>Ga0207073_1008_pt1 | contig 64623 bp, 58 predicted proteins | sample Alteio_BWMinHeat_65_FD_153575 | JGI IMG/M metagenome (GOLD analysis project Ga0207073, IMG submission 153575) | Enriched cells from forest soil in Barre Woods Harvard Forest LTER site, Petersham, Massachusetts, United States -... | ecosystem: Environmental > Terrestrial > Soil > Temperate forest >...
GAACATTCAGCAGAGTGGATTTTCTCGCAAGAAGCGGTTATTTATTCAACTGCTGTAAGTGCAGAAAATCCAGAGTTCCAAGAGGCCTCTTTACGCAAGTTGCCTCTATTGCATCGATCGGATCTTTTGGCTCAGTTAATGGAAGATTACGCTCCGCTCTTGGTTGCCGGATCCCATGGTAAAACGACGACGACCGCTCTTTTGTCCCATCTTTGTATCTTTTGTGGGCTTGATCCTTCTTATGCAATTGGAGGTTCTGCTTTAAACTTGCCCCATCACGGCCATCACGGCAAGGGGCTCTACTTTATTGCCGAGGCCGATGAGAGTGACGGATCTTTTATTAAATATCTCGGTTTTGGTGCGATTATTACAAACATCAGCAATGATCATCTCGATTTTTGGAAGACAGAGGAGAGTCTTGAAGCGGGATTTCGTGCTTTTTCTGAAAAGGTGCGCTCTAAAGAGCACCTCTTTTTTTGTAAGGATAACGAGGCTCTTGCTAGGTTGCAGATTCCCGGTATGAGTTACGGTTTTTCTAAAGATGCAGATCTCTGTATCACAAGCTACCGACAAGAGGGTTTTACAACTGTTTTCACACTGACTTTTAAAGGGGAGCTGTATGAAGAGATTAAGATTCCACTCATTGGTAGACACAATGCACTCAATGCGGCAGCAGTCTTTGGCCTGGGGCTTCAATTAAAATTATCTCCTGATCAGATTCGCTTGGCATTTGCAAGTTTTTCGGGTGTTCGGCGACGTGCAGAACGCGTTGGAGAGCAGAGTGAAGTGGCAGTTTATGACGATTATGCACACCATCCCAATGAGATTATCGCAACACTCAAAGGCTTTAAACAAGCAGCTGATGGACGGCGCCTTGTCGTTGTATTTCAGCCTCATCGCTACAGCCGTACGCGCGACTGTTTGGAGGCGTTTGTCAGAGCTTTTGATGTAGCAGATGAGCTTATTATCACCGATATTTATGGAGCCGGAGAAGCGCCCATCCCTGGAATTACAGCCGAAATGCTCTCTTCCCTTATTAGCAAAAGGCGCTCTGTAACGTATGTTCCTCATGCTGATCTTCTAGAGGTTCTACAGAAAAAAGTGCGTCTGCATGATCTCTGTTTGACAATGGGTGCGGGAGATGTCTGGAAGATGGGCCCTTTACTATTGCAAGCGCTAGAAAAATCTCCGCCCAGACAACTAAAAGTGGCTCTTTTATATGGAGGCGCCTCTGTGGAGCACGAGGTCTCCTGTTCCTCTGTGATGTATGTACAGAAGCATTTAGATCTGAGATTGTACCAGATCGAACCATTTTATATTGGCAAAGATGGCCTCTTTAAGAGGTCACTTGAAGAATTGCGCGCTTGCGATTTTGCTTTTCCGATTCTTCATGGAACTTGTGGTGAAGATGGGTCGATGCAAGGCTTTTTGGAGATTTTGGGGATTCCTTATGTCGGTTCCGATTTTCGCTCTTCTCCTTTGTGCATGGATAAAGCAGTTTCCAAGCATTTGGCGGCAGCTCACGGAATTTATGTCTCACCGTTTGTTGATTTTTCAGCGCTTGATTTTGAGTTGCGTCGTGAGGAGATTCTAGAGACAATTCTCTCAACGCTTAAGTTCCCGCTCTTTACTAAGGGAGTCCATCTAGGCTCGAGTATCAGTGTGAGGAGGGTGACGACAGTTGAAGAGCTCCTTGAGGGTATTGCTTATGCATTCACCTTTGACCATCATCTTCTTGTTGAAGAAGAGGTGGTTGGACGTGAAATTGAATTTGCACTTTTAGGAATGGAGTCGATCTTTGTTTCCGATCCGTGCGAAATTCAAAAGATCTCAGAGATGCATACTTATGAGACAAAGTATGGGGCACATGCCACTGATCTAATTTTACGCACGCCTTTGGATGCAGAGGTTTTGAAGAGCGGCAAAGATCTTGCCGTTAGGATCTATCGCCTCCTGGGCTGCTCGGGATTTGCGCGCGTTGATTGCTTTGTAGAAAAGAGTGGACGTATTGTTTTTAGTGAGATTAATCCGATTCCTGGTCTTACACCGACAAGTGCCTATCCTCAGATGATTGAGTTAGAGGGGATTGCTCCTCATGAGTTTTTAAATCGTCTTGTGCGATATGCTCTTGCGCGCAAACGGGCTCATGACGCGCTCTACAAGGCTGTTTGTGTATCGTAAATGGCCATTGCCTTTTGCCCTTTTCTGGATTGTCTTCTCCCTTTTTTTGGTGACAGGAACAATCGTGAAGACGACACGAGTTGTCCGAGCAGATCAACAGAAGAGGGTTTTTGTCTCTGCTTTGATCCAGACAGGGCCTGAAAAAGAGGCGTTAAAGACGGTCTATCTTGCAGAGATTTTGGGTCTTTCATGGGACATTCCAGAACTTTTAGATACTTATGATGTGAAAGGAGCTGAAGAGAAGTTGCGCGCCTCTCCCTTAATTGCATCAGCTCACGTCTCCAAGCAAGTGGGGGGAAGTCTTTTGATCGACTATGCCGTGCGCAAGCCTCTTTTTTGGCTTGCCGATTATGAAAACCTGGCGGTCGATCAAGACGGTTTTCTTTTCCCCGTCTCTCCTTTTTTTTCTCCTAAAGAGCTGCCAGAGCTCTATTATGGTGCATCTCCATTTAAGGGCTGGAAGAGTCGTCTTCAAGGAAAAAAATTTGATCTCGCCTGTCAGATTCTAAACGGCTTACAGAAGACGGCCCCTGGCTTTGTACGGCGTATTGATGTCTCAGAGGCGTTTGCACAGCTTTTGGGCAACTGTCAAGTTGTTCTGGTACTTGAAGAGAAGGGAAGGTTACACTACTTGAGACTAAGTAGTAAAAACTTTAAAGAAGAGCTTCTTCATTATCAACTCTTGCGTCACTCTCTTGCTGGGGAGCCCATGCCAGAACTTGTGGATTTGCGCATCCCGAATCTATTGTTTTACAAATAGTGTTAATGTTGACTGTTAATTCTCTTTTTAGTTATAAAAAATAGGTCAACATGAGCTGTAAAACAATTAATTCAAGTCAAATTCCAACATATATTGTCGAGCATGATCGAACAGGTGCCTTGTGCGGCAGCTATGCCCTAATTTTTTGGAGCCAAAAAAATTTATCTTCGGTTGATTAAATCAGGCAGAGCTGTTAGTATATCAAAATAAATTTACCAATCTCGTAGGGGACATGAAAGAGTTTATTGCCTATTTAATAAAAAATTTAGTTGACGAGCCTAATGATGTTGATGTGCGGCTAATTGATGATGAGCAAGGGTCTACTGTTGAGATCCGCGTTTCGCCTCAAGATGCGGCGAAGGTCGTTGGAAGACAGGGACGAACCATTAAGTCACTGCGCACGATTGCGATGACAGTCGGCGCCAGATGTGGTAGACGTGTGCGTTTAGAGCTCATCCAGTAGGGACTTTTGCATGAATTCGGGTCTTATTTTTGAAGATCAAGAATTACAAGAGCTTCTTCCTCCGTTTGTTTTGCCTTCGAAAAAAAAACTTCCTCTTGGAGTGAAGAAAAAGAAGGTTATTTTAATCGCAGGGCCGACTGGTGTTGGGAAGACAGCCCTCTCCCTCGTCATTGCTCAAGCTGTTGGAGGGGAGGTTATTTCTGCGGATTCAATGCAGGTTTATCGCGGGATGGATATTGGAACCGCCAAGGTTGGGCTTAAGGAGCGCAATGAGGTCCCGCATCATTTAATTGATAGTCGGGATTTAGACGAGGTCGCAAATGTTGTTGAGTTCTATCATGAAGCGATTCAAGCCATCCATGAGATCTTAGCAAAAGGACATGTGCCGATTGTTGTGGGGGGAACGGGCTTTTATCTTCATGCGCTGATTTATGGGCCTCCCAAGGGACCTCCTTCTCAACCGCGCGTGAGAGAGTGTTTAGAGCAGCAGATAGAGGAGAGGGGTAGTCTTACTTTGTATCAAGAGCTTGCGGCGCTTGATCCTGAGTATGCAAAAACAATTACCCCCCAGGATCGACACAAGATTATCCGCGCTCTTGAGATTATGACAATTACAGGCTCTCCTGTAAGCCAATTTGCACAAGACAAAGAAGAGGTCAATGAAGAGTTTGATTTTCGCTGCTGGTTTCTCTATGTGCCCAAAGAAAGGCTCCATCCAATCATTGAAGCTCGTTGCGAGCAGATGGTGAAGGCAGGTCTGCTTGAGGAGGTGAAGGTGTTAAAGGAAGAGGGACTTGAGGCTAATAGTTCAGCCTCTTCTGCAATCGGTTATCGTCAGGCGCTCAGCTTTTTACGTTCGGACCAAACAGAGGAAGATTTTAAAAATTTTATAACCGATTTTAAAAGAGCCTCGAGGGCTCTGGCAAAACGCCAATACACCTGGTTTCGTAAGGAGCCGCTCTTCCGATGGTTGGATGTGGATGCGATTGACCGTGAAATGGCTCTTGAGATGATCATCCAAGATTATGAGTTTAGTTTTTGACTTAAAACCGTGATTTGTGCACAATTTCTATCATTGATACTTTTATACACACAATTTTTTTGCTAATGAATACAGAACAGACAATTTCCGCTCCTCCGTCCGAACAAGCGGTGCAAGATCCGCCAAAGCCTGAACCGGCTATCTCATCTCTTCTTCTTGACTTGCAGAATCGGCTACAAGAGGCTAAAGGAGCTGAAATTAAGATTCGCTTATCTCTAGATTTTATGCGTGAAGCGCTTTCTCAGAGCGGAACTCCGCGGTTTAGAGATTTTTGGGAGGCAAGACGTCTCTCTTTACCCTTTTTTAAGGAAAACTTAGCTCCTGTTGTTCGTGCAGAGTTGTGGGCGGACTACGTCGAGCTCTCCAGCGAGGCGCGTCGCTTAAAAGAAATTCTTGATGAGCAGTCAGCTTTTGCTGCAGAGCAGATTGAGCTTGCGATTGTCTCTGTGGAAAAGGATCTCGATGCTTATCAAGATCTACTCGAACAGATCGCGGAAATCTCATTTCCTAGAGAGTGTCGTACGCTTTATGAGAAGATCCCGGTCTACCAAACGCTGCAAAAAGAGTTGTATCTACTGAACACGTTTGCATTGCGTATTAACGGGTTGCGTAAAGAGATTATTAAAACAGAGATGCGCATCAAGCATAAAAATAAGTTTTTTGATCGCCTTTCGGCCTCTGGAGATCGTATCTTTCCTCAACGCAAAGAGTTAATTGCTCAGATTTCTAATGCCTTTTTAATGGATGTGCAAGCATTTATTGAGAGCCGTTGTGGCGAAGAGGGGCAGGAGAGATCGCTTTTTGGATTGCGCGAAGAGATTAAGATGCTCCAGGCATTTGCTAAAATGTTGACGCTTAATACCCATGCTTTTACAAAGACACGTCAGTTTTTAAGTGACGCTTGGGATCTGATCAAGACGTGGGAGAAAGAGCGCAAAAAAGATTTGGCTGTCAAAAAAGAAGAGTATCGTCAGAATTTTGATCGTTTAGAGCTTCTTATCGAAACCCTTGCGCAAGAGAGCCTCGTAGAAGGTGCACTACTTGAAGTTGTGCAGAGCCGAGCAGAAGAGATCTTGGAAGAGATGCGCGCTGTGGCTCTGGGTTGGGATGAAGTGAGAGATTTGAAGGAGATGCTTGTACGCGCTACGGCACCGGTTGTTGATAAGCTTAAGTTTGAAGAGCAAGAAAGAGAGAAAAAGGCGCGATTCCTGGCTCTTGAAAGACTTGAAGCTCTGCAGAAATTAAAGGCTTCTCTTGCTGAGCTCGTGGCTACGGCAGAGAGTTTGGATGGCGAGCTGTTGCAAGAAAAGAGAGATGCTCTTTTTCAAGAATATGAGGCACTCGTGATTTCAAAAGCTGAGAAGCAAATTGTTGATCGCTTCTTCAAACAGCTTAAAGAGTTGATTGTTGAGAAAAAAGAGAGACGGACTCTTTCAGAATCGGATTTAGAGTCTTTAGAAGAGTTGCGCTCGATTGTGCAGCAACGGCGCGAGAGATCCCAAGAAATTCAGCATATTGTTGAGCAGTATCGTAAAATGCTCGGTGGATCAAATCTCGACTTTGAAAAAGCATTTCTCTATCGACAGCTCTTTGATGAAGAGAATCTGCGCTTTAAAAAGAGTCTGGAAGCTGTTCAGGAGATCGAAGAGAAGATTCGTGAACTCGAATCTTGATCTTTTTGATCTAGATGGAACTTTAATTTACGGTAACGGCAGTTTTTCTTTCTGCTGTTACTTGGTAAAAAAATCGATTCTTTCTCCCTTTCATTTGCTCTACGCTCTGTTTGTCTATCTTCTCTCTTCTTTAGGTTTTTTGTCTCAAAGGGCATTGCATGAAAAGATTTTTGCGCATGCGCTGCGTGGAAAGAAGTTGTCTCAAATAGAATCTTTTATTCCTTCTTTTTTATCTGGTTTTTTGGAAAGGTCGGTTAACCCTTCGACTCTATCTTATTTACAAGAGGCGCAAAAATCTGGTTCTCGAGTCGTTCTTTTGTCCAATTCTCCCTCTTTTCTTGTAGCTCCGATTGCCGTCTATTTTGGCATTGAAGAGTGGGGTGCAACAGAGTATCGAGTTGACGAGAAAGGAGTCTTCTGCGACATTGCGCATGTGATGGATGGAGAGGCAAAAGCGGCCTATGCAGCAGGTCTAATAAGCGGAAAAAAGAATATAACGGTCTACTCCGATAGTTATCAAGACCTCCCTCTATTACAGATGGCAACAAAAACTGTTCTTGTGAATCCAGATAGGAAGTTATTACGTTGGAAAAAAGGGCATTAAAGGGAAAAATTGGTTTTTTTGGAGGGACGTTTGATCCGATCCATTACGGCCATATTCACATGGCGCTTCAGCTGATGGAGCGGGCTCATCTCGATACGGTTTTATTTTGCCCAACCTCTCTCTCTCCATTTAAACAAGACGCCTTTCCTCTGGTCTCCGCTAAGCTTCGCCTTGAAATGGTAAGGCTTGCCATTGCTCCTATTGAGAAGTTTGCAGCGCTTGATCTGGAGGTGGGTTTGAAAGTTCCAGCTTTCACAATTGATACGATGCGCAGGCTTGTAACCTCTGTAAAAAAAGAGGGAGATGCGGCTCAATTTTTTCTTTTGCTCAGTCAAGATGCTCTGCCAAGACTACACGAGTGGAAAGAGGTGGATGATCTGCTTGTCCTTGCCCATCCGCTTATTGCCAGTCGAACTGCTGAGAGTGTAACGACTAAAAACCTCTCTCAAAGCGCCTCTGCTGCTGTCTCCAAAGGGATCATCCAGACCCCTATTTTAGACATTAGCAGTACGGAAATTCGCAATCGTTTAGCTGCTAGTCTCTACTGTGGACACCTTGTTCCGCAAGATGTTCTAGACTATATTCGAGGCAATGAGCTATACTAGCTTCTCTATGAAGCACGACGCACAATTTATTTTAAATCTGATTGCTCAAGCGATTTTTGACAAGAAGGGGATGAACATCCTTGCTCTTGATCTGCGCAACGTCTCGACAATTACTGACTACATGATTATTGCTGAAGGAGCTGTCGATCGGCATCTTGTTGCGATTGCCCACTCCATTGAAAAGAGCCTTGAAGAGGTCGGAGAGAAGCCGGTGCGTATTGAAGGACTTGCAGAAGGCGACTGGATCGTGCTTGATTACCTAGAAGTGATGGTCCATCTCTTTGCTCCTGGCTTGCGCGAAAGGTATCAGCTTGAGCAGCTCTGGAAAGAGGGCAAGCTTGTCGAATTAAATATTTCTTTAGATCCTATTCAACACTAAAATTTTAGCTTGAGTTGTCAAAAAAGGGTTGATTTGGTATGCTTGTCTCACTTTATGAATAAAAAACGTATTGTCGTCACAGGAATGGGCCTTGTCTCTTGTTTTGGGAGTGATATCAATCACTTCTACCAGCAGCTTTTGGCTGGAAAGAGTGGAGTACGCCCTATTGCTGGATTTCCTTGTGAAGAATTTCCGACGCGCTTTGCAGCAGCGGTCGATCAGTTTAACCCAGATGGTTATCTAGATAAAAAACAGGCGCGTCGCGTCGATCCTTTTATCTGCTATACTGTTGTTGCAGGCAAAAGAGCTTTAGAGATGGGCGGCCTGACTGGCGAGGCGTTTGATCGTCTAGATAAAGAGCGTTGTGGGATTTTAATTGGCTCTGGGATGGGTGGAATGAATGTTTTTTATGAAGGGGTTGAGACGCTGCTTCATAAGGGGCATAAGCGTCTGACGCCGTTTTTTGTTCCCTACATCATTACAAACATGGGCGGAGCGCTTCTAGGAATCGAGCTCGGTTTCCGCGGTCCTAACTACTCTATCTCTACTGCGTGTGCAACCGCTAACTACTGTATTGCAGCGGCTGCAAATCACATTCGCAACGGCCATGCCGATCTCATGTTATGCGGCGGTGCAGAGTCTGCGATCAATCCGATTGGTCTTGCAGGTTTTGTTGCTATTAAGGCGCTTTCTGAGAGAAATGAGGCACCGGAACAGGCTTCACGTCCATGGGATCAGGCCCGAGATGGTTTTGTGATGGGAGAGGGGGCAGGAGTTCTTCTGCTCGAGAGTTTAGAGTCAGCTCTTGCGCGTGGCGCTCCGATCTATGCGGAGTATTTGGGTGGTGCAATTAATTGCGACGCGCATCACATGACAGATCCACGGGCTGATGGGCTTGGCGTCAGTAGCTGTATTGAAGAGGCGATTAAGGATGCTGGCATTGATAAGAGTCAGATTAATTATATCAATGCGCATGCGACATCAACACCTGCTGGCGATCTGTGTGAGTTTCAGGCGCTGCAGAATGTTTTTGGAGAGGGGCTCTCTTCAATTGCGATGAATGCTACAAAGTCGATGATTGGTCACTGTTTGGGTGCAGCTGGCGGTATTGAAGCGATTGCGACGGTTATGGCCATCCAAACAGGAATGCTTCACCCGACAATTAATAGTGAGAACCTTGAGCCTGCAGTTGCAGGTGTAAATATTGTTTCGAGCGTTGCCGCTCCCTGTCAGGTAAGAGCCGCGCTTTCTAATTCATTTGGATTTGGTGGTCATAACTCTTCTTTGATTTTTGCTCCTTACTTGAGTGCAGGATAGACCTCTTGCGTCAGTAGCTTTGCTTGAAAAATTCGGAGATTTTCTCTCGGATTTTTAGAAACTGCAAGCAGTTTCGTGTCGAGCGAAGGCGACGACTCCAGGGAGTCGACAACTGAGTAAGATAAAAAACTGCGAGAAAAGAACGAATTTAGCAAGTAAATGTAATGACGTAAGAGGTCTGATGATCCTTCAAGATGAATCTTTTGGTGTAATTCCTTTAAAAAAAGAGAATTCTCTCTGGAAGGTTTTTTTAATTTTACACAAGTCAGGTCACCATTGGGGCTTTCCTAAGGGACATAAGAATATAAATGAGTCGTCACAAGAAGCGGCAGAGCGTGAACTAAAAGAAGAGACAGGGCTGCATGTTGTGGAATGGCTTTCAGAAAAACCTCTTGTAGAGACGTACCGGTTTCGGATTAAACAGCAGATGGTGCAAAAGCATGTCCTTTTTTTTCCGGCGCTTGTAGCGGGCGAACTTTTGTTGCAAGAAGAGGAAATTCGTGAAGGTAAGTGGGTGACCTTTGAAGAAGCCACCGAGACTCTTACCTTTAAAGAGGCGAAATTACTGATCAAAGAAGTCTCTCAACTGTTGAATCTCTCTTAATAGACTTCTTTCGAAATTCGCTTTGTTTAGAAAAATTTGGCGCCGCAGATTCCAAAAAAGGCAATTTTAATAGACATCTTGCGCAACCTGCTTTGTTTGAAAAATTCGGAGATTTTCTCTCGGCTTTTTAGAAACAGCTTGGAGTTTCGCATCGCGCGAGGGAGCCGACTCTTCAGCGTCGGCAAGTGAGCAAGATAAAAAGCCGTGAGAAAAGAACGAATTTGGCAAACAAATGAGGTTGCGCAAGAGGTCTAATAAACAAATGGAATTTTGAAAGAAGTCTATTATGTCTAAACTTGATTATTTGAAACATTCTCTTCTCGGGATGCCGCCACAAATCGAGCTTTTTGTGCGCCATTGTCACTATTCAGCGATTAGTCAGCATAAAAATCGCTTGCCCGGTTTTGATCGTAAAAAATGTTATGAGAATCTTCTTAAGACAGTGGATCTGAAACGTGTCCGCATCACATTTTTGCTCGACACCTTTCATCCTCTGGATCATGAGCACTTCATTATGCAGCAAAAGAAGTTTCCAGTTATTCAGACAAGACAGGGGAGCGAAACAGGATCTTTTCTTTTTTTACTCGACCACGTTATAGCCCAAAAATTTTACCCCGACACAATTATTTACTTGCTTGAAGATGATTATCTGCATCGAGAAGGGTGGGTGGATGTTCTCTTAGAAGCGTTTGAGCTTCCAGTTGACTACGTGACGCTCTTTGATCATCGCGACAAGTACACAGCATCTAGCTATAAGGATTTACAAGCCCGGTTGTATCAGACACATTCTTGTCACTTTCGCACAACGCCATCGACAACAAACACATTTGCTGCGCGCTATAAGACATTGCAAAAAGATGCGCCGATTCATCGCGCCTATTCTGAAAATCGGACAATCACAGCCGATCATGAAAAATTTTGCCATTTACAACGGGAGGGGGCGACTCTAATCTCCTCTATTCCAGGCTGGTCTACCCATGTAGAGCAGGAATTTACATCCCCCTGTTTTAGCTGGGAATCTCTTCTTTAAACAATGCCTTTTCGCGCAGATTCAACGTCTTTTGCTTCTTTTGGCGCCTTTGTGGAAAACTGATGGTCGCCAGGTCTTGTCGTGTCAGTCTTGTTAAAGACTGTTTCTGCGCGGTTGGTAAGAGAGTGGTTTGGGGCAGCTTTTGAAAATGTCGGGAGACCATTCACCCCATGAACGCTGGCATCTCTGATTAAAGGGAGTACTTTTTGAGTTAGTTTTTGGGCTTTAGCTTTAAGTTCAGCTTCGCTTGGGGTTTGTGTCTGTTGTGGGGCGTGAGTGTGCGTCTGTTGGGAAACTTTTTCTACCATAAGGACCTCCTAAAGTTAAGTTCATTATAAAGAGTCGCCAATTTTAGCAAATCTTTTATTTACGGCTTGTCTAGATCGATTCTTGAAGCTTTTAATAGAGAGGGATTCGTTTCTGATTCCCTGTGAATTGTTTTACGAAAAATTTGAGCAAGGGAAGAGACCTCGTTTGAAAAGCTGACTCTTTTGACTCTCTCCTCTGATTCTCTTTTTTCTTTTTTCTTTTTCATAGATACTATACGTATTCTATTTTGGGTATAATTGTCAATTGCGGTATAGTTGATTTTTTTACAATAGACGTCTTGCGGAACCTGCTTTGTTTGAAAAATTCGAAGATTTTCTTAGCTGTTTTTAGAAACCGCTGACAGTTTCGTATTGCGCGAGGGCAAGTGAGCAAGATAAAAAGCTGCGAGTCGGAGTTATGCTAAAGCAAAGGGTGCGCAAGGCGCTAGAGAGCCCCATTTTTTGGATTGCCAGGGCCGTCGCCTCTTTGCGCTATCGTCTTCACGTTACAGGGCTAGAGCATCTGACGCCGGAAACTTTAGCGCGTGGAGGGGGAACTCTTTTTTTGCCAAACCATCCAGCAGAGCTCGATCCATGTCTTTTGCTGCTGGTTCTTTTCCCCCAATTTCGCCCAAGACCTTTAGTTGTCTCCCACTTTTTTTATCTCAAGGGAGTACGCTTTTTTATGGATCTGGTCCATGCGCTTCCTCTGCCCAATATGGATACATTTGCAAGTAGATGGAAGATCAAGCAGATGGATCTTCTTTTTACCACCGTCTCTTCCGCGTTAAAGAGAGGAGAAAATTTTTTGATTTATCCAGCCGGGAAGTTGAAGATGGGCGAAGCAGAGCGGGTGGGTGGATCCTCTTTTGTCCATAGTCTGCTCAAAGAGTGTCCCTCTGCAAATGTTGTTGTGGTGCGCACGACAGGTCTTTGGGGTAGCAGGTTTTCACGCGCGCTAACAGGAGAGGTCCCCAATTTTGGCAAGACATTATGGGAAGGATTTAAAATTATTTGTAAAAATGGCTTTTTTTTTACTCCGCGCCGCCATGTTTATATCGATCTTTCTCCAGCGCCGAGCGATTTCCCTTTTTCTGGAACACGCCTAGAGTGCAATCAGTATTTAGAAAACTTTTATAACCGTTATCCGGATCGATTAAAACTTGTCTCATTCTATTTTTGGAAAGAGAAGTTCCCGTCTGTTGCGACAGAGGGAGAGGTGCATAAGTTTTTTGGAGAAGGTAAGGTGCCACAGAGCGTTGAAAAAGAGGTCTTTGCAAAACTCTCGGCACTCTCGGGGCGTCCCGCGCCCCTAATTAATGCGCGCATGGAGCTCGCTTCAGACTTAGGTCTTGATTCTCTTGATCTCTCTGGGCTCTATATTTTTTTAGAGGAGAAGTATCATGTTGGGCAGCTGCAGCTGGGACAGCTCCGTTTTGTAGATGATCTATTGCAGATCGCGTCCGGCTACAAAAAGGGGATTGTTGTCTCAAATCAGCGAGAAAAGAGCTTTTCGTGGAAAGAAGAAAAAAACAGACCCTCTCCTCATATTGCAGATAGCCGAACATTACAAGAGGCTTTTTTACTCTCTTGCGAGCGGATGGGTTCTTTTACCGCGTGTGCCGATAGTAGTTCGGGGACCTTTTCGTATCGCACATTTAAAATGGCAGCGATCACTTTATCGCTCTATTTAAAAAAAGAGAAGAGCCCCTATATTGGCATTCTTCTCCCTGCATCTTGTGGCGCTTATCTCACAATTTTTGCCACTCTTCTTGCGCGCAAAACTCCTGTGATGCTCAACTGGACAACGGGGGTGCGCTCTCTTGAGCATGCCCAATCTATCGCTCAATTTTCCTCTGTTATTACCTCTTGCCGTTTTTTAGAGCGCGTTGAAACAGCAGATTTTGGTGCTATAGAAAATTCGTTTCAATTTTTAGAAGAGATTAGCAGGAGTCTCTCTGTTTTTGAAAAAATCAAAGGTTTTTTCCTCTCTTTTTATTCGACAAAACAGCTGATGCGACGCTTGAGAGTAGAAGATCTACAAGCAGATGATCCGACCCTTATCCTTTTTACAAGCGGAACAGAATCGCTACCAAAAGCTGTTCCTCTAACCCATCAGAACCTCTTGTCGAATTTGCGCTCAGCGCTTTCTTGTATTCCGCTCAGAGCGGATGATGTGTTGTATGGCGTTTTGCCTCCGTTTCACTCATTTGGTTTTTCTGTAACGGGAATTTTCCCTATACTCGCAGGTCTGAAAGTCTACTATGCCCCGGATCCAACAGATGCGTATCAAATGTCGCATGATATTCGCGAAGCTCACGTTACTTTGTTATGTCTGGCACCGAGTTTCATGCGCAGTCTGTTGCGCGTTGCAGATAAACGAGACTTATATTCAGTTGCCTATTTTGTTGCAGGCGCTGAGAAAGCAGGCGTTGAGCTATACGATGCGATCAGACAACTTGGCAGTGGCAAGCGATTATTAGAAGGGTATGGAATTACAGAATGTTCACCCATTGTCACCTGGTCGCGGCTACATCTACCGGCAAAAGGTGTGGGGCAGCCCTTGCCTAACGTCGAACTTGCAATTCTTGATACGGAATCTGGACAATTTTTACCAGTAGGCTCTGAGGGAGAAGTGTTGATTTGTGGGCCAAATGTCTTTAATGGCTATCTTGGCAAGACCCAAGACTCTTTCTTTGAGCATGAAGGCAAGAGATGGTACCGTTCTGGAGATCGAGGGCGTCTGGATCTCGACGGAAGTCTTATCCTTACAGGGAGGCTCAAGCGCTTTGTAAAAATTGGGGGAGAGATGATCTCTTTGTCCGGAATCGAAGAAGATCTGACACTTGGAATGGGTCAAGAGAAAACTTTTGCCCTCATCGCAAAAGAAGATCTTGAAAAACCGCTTCTGATTCTTTTTTCTGAAATCCCCTTAAACAGAGAAGAGCTGAATCTCTTGTTAAGAGAGCGCGGCTATGGACAGATTATAAAAATTTCTGAAGTGCGTACGTTGAGTGAGATCCCGCGCATGGCAACAGGAAAGATCAATTATCGACAACTGGAAGAACTATGCTAAAACTATATAATACAGAGTCAAGAGAAAAAGAAGATGTGCGTCCCTTGGATGGGAAGGCCGTGCGTATCTATACATGTGGTCCCACCGTCTACAACTTTGCCCATATTGGTAATTTCCGCACCTACGTCTTTGAAGATCTGCTCCGCCGCACAGTGCGCTATTTTGGGATGAAGGTGGAACAAGCGATGAATTTGACCGATGTGGACGACAAGACGATTCGAGGCGCCTTGCAGCAGGGAGTAACTTTAAAAGCCTTTACTGAGCCGTATATTGACGCCTTTTTTGCCGATCTTAAAGCCCTTAATATTGAACCTGTCGAGCATTATCCACGAGCAACGGACTATATTGGAGAGATGATTGAGATTATTCAGGGGCTTTTAGATAAATCCATTGCCTACAAAAGTGAAGATGGGAGTGTCTATTATGCGATTTCTAAATTTCCTTCTTATGGGAGACTCTCTCACCTACAATGTCAGTCCTTAAAAATCGGCACAGCTGTCTGTAACGATGAGTACGACAAGGATAACCTCTCGGATTTTGTGCTCTGGAAGAGTTATGATAAAGAGCGCGATGGAGAGATTTTTTGGGAGAGCCCTTTTGGGCCTGGACGCCCTGGCTGGCATATCGAATGTTCTGCCATGGCAATGGGCCTTCTTGGTGAGAGTTTTGATCTGCATGTCGGTGGTGTCGATAATATGTTCCCGCACCATGAGAATGAGATTGCGCAGTCCGAAGGGTATAGCGGCAAGCGTTTTGCGGCTCACTGGCTCCATGCAGAACATCTTCTGGTTGATCATAAAAAGATGTCGAAAAGCTTGGGCAATTTCTACACGCTGCGTGACCTTCTCGACAAGGGATACACGGGCCAGGAGGTTCGTTATTTGTTGCTTTCTGTTCACTATAGAACACAGCTCAATTTTACCTTTGAGGGACTTGATGCGGCGCGCCATAGCTTAGAGAGGCTGGCTGGTTTTGTTGAGAGGATCCGCGTTCTAGCAGAGGGCCATGTGGAAGCTTCGGGTCACTTAAAGGCGATTTTAGATAAGCGTTCTGTGGAGTTTCGTTTGGCGCTTAGCGATGACTTGAATATCTCCGTTGCCCTTGCAGCTCTTTTTGAGCTTGTACGCGAGGTGAATGGATTATGTGATAAGGAAGAACTGGGTAGTAGTGAGGCGGTTGAGTTACTCGAGGCTCTCCGTCTATGGGATCAGGTGCTCGGGTTAATTCCGTTTGAGAAAAAAGCGCTTGAGATTCCCCCTGAGTTACAGGAGGCGTTGCTTGTCAGAGATAGAGCACGTAAAGAAAAAAATTGGAAGCTTGCAGATGCTTGCCGTGATCAGATTGACGCGGCCGGATTTTTTATTGAAGACACCCTAAATGGAGCGAGGTTAAAGAAAAAATGAAGCCCGGATACACGATCGATGAAAAATTTTTACTGAAAATATTTGAACTTGCTGAGAAGAGGGGAGACCCAAAAACCCCAATTGAGGTGCATCAGGTGGGGCGCCTTCTGGGCCTGAATGATCGCTCGATGGCCACGATTGTGAGGACGCTTGCTCAAACAAATTTTATTAAAAAACAGGGTGAGGAGCGGGTCAGCCTGACTGAAAACGGCCTGAGTTTGATTGAGTCATTACAAGAGTCTTTTTAAAAACAATTTTGTTGTTAGCGTTCAATAGAAATGTCCGGTTTTATTGTTAAAAAAATGTAACAGTTCAGATACCCCATACAAACACTCCGTTTCCGCGTTCTCGGTATTTTTCTTGGTCGATCCTCGTCGCTCGCGCTCCAAGGATCCACACAGAAAAACACCTCATCCGCGGTTTTTAAAAGAGGGTCTTCAGTTAATTTTTCATAACCCTCACTCCTCTTGTCGCATCAGCGGGAAGTAGAGCACATCGCGGATCGACGCAGCTTTTGTGAAGAGCATCACCAGGCGGTCCATCCCGAAGCCGATGCCGGCTGCTGGCGACATTCCCTGACAGATCGATTCGATAAACTCTTCATCCAGAGGACTTGCCTCTTCGTCGCCGCTCATGTTTTTTTCTGCTTGCGCAACAAGAAGTTCGCGCTGTAACTCCGGGTCATTTAGCTCCGTATACGAGTTGCAAAACTCACCACCTACAATAAAACTTTCAAATCGCTCGACAAGTCCTATCTCCCGTAGTTTTTTGTCTCGATGAGGCTTACACAAAGGTGTTGTCTCAATCGGGTGGTCGATGATGTGGTGTGGCTGAATCAGATGCTTTTCTACAAGTTCTTCGAAGAGGTTCGCCGTTAATGTTCCAATCGTTGCTTGATTGATTGTTGCCGGATCAACTCCTGTTTTTTCTTTTACAATCTGGCGCAATTCTTCACAAGACTTGCCCTCTACTGTAATCCCTGCATAGACCTGAATACTTTCGCGCATAGAAAGGCGTTTCCACGGAGCCTTTACATCGACCAGATGTTCTACTCCATCGCGCGCAATCAGAAGTTCTGTTGTTCCAAAAAGTTTCAGTGCAATGGACTCGAAAAGTGTTTCAGCAAGAACCATCATGTCGTTGTAGTCCCAATGTGCCGCATATGCTTCAAGTAATGTAAATTCTGGGTTGTGTGTCTTGTCAATTCCCTCATTGCGAAAGACTTTTCCAATTTCAAAGACTTTATCCATTCCGCCGACAATGAGTTTTTTTAGCGGAATCTCAAGTGAGATGCGCAAAAACATTTTCTGATCGAGGGCGTTAAGGTGGGTTGTAAAGGGTTTTGCAGCAGCGCCTCCATACACATTCTGTAAGATTGGCGTCTCTACTTCGAGAAAGCCGTACTGTTCAAAAAATTCTCTTGTTTGTTGAAAGATCGAGGAGCGGATACGGAACGTTGTCGCAACATCGAGATTGCACATCAGATCAAGCCAGCGCTTGCGGTAACGTACTCCTTTGTCGACAAGGCCACTATGTTTGTCTGGCATGGGTAGAAGCGTTTTGCACAGCAGGGTCAACTTTTTAACAAAGATGGTCAGCTCCCCTTTTTGTGTGCGAAAGAGGTTTCCTTCGATGGAGATAATGTCTCCCAAGTCGATCTTTTTTTCGATAAATTTAAGGGGAGGGACTCCCTCTTGCGGCACAAACCCTGCGAGCTGTGTGGCGTCGCGATTGAGCATGAACTGGATTCTGCCCGACTCATCTTGAATGTGACCAAATGCGTTTTTTCCCATAGAGCGAAATAAGACAAGGCGCCCGGCACACGTGACAGATTCTGTTGTTCCCTTTTCGGCATCTTCGCTGTGGCCGACCGGATTCTCTGAATATTTAGAGGTCAGAAGAATGATTGGTGTACGCTCAAGACGCGGAGCTGGGTACGGTTCAATGCCGGCTTCGCGAATGTCACGCAGCTTTGCAGAGCGGAGCACAAATTCTTCGATAGTATGGTATTCAGGTGTCAGAATGGGCATAAGATAAAACTCGTTGCGATTTTTCGACTATTTTTGCATGTATTGGGATACTTGGCAAGAGACGGATTGTTTTGTGACGGGATGAATGAAGCTGACATGCACATGCGTGAGTGCAATTGTTTCTAGATTCTTGTGTGCGCCATACTTTTTGTCGCCGATAATGGGGTGGCCAATTGCTGCTAGCTGTGCGCGGATCTGATGGTAGCGTCCGGTGTGAAGCTGAATTTCTAGAAGAGCACTTTTTTCGTCACAAGAGACAACAATGTAGTCTAGTAGCGCCTCTTTTGCTTTTGGGTCTTTTTTTGTCGTAACGTTTGCGCGATACTCATCGTGAGTTAAATAGTGGCGCAAGGAGGCGCTTGTCTGCTTGGGAACCCCTTCAACACGGGCGTAGTAAGTTTTCTTGATTTTTTTTTCGCGCATCTGCTGCTGCAACCGCGAAAGGGCTTTGCTTGTCTTTGCAAAGATCACAATTCCAGAGGCTGGTTTGTCGAGGCGATGGATCGGCTCGAGGAATTTGGTGTGCAGATAATCTAGTGCCACACACTCTAACCCTTTTTCTTCCCCATGTTTTTGTGTGGCAAGACCGCCCGGTTTGTTGACAACAAGCAGGTGGTTGTCTTCGTAAATTACTTCAAGCTGCATAGAGAACTTCTTTGACGCACAGCTTCATACAACAAAAGAGTTGTCGCGGACGCAACGTTCAGTGAGTCTGCAACGCCGAGCATCGGAATTTTGACCTGGAGGTCTGCTCGATCAAGCCACTCTTGGCTCAATCCCAGCTGTTCTGTCCCAACAACAATCGCAATACTACCTTTCAGGTCGGCATCTGTAAAAAATTGGTCAGCCGCGGGTGTTGTTGCAACGATCTGGATCCCATGTTTTTGTAAAAACAAAAGTGTCTCTTCTGTTGAGGCTTCAACAACAGGGAGGGTAAAGAGCGTTCCGACACTTGCGCGTACAACATTTGGATTATACATGTCTGTGCAGCGATCACAGATAATAACGCCGTCGGCACCTGCTGCATCAGCAGAGCGCAGGATGGTTCCTAGATTGCCTGGCTTTTCAATGGCCTCCGCAATAATGAATAGAGAGTTTGGAGAGACTTCTAGATCGTGTATGGTTCGTGTCGATTTTTTAGCAATAGCGATTAACCCGTCGGATCTGTCTCGGTAGGAGAGTTTTTCTAGGAGGTGGGGAGCACACGAGTAGATTGTTGCCTCAGCACGCGCGCACTCTTCAATTAAAAATCCCTCATTCTCACCTAAAAAGAGTTTAGGGCAGATCAAAAGAGCTGTAATTTTCACATCATGGTCGACAGCGCGTCTTAACTCTCGGTAGCCTTCGATCAAAAAAAGCCCCTCTTGATCGCGCTCTTTGCGCTCTTTTAGAGCAACAGCTGCTTTAAATTTGGGATTTTGAAGACTTGTAATTTCAAACATCGCGATACCACCTTGCAAAGCTGCCACACGGCAGCGGTAATGTTTTTCCATGAATGCACATCTCACCTGTCTCTATTTTCCCTTCTTTACCCATCCACTGTCCGAGGAGGTGGCCCATGACAAGAGGGGTCATTCCGGGGGTATGGGTGGATAGAATGAGAAAGAGTGGATCATCACTGAGTAGCGCAGTACAGCTTGAGAGCAGATTGTGAAGATCACGGTCAATTTTAAATATTTCACCTTGATTGCCTCTTCCAAAACTTGGAGGATCCAAGATAATGGCGTCGTAGCGCACGCCTCGCTTCTGTTCGCGAGCCAGGAATTTAGAGACATCATCGATAATCCAACGAATGGGGGCTCCCTGAAGATTGTTGAGGGCTGCATTTTCACGCGCCCAAGCGACCATGCCTTTTGAGGCGTCCAAATGACAGACGTGTGCGCCACAAGAGGCAGCAACAAGAGAGGCTCCGCCGGAATAGGCAAAGAGATTGAGAAGTTTTGCCCCTTTTCGTTTTTCCAGGTGTGGTCTCATGAAGTCCCATAAATAGCTGTGTTCTGGAAAGATGCCTAGGTGACCAAAATCTGTCGGCGCAATTTTAAAACGCACGTGCGCAAGCTCTGTTGTCCATTCTTTGGGAAGTTTTTTATGATAGATCCAGCGGTTCCCCTCTTCACGTGTAAAGGTGGCAGAGGCGCTCTCCCAAAGACTCTGTGGAGCTGTCGGTTTCCAGACTGCTTGCGAGCAGGGGCGAACGAGGAGATAGTCGCCAAACTTCTCTAGCTTTTGTAGATTCCCACTGTCAAGTAATTCGTATTGCATAGTGGCGACAATTGTAGCATAGGGAGTGGCTTACGCTCAAGGTGTAAAGGGAACTGTTCCGTGTACGATGTAACGCAACAAATGCGCCAAAACCTTTCTTGAAGCTGACTCGATCATTACCTCGCGGTTTCCATAGACAGGAATTATGCCAATAGCTGGAACGGCTCCTCTTTTTCCTATTGCGGCAAAGACGGTTCCGACAGGAGTTTTTGCTGTTCCGCCAGAGGGACCTAGAATACCGGAAATAGCAATGGCATAGTCAGCATCGGTTATAGAAAAAACTCCTAGTAACATTTCAGTGACACACTCTTGTGAGACATTTCCATAGGTCTTAAGGGTTTCTGGCGCGACGCGTAGTAGTTTTTCTTTTAACGCGTCACAGTAGGAGACAATGGATCCAAGAAAGTAGTTAGAGGCTCCAGGAATTTTTGTAAGCATAGCGGCAATCTGTCCGCCCGTGCACGATTCAGCTGTTGCAAGGGTGAGTTTTTTTTCGGCAAGCACTTTGTGTAGCGCTTCTTCAACAGAAGTTTCTTGGTAAAAATAGGTTGAAAATTTTTCTATAAGTTGCTGTGAAACATGGAGGATTGTTGTTTCAGATGGGGACAGAAGCGAGACGCTCACCGTGCCGTAGCCCGGATAAATACCTATAGAAAGATCTTTGTATTCTGCTTGATGTTCTCGTAAAAAGGGGTCGATTTGACTCTCTGTTAGAAGTGCAAAATGCAACTGCCTTTCAACAGGCTTGTTTTGTGCAGGAAAGTTTTTTACAAGATAGGGAAGGAGTTCATTTGCGACAATCGAGCGCATCTCTTGTGGGACACCAGGGAGTAGAACAAGCATTTTTCCGCCTTCTGAAAAGAGGAGCCCGGGGGCTGTTCCGACCAGATTTTGTAACAGTTTGGCCTTACTTGGAACGGATGCTTGATCTTTGATTGAGGCGTTAGCTTTTTTGTATCGACGCGTTAAATCTTCCAGAAGTTCTTTATTTTCTTGAAAATCGGAGTGAAAAAGTTCTGCTGCAACAGAGCGCGTTAGATCATCGCAGGTGGGACCGAGGCCGCCTGTTGTTATGACAAGGTCTGCTCGATCAAGTGCCTCCTTTAATCGATCGTATAGGATTTTTTTGTTGTCAGGGAGTGTTGTTATTTGCGCAACAGTTAGACCAAGGCTTTTGAGCGTTTGACAAATCCATGAAGCGTTGCTGTTGACAACCCGTCCAGAAAGTAGCTCATCGCCGATCGAGGCTAATTCAATGCGCATATGCCAATTCCCAGCCTTTGCAGTTGGGGGTGCTTGTTGATCCAGGAAAAGCAGTCTTTACCTAAGCGCATAGGAGTATTAATACGCTTTCCTTCATAGAGAAAGGGGGTAGGTAGTGTCGCATGGCGTAGCCACTTGGCAGCTTTCATAAAAAGCTCGGTGTTGGGGAACTCGCTGGTTGCTGTGACTTTACAGAAAGCGCCGGTTTTAGGGTCTTGATAGATTTGTGGATAGGAGATTTGAAGCCCCCAAAAAACACTCTCTTTTCCCAAAACCATCGGGTGAAATGTGGCGTCAATTTTTGAGAAGAAAAATTGATGTATCTGGAGTTGAATAATAGGCCGGATGGCACGGATAAAATAACGCTCTTCTCCAAGTTGCATGGCATAGAGAAGGTCTGCATTTTTTGTCAGGATGCTCGAAAACGCAGCGCGTGCACAAGTGATGTCCGGTAAGTTTCCTGTTTGCAGGGCGGTAATGTAGCTCTGATAAATTGTTAAAAATTTTTCTTTAGTTACTAGGGCATTTTTTTCTGAAACAATTTCACTTCCAATAAAGATCTGTGGATCTAAGAGCGTAAGTAAGGCGTCCATCTCTTCAAGGCTTAAGAGAAGTTGATGCTTTAACCATTTAGAGACGTGCAATTTCCCTTCTAAATCTTGGTGACTAAGCCGTGGAAGAGTCATTTTTTTCTTTTTTTGGTAAACGTTGAGTAAATCAAGATGCCTACAACCCCTAAAAATATGGCGCTATCTGCCACATTAAAAACAGGATAGTGGTAGCTGCCAAATGAAAAGTGAAATAGGTCGATCACGTGGCCATAGATGAAAAAATCGACGATATTTCCAATGGCACCGGCACAAATCAGAGTCAAATAGAATTGTGTTTTTTTTGACAGAGGAACAAGGACCAGATAGCAGAGCAAGGCTCCGATGATAAAGACTCTGAAGTAGAGAAGGTACTCTTTCCAACTGGCAAAAAAACCCCAGGCGGCACCTGTATTAACAAGATGGTTAATCGAGAAGCTAACCCCTAAGATGTTGTGAAAAACTGGAATGCCTCCATACGGATAGATAGGGAGTGACTCTGACATTAAAGGAATTGTCTGTTGTACGTAGAATTTGGAGGCAACATCAAGGGCTAGGACAAAGAGGGCAATTGTAGAGAGAAGAAAAAGGCGAGAAGGGGAAGGTTTGCTGAGCGTGCTCACAATTACAATAGTCCTTTTTCAAGTTTTTCTTGAGCCTGGACTGTCATTGTTGCATAAGGGATCGCGTTGAGGCGTTTAATGGAAATCTCCTCGTGAGTTAAGTCGCAAATCCCATAGGTGCCCTCATTGATTTTCTCTAAAGCTCGGTCGATTTGTCTGAGAACGGAATACTCTTTACTTGTCACTTCTAGGCTAATTGTTCTCACAAAATCATCGGTTCCTTCGTCAGCTTGATGTTGGGAGTAGCCTTTAGAAGCGTCTGCTTTGACATCTTCTGCTGTGACGCGCACAGTTTGAGTGAGTTGGGCTTTTAGATCTTCTAAGCGTTTTTTGAATGTTGCGACTTCTTCTTTGCTAAGCGTCATGCTAAGTGTCCTTTAAGTTAAAGCTTCTGCTTTGGGTTGTGCTTCAGTTTTGGGCTGTTTATACCCAAAAAACTTGAAAAATTGGGTCTCTATGGCGTCAGTTTTGTCTCACAATTTGTATTCTCACTCGCGCCTTGCCTTTCGGCAATGGTCGCTCCCTTCGAATTCACATTCTGAGCCACTTCCTTGCAGAGCTCCCAATTTTTCAAATTATTTGGGTATAGTGCATCCATCAATTCATCGACATCCTTGAATCTGCGATAGACGCAGGCAAAGCGGATATAGGCAATCATATCCAGTTCGCGCAGTTGCTTCATCACAATCTCTCCGAGGGTGACAGTTGGAATTTCACGCACCTGTGTTTCTAATAGATCAGCGCTGATTTTATAAGCAAGGGATCTTACCTGGTCGTGAGAAATGCGGGTATGTCTACAGGCGGCCTCTAGACCTTTAATCAACTTTTCTTGTTGAAAGTCTTCGTAGGTGCCATCTCTTTTTTGGACTTGAATTGTCAGATCGACCATTTCAAAAGTGGTAAACCTGCGCAAACATTGAAGGCATTCTCTACGACGTCTAACAGCATTAGCTTCTGCTGCATTGCGGGAATCTGTGACTTTCGACTCTTCAAAACTACAAAAAGGACAACGCATATAAATAGACTCTTTAAGACGGAGGAGGTGGGATTCGAACCCACGAAACGTTTTCACGTTTACACACTTTCCAGGCGTGCTCCATCGGCCACTCGGACACTCCTCCATAGGATTTGGAGAACGAGCCTACCCAAAGAGGCATATATATCACAAGAGAAAACTCTTAAACTCGACTTTCTAGATTTTTAAGGCTGAAGGTTGAAAAAGTCGAGTAAAAGAGTGTGGCTTGAAATTTTTTAGCGGTCTGATTTTTCTTGTTTCTCTATGGAAAGTGACGATAAAAACATTATTTTAAATATTTTTTTCAGAAAATCGTTTGCAGAAAAATAGAGTTGTTTTGTATGTTGTTGTCTTTCCTAAAGCGCAGAACTCGAAAGAGTGAGCGACAAAAGGTAAAACGAGACGACCTGCGAGTCGCTCAAGTTGTTTTGACAGTAGAGATGAAGTGATGTGAAATATGTAAGAAGCTTGTGTGGGTAAATTGAGAAATCAGTTTACACACCTAAAATTTGATTAATATAACAAATCAGATTGTCAAAAATTATTTTTTGAGAATTTGATCTTGGTTCAGATTGAATGCTGACGGCGTGGATGAGGCATGCAAGTCGAACGAAGCTATAGGGTAACTTGTGGCTTAGTGGCGGAAGGGTTAGTAATACATGAATAACTTGCCTTTAACCTGGGGATAACGGCTGGAAACGGCCGCTAATACCGAATGCGGTGATTTAGAGGGATCTTTAGATCATCAAAGTGGGGGACCGTGAAAACGGCCTTGCGGTTAAAGAGAGGTTCATGGGATATCAGCTAGTTGGTGTGGTAATGGCGCACCAAGGCTAAGACGTCTAGGCGGATTGAGAGATTGACCGCCAACATTGGGACTGAGATACTGCCCAGACTCCTACGGGAGGCTGCAGTCGAGGATCTTTCGCAATGGGCGAAAGCCTGACGGAGCGACGCCGTGTGATCGATGAAGGCCTTCGGGTTGTAAAGATCTTTCGCATGGGAACAAGAGAGAGTCGTGAATAACGATTTGATTTGAGGGTACCAAGTAAAGAAGCACCGGCTAACTCCGTGCCAGCAGCTGCGGTAATACGGAGGGTGCAAGCATTAATCGGAATTATTGGGCGTAAAGGGCGCGTAGGCGGAAAATCAAGTCAGATGTGAAATACCGGGGCTCAACTTCGGTGCTGCATTTGAGACTGTTTTTCTAGAGGGTAGGAGGAGAAAATGGAATTCCACAAGTAGCGGTGAAATGCGTAGATATGTGGAAGAACACCGGTGGCGAAGGCGGTTTTCTATCTTATTCCTGACGCTGAGGCGCGAAAGCAAGGGGATCAAACAGGATTAGATACCCTGGTAGTCCTTGCCGTAAACCATGTATACTTGATGTAGCTGGGCTCAACCCCGGCTGTGTCGGAGCTAACGCGTTAAGTATACCGCCTGAGGAGTACGCTCGCAAGGGTGAAACTCAAAAGAATTGACGGGGGCCCGCACAAGCAGTGGAGCATGTGGTTTAATTCGATGCAACGCGAAGAACCTTACCCAGGTTTGAAATACAGGAGACGTAACCAGAGATGGTTATTCCCGCAAGGGCTGCTGTGTAGGTGCTGCATGGCTGTCGTCAGCTCGTGCCGTGAGGTGTTGGGTTAAGTCCCGCAACGAGCGCAACCCTTATCATTAGTTGCCAACACGCGAGGTGGGGACTCTAATGAGACTGCCCAGGTTAACTGGGAGGAAGGTGAGGATGACGTCAAGTCCGCATGGCCTTTATGTCTGGGGCTACACACGTGCTACAATGGTCGGCACAGAAGGCAGCAAGACCGCAAGGTGGAGCAAATCCCTAAAGCCGATCTCAGTTCAGATTGTGGTCTGCAACTCGACCACATGAAGTTGGAATTGCTAGTAATGGCGTGTCAGCAACAACGCCGTGAATACGTTCCCGGGCCTTGTACACACCGCCCGTCACATCATGGGAGTTGGTTTTACCCGAAGTCACTGACTTAACCGCAAGGGGAGAGGTGCCTAAGGTGAGGCCGATGACTGGGATGAAGTCGTAACAAGGTAGCCCTACCGGAAGGTGGGGCTGGATCACCTCCTTATAAAGGACAAAGAAAAAGAACTTCGGTTCTTTTCTTAGGTTGAGCAAGCTTCTTATTCATCACATCACTTCTTTTCTGTTGTCAAAGCAGAGTTGTTATCTTGAAAGTCGAGAGTAAGTTAGAAGAAAAAGAATATAGAAAGCTCGGTTTTGTAATTTTTGTGACCGAAGGCCTCGAGATGTTTGTTTTCGGTACTGTTTATTGTCTTGGGGAGGAGTTAAAAAACTCCTTTTGAGAAAATAAACAGTAAGTTTGGCCTATGGCCAAACGACCAAGAGCAAACAGACGAGGCTGGCGGGCTCAAAAATTGCAAAGTCGAGCGTAAGATTCAAAGTATTTTCAAATGGTAACAAACGAAAGTTTGTACACATTTTCACTGATAGAAGATGGCGTTTGAGGAGAAATAATCTTCACATTAAAAATATTAGGTTAAGTAAGCGAATGTAAGCTTAAGGAAGCGCACATAAAACATTATGTGGTCAAGCTTTAAAGGGCTGTTGGTGGATGCCTTGGCATCGAGAGGCGAAGAAGGACGTGCTAACCTGCGATAAGCTCCGGGGAATTGGAAAGAAGTGTTGATCCGGAGAATTCCGAATGGGGAAACCCAATAGAAGTAATATTCTATTATCTCAACCTGAATACATAGGGTTGAGAAGCGAGACCTGCCGAAGTGACACATCTCAGTAGGCAGAGGAAAAGAAATCTAGAAGAGATTCCCATAGTAGCGGCGAGCGAAGTGGGAAGAGCCCAAACCAGAGATTTTATTTCTGGGGTTGTAGGGCCCGTCATTTAATGAAAACGCAATAGCAGAACGAGCTGGGAAGCTCGGCGAAACAGGGTGATAGCCCCGTACGCGAAATTGCTTTTTTATGAGATGGGTTCCTGAGTAGAACCGGACACGTGAAACCCGGTTTGAATCTGGGGGGACCACCCTCCAAGGCTAAATACTCATCGATGACCGATAGTGAACCAGTACCGCGAGGGAAAGGCGAAAAGAACCCCTGTTAGGGGAGTGAAATAGAACCTGAAACCAGCAGCTTACAAACGGTCAGAGGCCTATATCCCTTTTAGGGAAATGGCTGATGGCGTGCCTTTTGCATGATGAGCCAGCGAGTTACGCTGAATGGCAAGGTTAAGGAACATGCGTTCCGGAGCCGTAGGGAAACCGAGTGTGAATAGCGCGATTTTAGTCATTCAGTGTAGACACGAAACCAAGTGATCTATCCATGACCAGGATGAAGCAGGGGTAAAACCTTGTGGAGGTCCGAACTAGTGTCTGTTGAAAAAGCCTTGGATGAGTTGTGGATAGGGGTGAAAGGCCAATCAAACTTGGAGATATCTTGTTCTCTCCGAAATAACTTTAGGGTTAACCTCGGCATAATAGCTTTTGGGGGTAGAGCACTGGATCCACAAGGGGGGCGACAGCCCTACCAAAGGGAACCAAACTCCGAATACCAGAAGTGCGACCGGGAGATAGACTGTGGGGGATAAGCTTCATAGTCAAAAGGGGAACAGCCCAGATCGTCGATTAAGGCCCCTAATTCTGTGCTAAGTGAGTAAGGAAGTGAAGTTTCAAAGACAGTTGGGATGTTGGCTTAGAGGCAGCCATCATTTAAAGAGTGCGTAACAGCTCACCAATCGAGAGACTTTGCGCCGATAATAGACGGGACTAAAGCACAGAGCCGAAATCACGGGTGCAACTCTGAATAAGAGTTGCGCGGTAGGAGAGCGTAGTACGGGCGATGAAGATGTACCGTAAGGAGCATTGGAGCGCGTACTAGTGAGAATGCATGGCATGAGTAAACGATAAAGGAAGTGAAAATCTTCCTCGCCGAAAACCTAAGGTTTCCAGGGTCAAGCTCGTCTTCCCTGGGTTAGCCGGACCCTAAGTCAAGGCTGAAAAGCGTAGATGATGGGAAGCAGGTTAAATATTCCTGCGCCACCTAAGATATTAAGACGACGGGGTGACGAAGTAAGTTAAGCGTGCGGACTGTTGGATATGTCCGTTTCTCTATGAGGTTAGCTAGTAGGTAAACCCGCTAGCAGATGGCCAGGTAGAGGACAAGGGGAACCTTCGGGGGAACCGATGGCGTAGCGCGACACTTCCAAGAAATAGCCTCTAGTTAACGATGGTGACCGTACCAAAACCGACACAGGTGGGTGTGAAGAATATTCTCAGGCGCGCGAGATAACTCTCGTTAAGGAACTCTGCAAATTATCCTCGTAACTTCGGGAGAAGAGGAGCCGCAACTCGTGATTACCTTCGCGGTAAAAGCGAGATGCGGCCGAAGAGAAATGGCCCAGGCGACTGTTTAACAAAAACACAGCACTATGCAAAGTCGTCTAAGACGCAGTATATGGTGTGAAGCCTGCCCAATGCCAAAAGGTCAAAAGGAGATGTTAGTTCGCAAGAGCAACGCATTGAATTTAAGCCCTGGTGAATGGCGGCCGTAACTATAACGGTCCTAAGGTAGCGAAATTCCTTGTCGGGTAAGTTCCGACCTGCACGAATGGCCTAACGATCTGGGCACTGTCTCAACGGGAGACTCGGTGAAATTGTAGTAGCGGTGAAGATGCCGTTTACCCGCAACAAGACGGAAAGACCCCGTGAACCTTTACTGTACTCTGATATTGGCTTCTGACTTTCCATGTGTAGGATAACTGGGAGACATTGAAGGCGGTTCGTTAGGATCGCTGGAGTCAACGTTGAAATACCAGTCTTGGGGAGTCGGAAATCTAACGAAGTCCCGTGAATCCGGGATTCGGACAATGTCAGACGGGCAGTTTGACTGGGGCGGTATCCTCCTAAAGAGTAACGGAGGAGTCCAAAGCTTACCTCATCGTGGTTGGCAATCATGAGTAGAGCGTAAAGGTATAAGGTAAGTTAACTGCGAGACCGGCAAGTCGAGCAGATACGAAAGTAGGGCTTAGTGATCCGGCGGTAGAAAGTGGAATCGCCGTCGCTTAACGGATAAAAGGTACTCCGGGGATAACAGGCTTATCGCCACCAAGAGTTCATATCGACGTGGCGGTTTGGCACCTCGATGTCGACTCATCGCATCCTGGGGCTGGAGAAGGTCCCAAGGGTTTGGCTGTTCGCCAATTAAAGCGGTACGCGAGTTGGGTTCAAAACGTCGTGAGACAGTTTGGTCCCTATCTGTTGTGGGCGTAGGATACTTGAGAAGAGCTGCTTCTAGTACGAGAGGACCGAAGTGGACGAACCAATGGTGTGCCGGTTGTACTGCCAAGTGCATAGCCGGGTAGCTATGTTCGGAAAGGATAAGCGTTGAAAGCATCTAAACGCCAAGCCTCCTTCAAGATAAAGTATCCCCATGAGACCCCCTGAAGACTACAGGGTTGATAGGTTGGGTGTGTAAGCACAGTAATGTGTTGAGCTAACCAATACTAATAGGTCCATCGGCTTGATCACTTTTTTTTCTTTTCATTATCGGCCCAGCTCTTAAGTTTAAGAGTTGAGTCAATGATGATGAAATGCTTCTAAAAGTGTGACGCGCGAATTTAATCTAATGAGTGTGAAGAGGAAGAGACCTCAAGCGCCATTTTAGATCAGTGAAAGTATCACTTCTAACTTACTCAAAGGCTTTTCTTGGTGGCTATAGAGAAGGGGGAATACCTGATCCCATCCCGAACTCAGAAGTCAAGCCCTTCCTCGCCGATGGTACTATACTCAAGAGTATGGGAGAGTAGGTCGCCGCCAAGTATTTTTTCTCAAGGCCTTAGTAGTTAAAAGCTTCTGAGGTCTTTTTTATTGGAGGATTGATTATGAAAAAATGGATTTTTTGTTTTACACTTTGTCTCTCTAGTTTTATTGTAGCGGCACCTATGCAAAACCATCATATTGATGCAGATTCCCTGTCGCAACTAACTGCTTTGTTTGGCATTTCAGAAGATGCAGATTTAATTGCTGAAACACAAAGGCTGTGGCTACGCAAGCCGCATCAGGAGCGGTGGGAGATGGATGAGCTCTCTAACGAAAAGAGATGCTTTGTATTGAATTGGGGTAAGAAACAGGGCTTCTTTGATCCGTGGATGCCTCTAGAGCAGAACTATGATAAAGCCTTAATTCTAGGAGCTACAACTGGTGTCATGCAACTGCGCCTTAATTATCTTAAAGATCTCTGGAATGAAGGGATTCGTTTTAATGAAGTTGTCTGGCTGACAGGAGAGCGACCATTGGATCTTGCAGTTGACAAGCTCACTGACCGTTGCAGTAATGAATCGGAAGCTGCCCGTATTCTCTGGGCAGAGAGCGATCTCCCTGAAGAGCTTGCATCTCTCCCCCTTGTTTTTATCGAAGTCCCTATGAAAGTGGTAGGCGCTTCTGTTCAGCGTCCAACAACTGTCGATACGCTTGTAGCGTGGCTTAAAGTGGATACAAATCCGTGCAAGGCCCTCTTTGTCTCAAGCCAGCCCTTCTGCAATTATCAGCATGCGGTTATCGAAGCTTACCTTCCAGAGACCTTTTTGTTTGATTGTGTAGGCCCTGGAGTCGATCCAACGCGCCATCCTAAAGGTGCTGCGATTCTCCTGGATGCTGTTACTCGGCAAATCTACCAAGAGAGCCTAAAAAACTGAAGATCAGGAGTGTAAAAAAGATGCGGTTTCGAGTTTTTTTATCAACCTGTTTCTAGGAGGATGATTAAATCTTTCATCAAGTTTAAGGTCTCTTCTAGCTGCAGGTCAGTTTGGCCAAAGGAGTCTTTATCTTCGCCTGGCTTTTCGCTTGAAATTTCTTTTATCAGGGTCTGGTAGTTTTTGTTATTTTCAATGCGTTGGGCTGAATTTTTTTTCAATGTCTCTAGATAGGGGGCGTAGGTCGTTACTTTTGGCTGTAGGTTGATTTTATAAGCTCGTGCAATACGTGCCCGGTGGATGACAGGAACATCGAGAAGATCGTCTTCAAATACTGCCGGGATCTGATCGCTCGCCAGGGGGAATTTAGAAAATTTTTCACCGATTTCGAGTTGGGAGAGCACTCCGGGAACAACGACATCGGCGAGCACTCCCCCTAGTTGAGGGCTCTTACCTGAGACAGTATAGTATCTACCACGTGTGACTTTAAATTCACCCTTAGGGTTAACCTTACCGTAGTTTGTGTTCTCAAGTGTAAAGGTTTGGAATGTTCCTTTACCATAGGTTGTCGCATCACCGATCACGAATGCTCGGCCGTAGTCTTGTAGGGTCTGTGCAACGATCTCAGAGGCCGAGGCACTGGCTTTATTTGTCAGGACAACAAGAGGGCCATCCCATGCCATGCGGTTTTCGACATTGCGCAGATGCTGTATGGCCTGACTGTTATCTTTAATCGAGACAACAACCCCTTTTTTAATAAAAAGACCGGTCACCATAACAGCTTGAGGGAGGAGCCCTCCAGAGTTGTTACGCAGATCAAGAATAATCCCTTTAAGTTGATGCTCTTTTTTTAATTTTTTTATCACCTCCTCAATATCTTGAGCCGAAGAACTGCTCGGGTCTTGATAAAAAGAGAAGAGGTGGATATGGGCAATAATTCCATTGCCGAATGGTGCATAATCATACTCAAAACGGGTCTCTTTAAGGACCACCTCGTCGCGGATGATCTCAATATCTAGTTTCTCTTCTTGGCGTAGAATTGTAAGGGTGACAGAGCTGCCGGCAGGGCCGCGGATGAGTTCTACTGCTTCTACGATATCCATCCCGACAATCGGCTCTTTATTAACGGCAATAATACGATCATTGATTTTGAGTTTATTACCAAGAGAAGCAGGAGAGCCATCGAAGATCCGGGTGATCGTAAATCCGTTGAGCTCGTCATGGAGTTGGGCTCCAATACCAAATAGTCGCTGCTGGACTTGCATCATAAATTGGGCGGCTTCAGCGGGGGTGAAGTAGGTGGTTTGTGAGTCAAGAGCTGCACTTACAGCTTTCAGAAGATAGGCGAGAGAGTTCTGTTCTCTTTCTAGAGGTGAGGTTGCGCAGAGCTCCTCTTCGCGTAATAAACGCCGCTTGTTGAGACGGTAAAAAAATTGCTGTTTGGTCTCTTGGTTTAATTTTTCTGCAACCTCGATCTGCAGAGAGCGAATGCGTTTGAGGCGCTCTAGAAGCTCTTCCTCAGATTGAGCCCAAGAAATGTCTTTAAACTCTTTAGAATCAACGTTTTTTGGTAGTTCGTTGAGATTGATTAGAGGTTCGAGTTGCTCCCTCCGCTCAATACACTTAATCATTTTATTGTAAATGGATTGAAAAACGGAGAATTTCTCTTGGTTGTATTCTTGTAAAATAAAATTTAAAAGCTCGTCAGAAGGGTGAGTCCAGGGGGCAATATCGAAAGTTGTAAAATAAGTTTTACTTGGGTCGAGCTCTTCTAGGTAGTTTTCTATTGCTCGCCTTGCAATTTCAGGGGAAATCGTCTGATAGTTGGCATGAGCCTTAAAAATCTCTTCTAGTTTGAGTTTTGTATCATGAGGTGTTAGTTGTGGAGGAGGTTTGGCCTCTCCTATAGAACAGAGAGCCAAGAATAAGACAAAAAAAAGCCTTAAAAACTTATAAGTCATTGAACACCAACCAGATAAACAGATTGAACAGCCTAAACACCTCTCTTTATCATAAAGGGAAATCATTGTTTATAGCTATCGTAAAGCTTAAAAAACAAGCAGGAACCAGTAAATTTTCCATTTTGCATTGATCCTAAAAGGCATTTTATGTCATAATTAATTAATCACAAATAAGGCTTTGATCAAAATGATTAAGTACAAAACATAAAAAATAATCTTTTAGGAGGAATAGTATGCAACAGGAACAACAAGGTAGGACACGAGTTTCCATTACAGAAGCCGCAAGGATTAATGGCGTAACACGTCAGGCGATCTATGTAGCGATTAAGCAAGGAAAGTTAAAGGCTTCTAAAGACGAAGCGCGTTGGACAATTCATTTAGATGATTTAGAACTGTATCGCCGAGACAAGTATTCACGTACAAAGTCCATGTTTAATGGGGAACCTTTATTTGATAATATGAAAGGTTACTACTCTATCAATCAGATCGCTAAAGTCTTGAATGTTCCACCACAAAAAATTTATTACGCAACACGTGTTGGTCTATTGAAAGCAATGCGCAAGGGTGCAGCTTGGGTAGTTCACATGGATGATGTGAAAGGTTATCAAGAGAACTATTTAAGTAAGCAGGTAGCTCCTTCTCAAGCGATTTAAGCTTTTTTTCATACGGTCCCGGAGGGAGAGCTGGGCCGCTTTGAATCTTTTTTATATTCAAAATAATACCATTTGCAGAAAATAATTGCATATTTGACTATGTCAGCTTGGCAACAAATTTTTTGTCTTTGCTCGCGCCTTGCCTTATGGCAATGGTCACTTGCTCCAGCCAAAAAATTTGTGCCGCCTCCTTGTCAAATATGCAATTATTTCCTACAAATGGTATAATTTCAGTCAGCTGTTTTTGGTTTTTGGAAATCTCGAATATGGAGCTGAATGCTCGATTTATTCAGAAAATTATTGATGTGCGGTGTAAAGGCCAATTGCAGAGGAAGATGAGGTTGGCAGATTTCGGGCCGCCTGTGGGCCATCCCAAAACCGATCCCTTCTAAGGCGCGTTCATTCTCTTCTAGATAAAATTTCAGATGTAATTTGCCGACTACTTTTGGGCTCCAGGTCTGCATCGCTCTGCTATATAGGACGGGGGCTGGATTTTCATTGCCAAAGGGTTCTAATAGGCTCAGGGATTCCATGAAATCAAAGGTTAAATCTTGAAAATTGACCTCAGCATCTAGGTGTAATTTAGTGAGAAGATCCAGGGCTTTGAGTTGATCTGCCGCAGCTGCAAGAAATTTTTCCTTGAATTTGGAGATCTCTTCTTGTTTGATTGTAAGACCTGCCGCGAAGTCATGACCTCCAAAATTGAGTAAAAGATCGCTATTTTCTCGAAATATAGGAAGCAAAGGGAACTCTGGAATTGTACGGGCAGACCCTTTCCCGATACCGTGTTCAATTGCGATGATAATTGTAGGGCGATTATACTGCTTAGCAATGCGGGCTGCAATAATGGCAATAATACCTGGGTGCCATTTATCCGAGGCTAGGATAATAGCGCTCTCTTTGAGAATTTCAGGAGATTGAGAAAGAAGCTGTTCGACCTCTTCAGAGTCTCTTCTTTCGATCCTTTGTCTTTCAATATTATTTAAATCTAGGTCTTTGGCAAGAGCTTCAGCTTCTATTGGATCGCGGAGTAAAAGTAGTTCTACCCCCTTTTTAGGGTCATCAATCCTTCCCAGAGAGTTTAGACGCGGCGCAATTTTTGAGGAGATCTCCATAGGAGTGATCTCTGTTTTAATTTCACTGATGCTAAAGAGCTTTGAAAGCCCGATGCGTCTTGTTTTTTTTAGTTGTTTGAGGCCATATCGAACAAGGATCCGATTCTCTCCTCGTAGAGCCCCCATATCAGCGACAGTCCCTAAGGCAACTAGATCTAGATACCGTTTGAGATCGACCTTAGAGGGAGGCATCTCACCATCTGCAATCAGTTGATTTGTGATTGCGTGGGCGAGTTTGAAAGCAACGCCGACGCCTGTAAGGTCTCTGTTTGGGTAGCTACTGTTTTTTAATTTGGGATTGAGAGTGGCAATACAATGGGGTAATTTGTCTGTTGGCTCATGGTGATCTGTCACGATGACATCGATATGGCGTTTTGCTGCAGCCGCGGTCTCTTGAGCTGAGTTGATCCCACAGTCAACGGTAATGAGAAGAGAGCAAGAAGCTGCTGCTGCGTAATCCAGTGCATCGAGAATCAGACTCTGTTTCAAAGATGTTCGATTGGGGATATAGAAATCGACAGAGGCGCCAATATAGTCTAAAAATTCTGTTAAAAGTGCAGTTCCTGTAATTCCATCGACATCATTATCGCCATAAATCAAGATTTTTTCTTTGAGGTGTAAAGCCTGCAGGATGCGTGTTACTGCTTTATCCATATCTTCAAATAAATAGGGGTCGAGTAGGTCGGGTAATTTGGCGTATAGGTAGTGATGGATTTCATCTAGAGTTGTAAACCCGCGGGCGACAAGAATTTGTGCAGTTACTGGATGGATGTGAAATTCTTCAACAATTGCTTGATGCCAGATTGGATCGATTCTTGGATACACCCAAAGAGGGTCGTGTGTTGTATGACGCACGATGAGCGCTCCTTATCTTATTCTCGAATTATAGCGAGGGTGGTTCAAAAATCGGTTTTTTGAACCACCTCTGGTATGTTTTGGATCCTAGCAGGACGCTCGCTCTTTGTCATCAAATAAAGATGCGACAATTGTGCGATTCGACTCCACCTAGTACCCGAACACATTAGTTTTTGTGGGTAATTTTGGCGTCAAAACCCGCACAATCGACGATCGTAAATTGCTTCGTATTAAATTAATACGGAGCAATTTATGAAGCCTGCGGTCGATCGATTCTGCGGAGCTTTCACGTTCAAAATTACCCACAAAAACTAATGTGTTCGGGTACTAGAGGAGAACTTCGAGTACCTCTCCTTTTTTCTCTTCCCGATGATGGAAATATTGCATCAGTGGCGCTGCAATAAAGAGAGAAGAGAGAGTTCCGAAGACGACTCCAATTGACATCACGAGGGCAAATCCAAAGATTGTACTGCCACCAAGAGCAATGAGAGGAATTAAGACGAGGAGTGTTGTTCCTGATGTCATTAATGTACGACTTAAGGTGACATTTAAAGCGTGGTTGATGATGTCGGAGAAGTTTTTACGGCGCATCAGATGAACATCTTCGCGAATTCTATCAAAGACGATAATTGTATCATTTAATGAGTAGCCGATAATCGTCATGAGAGCTGCAACTGTGTTCAGATCAATTTGTATAGCGATTCCGAAATAATGGAGTAGAGCGATCGCGGCAATTGTAAAGATCACGTCATGAGCTGTACAAAGTGTTGCGCTGATCGCGTATTTAAATTCAAAGCGTGCTGTAATATAGATCATAATTGCAATCAGAGCAAGGACTAGGCCGATAACAGCATTATTGCGCATGGAATCAGAGATCTGGCCGCTGATAGCTGTCCAATCTTGATCCAGTGTTTGCAGAGATTCTGTCTCCAGAAAGAGGCTATTTGCTTGGAGGACATTGACAATCCAGACAAGGCGCGGGTTACTTTCAAAGCCAAAGCCGAGCTCTTGCTCTGTTGTGGCAAGTGGCATCTGATAGAACGGGCGACCATTTTTTTCTAGGCTTGGGGCTAAGAAGAGACGGACGGAATTTTTAGAGGAGAGCTCTCTAATTTGGACCTCTTGTTTTGTGATCCCTGCCTTAATTAGCGCATTTTCTACAGCTTGTCTGCTCTCAATGTCACTTGGGGTTGTTTGCAATTGGAGTGTAACTGCAAAACCTCCCGTAAAATCCATTCCAAAGATTGTCTCTCTTTGTTTAATTAAAAGAGCTCCTCCAGCTACTATAATTAAAGCTGAAATGATAACAGTCTTTTTTGCGCATTTTAAGAAATTAAACTTAGTATTCTTAATCCAGCAAGCCATGTCTAATTTTTTATGCTCCGGATTTTGTACCCATCCAGCAAAAAAGTAACGGGTCATAAAGAGAGCTGAGAACATTGAAGAGATGATGCCGATAATTAACATCACAGCAAAGGCTTTGATTGGCCCTGAATCGAAGTTAAGTAGAATAAGCGCTGCAATAATTGTTGTTAAGTTAGAGTCTACAATTGCAGTAAATGCTTTTTTGTATCCAGCATGAATTGCAGAGGCGATTCTTCCGGTTGCTATAAACTCTTCTCGGATTCTTTCAAAGACAAGGACATTGGCGTCGACTGCCATACCAAGCGTGAGAATGATTCCGGCGATCCCAGCAAGCGTCATCGTCGCTTGAAGATTTTGTAGTGTTGCCCACATAATCAGAAGGTTGAAAAGGAGAGCGACACTTGCAACAAGTCCACCAAAGCGATAGTAGCTGATCATTAGGCCGCATACGAGAACAAGTGCAATCGCTGTTGCGATAATACCAAGAGCGCGCTCATGGCTTCCAAGTTCCGGGCTAACATTTTTTTCAGAGAGAATATGCGGGGTAAAACTCAATGAACCTGCTTTTAGATCCGCCTCGAGCTGGTTGATTTCGCGTTGTGTGAAGCTTCCAGTGATCGATGCCTTGTCGCGCAGTCCCGATTCTAATGTCGGAGCTGTTACGACAGTTCCGTTGAGGATGACAGCCATACGCCAGCCTCTTCCGCTTGTGTAGGCGCCGTTAGCTGTTGCGAGCACTGTCTCTTTAGCAAATTGTGAACTCCAAGCAAAGAGATTGTCTCTAGGATTTGAGTTGCCTCTTTCTTTAATTGCTTGAGAATTTTGGATGCCAAAAGAGAGATAATTGCCTCTGGAAGGGTCGTAGGATGCGCTGACATCTTCTAAGTTTGAGCCTTCAATTGCAAAGTTCCGGAAGACAATAAGTAATGGGTGGGTCTGTCCATGCCAGTCAGTATAATCATCTCCGCGATAGAGGGCTATTTTGGAGAGTTCCGTTGCAAAGAGGCCTGTGATAGGACCTTCCTCTGTCCCGCCAAGTCTGAGTCCATTGTCGTATAAAATTTTAGCAGCGCTTGAACGTGGTTGTACAGATCTCATGTCAAGGGAATCGCCATATAGCTGTTTTCTGGCAATTTCATTGATCTCTTCACTTGTTTTGCGATTGGTAACAACGGCTTCATTCCAAACATCTTGTAAGAAGTGGGTTGCACTTTCTGCAAGGCTTTTATTACCCTCGTTGAATTTCTCGTTGACGATATGGAAATACATACTGGAGGCGCGGATCAGTTCTGCTGCAGAGAGATTTTGAGATCCGGGGAAGTCAAGAGAGATTGTGCTTCCCTCTTGACGGATAGTGACCTCTGAGACCCCCATTTTGTTAACGCGTGTATAGAGTTCGTTGATTCCTTGCGTAAGATCTGCATCATTTGTAACGCGTTGATTGTTCGAGTCGCGTAGTTCGATTTGGACGCTTTTCCCTCCTGAAAGGTCTAAGCCCCAATGAAGAATTTTACGTTCATCTCCGCGGAAATATTTTTTTGAGCTCAACTTAAGGTTGTTCCAAAAGACACTTTTTGAGGGTGCAGGGACATCGTAGGGCGAGGCTCCATGGATGCGTAGTTTTGCTGCCAGGTAATCATCTCTCCACTTGTGGAGATCTTCATGAATTCGTGTGTCGATCTTATTTTCTGTCAGGATGCGCTGTTCTAAATTTGACAGTTCTAGGACCGCAAATCGTTTTGTTCCGTGGACAGAAAAGTCTTCCCGTGTGGCTTTTAATAACGTTTGAAAATAGCCTTCTTGTTCGAAGATAAAATCGTGAGAGAATTGATTGGCAAAGGCGCGGTAGTTCCCTGAATAGCCTGTAAATCCATTTTGTTGCAAAATTCTATATAGGGATTCAAAATCTTGCATAAAATGACGCGCCTCTTCGGAATCTGGCGCTGTACGTGTTTTTTGCAATAGGGCATCCATTCCTTTCCCAATGAGGTAAATCGAGTTCATGCGGAAGCCTTGAGGCGGTTTTTTTGCGCTGAGGGCTGGAGCATAAAGAACAAGGCCGAGCTTCTGTTTTTCTAGTGGCAATTTCTGGAATTCTTCATAACTGTAGATCGGAAATCTCTCTCTTGCTAGATCGCTAGATTTAGGATGAAAGTTTTGTTCGATCGAGGCTTTTAGTTGGTTGATTTCAGACTGAGCAATTGTAGACAAGCGCATCGCAACAAAAGAATTACTTGAATTGAGGTTGGAGAGTGCAATGTGAAACTGCTCTTGATAAGGAGAGAGTTCTTCGCCTGTTTGACGTGCAATACGGCTGACCTCATTAAAAATGAGTTGATCGATGCGTGGTTTTAAAGCAGGAGACCGTTCCATGATATGGAGTAGATCAGGTTGGAGTAAGAGGGAAAGTTTCTCTTCGTTCCAATGAATTGTCATTTCTTTAAAAAATGGGTTCTGAGCTCCTAAGAGAATTTTATTTTCTCCATTTTGTAAAGAGATGGCAAGCGTTGTATAATCTAAAGGGGACTCTCCAGCTGCGAATTCTGTTGCATGCTTTTGTACGATTAGGAGCGCTGAAGAGAGCGTTGCTTCTTTTGTCAACAAAGCGTTTAGTCTTTCAGATTTAATCAGGCTAAGAGTTCCGTTTTGTTGTTCTTGTTGTAGACCGATGCGCTCAAGTTTATAACTATCTTTTAGACTCTCTAGGCTTGAGATAAAGTTCTGGACAAGTTTTGGTTTGTTGCTTGATTCAGTTTGAGTAAAACTTGAAAAGTATTGCCGTGCAATTGGGGAATTCTCTCCAAAAATAGAGACGAAAGAGACGATGTTTTGAGCAGTTTCAGAGAGGACCTCTTGAGCTTGCGGATCTTGTCTGTTGTTCCAGCTAAGTTGGAGGATCTCTGCAGTTTCTGAAATTCCGCCAATTATTGAGCCGATATAGGCTGCGCGATCTTGAATCAGGAGGCGATAGAACTCGGTTAACTTGCCGGCCTCGTCTTTTTTCTTAGAAAATTGGAAAAAAGAGTTGAGCTGATTGTGCGTAAAATGCAGTGGGATGCGGCGCAAGACAGTGACAGTTTTTCCGTCTAAAGAAGAGTCTAGACTCAGTTGTGAAGGGACAAATGAGATTAGACTGCCGGCTCTTGGAAGAAAAGTGCGAAATTTTTTTGCATCTTCTTCCTTTGAAAAAACGACGGCAATTTTCTCAGGATGTTCTTTATTTAGCTCAATAGACGTTGGCTTTACGTTAAGTTCTTTACAGAAAGACTTCAGAAAGTCTAGAGCGTCTTGTTCTAAAGAGTTAACACGCTCGGCCATTGCGAGTTCAATTTTCTCTGCCCGTGCAGCATCAACCGGCTCTTTTAGGGGTTGTGCATAGTAAAAAACGGTTGGGAGGATATTGTAGACTGTCAAGATGATGACAGCGAGAATAAGAACAAATTGCCAGCGTTTCTGTTTTTCCATAAAGTTCCACGTGAATTGGTTAAGCCTTTGCAGGAGCATACTGTCCTATATAAATTCCGTCCATTGAAAAAATCTTTTACTCGAAGCGATAAGGCATTAAAAACATTTTTAGCGCAAGTCTAATGGAGGCATGTCTCTATTCACTGATTTTTTAAATGTTCATTCGTCTGGGGTTTTGAAAAAACCTTTATATTTCAATTCGGGGATAGGCTAGACTGGAAGGTTACATAAGGGCGCTACTATGCCAAGTTTAATTGCCGTTGGAATTCAGTGGGGGGATGAGGGGAAAGGTAAGGTCGTTGATCTGCTTTCTAAAAACGCCCAACATGTTATTCGCTCCCAGGCGTATACAACGCGAGTGGGAAATGGACCTTTTCCTACCGAACTTGGCTCATCAGAGCTCTCCTCTTTTTTAGATCATACTCAGGCGCGTGCTTATTTAGAGAGGGTTCAGGAGCTTTGTGGAGCTCCCATTAGTCTCATTTCTCTTGGTCCAGAGCGTGAAAAAACAATTTTTTTAAGACAATTTTTTAAACGATGACAACAGAAGTAGAAGAAAAGATCTATACTCAAGAGGAGCTTTTAGAGCTCGATCCCTCCTCTATTCCAGAACATGTGGCAATTGCTATGGATGGCAATCGCAGATGGGCGAAGAAGCGATTTTTACCAGCAATAGCCGGCCATTGGAGAGGGGCTGATACGCTCATGCGCGTTGTTGAGGCAGCCGCAGAATTGGGAATTAAAGTTCTAACAGTCTACACCTTTTCCACCGAAAACTGGCGACGCTCTTCAGAAGAAAAAGAGGCTCTTTTTCTTCTATTTCAGGAGTATTTGACTCGGTGGAGAAATCAGATGGCGGACGAAGGGGTAAGGGTTGATACAATTGGAGATTTGAGTCGATTTTCTCAAGATTTATGCGACGTTTTAGAAGAGACAAAGCGGGTGACCTCTGAAGGGACGCGAATTCAACTTGTTCTTGCGATGAATTATGGCGGTAGGGATGATATTCGTCGTGCTATTAGATCGATTCTTGACGATTATTGCGCTGGAAAAGTGACAAGAAATGGTTTGACAGAAGAGGTTATTGCCGATTATTTAGATACTGCCAAGTGGGGAGATCCGCAGCTTTTGATTCGTACTGGCGGAGAGCTTCGTGTTAGTAATTTTTTAATCTGGCAAATTTCTTATGCGGAGCTTTATATTACAGATGTTTTATGGCCCGATTTTAATGAAAAGGAATTGTTAAAATCAGTTTTGGCGTATCAGCAACGAAAGAGAAGAATGGGAGGATAGAATGTTCAAGAGTTTACCGGACCTAAGCCAGCGGCTCTTGAGTTCTGCCCTTGTTGTTGTTTTATCCATTTTTTTAATTTATTTTTCCATGAATCCCTGGGTCACGCCTTTAGTTGTGGTCGCTATGGTGGCTCTTGCAACGGTGGGTCTTTGGGAGTACCTCCGTTTTGCAGAAGTCAAGGGAATCGTGCTTCCGAATAAGGGAGTCTTGCTCATTGGAGTTTTATTGACACTCGCCTTTTTTGTCGCTTTTCGATTTTCTTTAACATACATTATTCCTTTTGCGGTTTTGTTTGGAGGATTTGTCTCTTTATTTCTCTACCATTTTAAAGATTCTTCTGGAGCGCTGGCACGTCTGGCTATTGAGTTTTTCGGAATTTTTTATGTCGTTGTGCCGATAGGTCTTTTAATAGGGATTCTTTATGAGCCGTCAGGCAACGGAAGGTATTGGCTATTTTATTTGATTGCGGTAACAAAAATCACGGATGTTGGGGGCTATTTTGTAGGGAAGCTCTTTGGGAAAAAGAGATTTGCTCCTATGCTGAGCCCTAAAAAAACAATCGAGGGGGCGGTAGCCGGATTCCTCGCGTCCCTTGCTTTAAGTCTTATTTTTTATTTCTGGATGCACTCTACTCTTAACTTCTCTTTTTCTCAGGCAGTGATTTTAGGCCTCGTTATTGGAATTTTTTCTCAAGTTGGTGATTTTGCTGAATCTCTTTTGAAACGCGATGCTCTTGTCAAGGATAGTAATAGTCTGCCAGGACTTGGTGGGGTCCTTGATATGATCGATTCTCTCCTTTTTACAATACCTCTTCTCTACTTTTTCTTGTATTGGACTATATGATTATTACGATTGATGGCGCTGCGGGAACGGGAAAGACAACTATTGCTAAGAAGGTGGCTCAAGCTCTTGGCTGTGTCTATTTTGACACAGGAGCGATGTATCGTGCGTTTTCTTGGTATCTTTTGCAGAAAAAAGTCTCTCCACAAGATTCTGAAAAAGTCAAAGAGTTGCTTCATTCTTTTGCATTTCACATTCGCGTGGAAGAAGATGAAAAGCATTATTTTGTTGGCGAGCATGATGTCACAAAAGCGATTCGTCTCCAAGAAGTTACTGACATTGTTTCCGAGGTTTCGGCTCTTTTGTCTGTGCGTGAGGCGCTCTGGAAAATCCAGCGCTTTGTGGGGCAAGAGGTGACGGCTGTTTTTGAGGGAAGAGATATGGGGACAGTTGTTTTCCCCCATGCGGAGAAGAAGATTTTTTTATTTGCTCGGCCCGAAGTGCGTGCAAAAAGAAGATTGCTCGAGCTTTTGCATAAGCATCCTAAAGAGACAGCGGGTCTTGATGAACAGACTGTGCTCCAAGATTTAATGCGCAGAGATCAGTATGATTCGACTCGAGAGATTGCGCCATTAAAAAAAGCAGAAGACGCTTATGAGATAGAGACATCGGATGTATCAATTGATACGGCGGTTGAGATGATTTTAGAGTATATTGGTACCGCATGAGGCCTGGATTTTTACAGCCTGGGATGAAGCTTCTCTATCGCATTATTTTGATGCTGACGTGGATTTTTTTTAAGGGTGTCTACAGGCACCGCGTCTATGGCTTAGAGCATTTTTATACTAAGAGTGCGATTTTAGCTCCCAACCACACCTCTTTTTTAGATCCGCCACTTGTCGCGATCTCTTGGCCAGGAGAGGTCCATTTTTTGGCGCGTGAATCGCTTTTTCGGGTCCCTCTTTTGGGGCCTCTTATTCGCGCTCTTAATGCTCATCCAGTAACGGGCGATGCGTCAGATATTGCTGTCTTTAAGACAGTAACACTGCTTCTTAAAGAGGGTAAACAGCTGATCCTTTTTCCAGAAGGGACTAGATCCGATGATGATGCGCTCGGTGTTATTAAACCGGGAATTAGTTTGCTGATTGCGCGCGCCAATTCTGCAATTATTCCTACCTATGTTCATGGAACATTCGAGATCTGGGGAAGAGAGAGGAAATTTCCAAAGCTCTGTGGGAAGACAGCCTGCGTCTTTGGCTCTCCGATTCTTTGGGAGAGTTTTGCCCATCTTGAAAAGAAAGAGGCGCAGAGAGCTCTTGCTGACAGGCTATTTTGTTCTATCACGGCACTCCGCTCCTGGTATGAATCTGGAGCTGAGGGGATTCCCCCTTAAGATTGCGGCCAAGATGACTCGAACATCCACCAAGTTGCCCCGACTAGAACCTGAATCTAGCGCGTCTACCAATTCCGCCATGGCCGCGAAAAATATAGCCATAACTATAGCTGCTTTTTAGATTTATGGGTAGAAAAAAACCAAGGGAGTCCTTATACTGGGCAGAAAAACCTATGAGGAGATAAAATGAGCGAAAAATTTAAAAAACTTACAGAAGGGACATTTCATCAAGAGATTCAACACGGTCTTTTTCTAGTCGATTTTTATGCGGACTGGTGTGGTCCCTGTCGGATGTTGACTCCTGTTTTAGAAAAAGTCTCGCAAGAAGTTGCTGGGAAAGCAACGATTGCCAAACTTGATATTGATCAAGCGCAAGAGATTGCCTCTTCTTATCAAGTAACTTCTGTTCCCACTCTGATCTTGTTTAAAGATGGGAAAGAGGTAGGGCGTCTTGTCGGGCTTAGAGATGCAGGAACCATCAAAGAGTTTATTCTTTCAGCTGCTAGAACACCTGCTTAAGTTATTATAGGGGGAGACCTATCTCCCCCCTAGTACTCAGTCAATATTGAAATTGCAGCTTTCGCGCTAGCACAATCCGCAATTTCAATGTTGACTGAGCACTAGTCTACCCAGTGTAAGACGTTGCGCAGGATGGAGAAGCGGGGTTCTTTAGATGCTGACTTTTCGATTTTGCCAAGTAACCACATATCATACTGTTTTTGTGTAAAGCCTTCTGTTTTTTTAAGCGCAAGCCACTGATTGACAAACTGCACGAGACGTGTCGCGTCTTGTCGCATCGGATAACCGAAAGTTCCAGATCCCATTGCAGGAGTGGGTAAAACCACTGTGTAACTCGGATATTGGATGGACCAGGCAATTCCTTCTGATTGCGCCCAAAGAAGGGCGTCAGCCCCGGAATTCGTGAAGGATTCATAGTCTTTAAGTGGAATAATTGTCTGATGTGGCAGTAGCATCTTGGCGAGGGACTCAAAAGAGCTCCCTTCTAATACAGCAATTCTTAGAGAAGGATTTTTTTCGACAAGCGAAAGCGAGTTGAAATGCTTTCTCTGTTTGTCGAGTGTGACAAAGACGAGCGGTTCTTGCAAATAGCTCTCTGAAAAGTTCATGAGTTGCAGATCTTTTTCATTAATGGGAACCCCTGACATGCCAATATCAAAAAGGTAATTGTTGAGACCTTCAGCGATCTTGTCATACTGCATCGGAATGAGCTCAAGGGTGCATCCCAGGTCGTGTGCAAGCTCTATGGCAAAGGCGATGTCATAACCGACAATCTCTTGCTTCTCATTATAAAAACAGAAGGGGATGGCGTTGCAGTTGTAGCCGACGCGTAAGATGCGCGTTCTCAGAATGCGCTCAAAACTGCTCTCTCCTGGGAGAGGGACAACGGCTGAAGGCGGAGTATTGTAGATGCGAATGGAAGAAGATTCAGGGAGAGAGAGGGTATAAATAGTCTCTGTTTGATTGATAATTTGAGGAAGGGGGAGCCAAGACTTTAATATGTAGACGGCAAGAAGTAGGGGAGCGATAATCACTAAGAGATTACGCAAACAGCTTTTCCAATTTAGCCGAACAAGGCCCCTGTAGGCAAAGGTGATGCATAAAGAGACGGCGCTGATTTCAGTTGCAGAGATGAGAGATTGAAAGCCTGAAGTAAAAGGGAGTGTGGTCATGTAGAGTTGAATTGTCTCTAGAGGGAGCCCCAGTGCTTCTGTTAAAAAAGAGAGGGTGTTGATCCACGAGCCAAGGCCGACAGCGCCAAGGCTTGTTAAAAAAGTTGTAAAAACGAGCTCTACTCGTTCCATTGAAGTGAAGGGAACGGAGTAAAAAGAGGCTGCAAATAAGATAAAAGCGACAGTGAAAAGAGATCCGAGGGGAAGATTGAAGACGAGGGAGACAACACCCTGGATTTGATTGTTTGGCTGCGTCTCATTGGGATAAAAGGAGATGAGGGAGCGTTTGATCATTTCAATCATATAAGGCAGGGAGACGATCACAAGGTTAGTTGTGTAGGCTAAAAGAAGGATGGGGAGCATCTCTTTGATCCACTTCCCCGCGTTTAATGACGTGAGCATGCTGATTAGACGAGGGAAGATCCAAAAGACGATGGAAAGAGCCGCTAGGATGTATAGAATAATGTACGCGCTCATTTGTTTGATTGTGTCTAGATTAATTGTCCCTACTTGATAGGAGATAATGATAAATGTTCCAAGAGGGGTGATGCGGGAGATCCAGCTTGTGATGCGGGTCAGCCCGGAAAGTAATGTTTCGAGGCCTGACATGAGGGCGCTTTTTTCTTTGAGCTGCATGAGGGCAAGGCCAATGAGGATAGAAAAGATGACAACCGCCGGCAGAGTGTTGTTTGATAGTGCAGAGAAGATGTTTTCTGGAATTAATAAGCCTGCAAAATTCAGATGAGACTGCTCTAGTGACGTGTAGGCGCCTTGTGATCCACCGGAAGATTCTGGCAGGAGCATTTCGATAAGAAAGATGAGGATGAGGTTGATTGTCCAGGCAAGGCAGATGAAGAAGCTGCCTTTTTTTAAGATTTGGACGGCTTGAGAGCTCTCTAGTTGCCCAAGCCCATGGATTAGAGCGCAGATCAGGTAGGGTACTGTCGTGATTTTAACAATCATGATGTACGCTTCGCAGAAAGGGTTAAGGCTTGTGCAGAGATCCCCAAATAAGAGGCCAATAAAGATACCAAAGCAGGTAGCTAGTAACATCTGAAGGGGAAGCGAGAATTTAAAAGGATTTATTTTATAGAGGAAATTGCTGTTGTCTGAGTGCTTCATATAGCACTATAGAAACAGCATTTGAGAGATTTAGGCAACGGGATTTTTTTTTCATTGGAATGGTGTGGAAAGCGTCACCCCACTTTTTATGAAAAATATCAGGAAGCCCAGAGGTCTCGGATCCGAAGATCAAAATAGCATCTTGTGAATAAGAGGGTTCTGTGTAGAGTTTACTGCTTTTACTGGAGTAGAAGTAGAATGGGCAATTGCTCTTTTCCAAAAAATCTTCGAGATCATCAATAAGAGTGACTTGCGCACCTCCCCAGTAGTCAAGACCTGCTCGCTTCAGAGCGCGAGCGGAGGTGCTAAAGCCAAGTGGTTTAACAAGAATTAGTTCCGCGCCTGTAACGGCGCAGGTTCGAACGATATTCCCGGTATTTTGGGGGATTTCCGGTTGAAATAGGACAATTTTATACACGAATGTTATCTGATCACTTCTCCACTTGGCAGCGTGGGGATAACAATTTCAGAGTGATCGGCTTCGTTTTGTTCTTGAACAAGAGTCTCCAGCTCGGAATCGATGCTATGTGCGCGGACAAGTTCGATGTCAAATGTCAAAAGAGAGTTAGGGGGGAGGTAGCCGGCAGATCCATAACCTAAATCTGGGTGAATGAAGAGTGTTCGTTTTTCTCCTTCTTTCATGCCAATCAGCCCCCGATTAAATCCAGGAATCGCCTCATCAAGAAACATCTGCTCGTCATCTTTGGAGAATCCAAAAATCGTACCGTCAATATATTTTCCTGTGTAGCGGATGATGGGAGAGCTGTGAGCTTGAACTTCTGCTCCGGATCCCTCTTTTTCAATCTTGTAATGGAGTTTGTCGGCATCAAGTTGCACAATTCCAGAGGCAGTTTTGTTCTTTTCCATAAATTCATTGGCAACTTTTAGGTTCTCTTCAGCCACTTTTTTAAAATTAACTTCTTGTAAAACAGAGATTGCTTGAACGCATTCTTGTTCTGACATAGGAGGCACCTCGCCTGCAATTGAATTTTGCAGTCCACGAATAAGGTCGGCGATTTCAAAATTAAATCCTAGGCTCTGAATGTTTTTCCCAATAAGGTGCCCAAAGGATTCTGAGATTTTTTTAATATCGACTTGAGCCTCTTCATTAGAGGCTGGAACGACAGGTTCAGGTTCTGCTGCTTTAAGGGATAAAGAGACGCACAGTAAGCATGCAGCAAGTATAAATTTAGACATAAAAAAACCTCCTCGATAATAAAAACTGAATTATCCTACTTTTTTAGGAAAGAAGCAAGGGCTTTTATCTCTTCCACAAAAGAGACTAGAGAAATTTCTCTTGTTTCGCGTAAATGCATCTGCTTGAGTTGGGCAGTTCCCCGGATCAATTCGTCGTCTCCGATGATAACGACATAGTCTGCTTGTAGTTTGTTTGCTAGTTGCAATCCGTGCTGTACTTTTTTCAAAGAGAGCTCCATCTCCGCTGGAATATGAGCTCTACGCAGTGTTGTGAGTTGGGAAAAGCAGAAATCATAACTTTTTTCTCCAAGGGCAATCAGAAACACGAACGGGTGAGCTCCTTGAGGAAAAGGAGTCTCTTGTTTTGCAAGGGTCTGTAGGATTCGTTCTATCCCTGTTCCAAAGCCAACAGCTGGGAGAGCGGGCCCGCCTAAAGAAGGGAGAAGGCCATCGTATCTTCCGCCGCCACCGAGACTGTTTTGAGCGCCAAGGCTTCCTGAGGCGACCTCAAAGACTGTTTTTGTGTAGTAGTCAAGCCCTCGAACAAGTTTCGGGTTGATTTGGTAGGGGATCTGAATTTTGTCGAGTAGTCGTGTGACCTCTTGAAAGTGAGACGCCGCATCAAGGCTCAGAGCGTCTAGAATTGAAGGGGCGTTGCCTAAGAGTTCTATGTCAACTGGATTTTTAGAGTCTAAAATGCGCAAGGGGTTTTTTACAAAACGCTCTTGACTCTCTGCAGAGAGACTCTGCATGTGAGGGCGCAGGTAGTCTTGCAGGGCCCTTTTATAATTTGCGCGCGACTCTTCATCCCCCACAGAATTGATGATGACGTGTAGGGAGTGGAGGCCAAGGCGTCGATAGGTTTCGTAGAGAAGATCGATACATTCGACATCTTGAGCGGGCCTTCCGACTCCAATAGCTTCTACTCCAAATTGATGATGTTGTCGATACCTGCCAGCCTGGGGTCTTTCGTAGCGAAACATGGGGCCGATGTAAAAAAATTTATGAACAGAGCCTTGAGCTTGGAGTCGATTCTCAATAAAAGCGCGCATCACAGGAGCTGTTCCCTCAGGGCGCAGGGTGAGGGATCTATCTGCCTTATCTTTAAATGTATACATCTCTTTAGAAACAATGTCAGAGGCGTCGCCGGCGCTTCGAACAAATAGGTCCGTCTCTTCAAACAGTGGTGTGCGAATCTCTTTATAGTCGTAGTCGTGCGCAGTTTCTCGGATCACAGACTCGACATGCTGCCATTTATCGGACTGACGCCAGATCGCTTCTTTATTTGGCTCTTCAGGTAAGATGTCAAAGACGCCTTTTGGGGCTGAATATCCCATTAATAATCCATTGTTTTGCCGTCTCATAGTGGATTAATTTCTATTTTTTTCATAGTTATTTATTTGCTGGAGAAAAGGGAGAAAAGAGGTTGACTTTAGGGGGAAATCCTTTTACCATTTACGGGTATGGTGTTTAAAAAAATTTTAAGCCTGTTAAAGCCCGCTTCCCATCTGCCTGAGATTCAGGATGGGGCTGTTGTCGCAACAACTTACAAATATTGGCGCATGCGCGTTTTTTATAGTATGTATGTCGGCTATGTCTTCTACTATTTCACTCGAAAAAGCTTAACTTTTGCAATGCCCGCACTGATGCAGGACCTTGGGTTTGACATGAGTGATCTGGGGATTTTTAGCAGTATTTTGGCTGTGAGTTATGGGATTAGTAAGTTTGTCAATGGGATTTGGGCAGACAGGTCTAATGCCCGCTATTTTATGGCTTTTGGCTTGATTTTGACGGGAGTGCTAAATATTTTATTTGGCTGTGTCTCCTCTCTTTTTCTTTTTTCTCTCCTCTGGGGATTGAACGGCTGGTTTCAAGGACATGGCTGGGGGCCTTGTGCTAGGCTTCTCACTCATTGGTATTCTCAGAAAGAACGTGGCACCTGGTGGGGAGCTTGGACCACAACGCATGGTGTTGGGGGTGGGGTGATTCCGATCGCTACAGCCCTTTTGGCTCAAGAGTTTGGTTGGCGCTACGCTATGGTTTTGCCAGGAGTATTGGCAATCGCTATGGGATTTTTTTTAATTAATCGGTTGCGCGATACACCTCAATCACTGGGATTGCCTTCAATTGAAAAGTTTAATAACGATTATTCGACTCAAAAGCCGCATGAAAACGAGTTGACAGTGAGAGAGCTCCTCTTTCAGTATGTTTTAAGAAATAAGTACCTCTGGATACTCGGCATCTCCTATTTCTTTGTTTATGTGATTCGATCGGCGATTAATGACTGGACTGTTCTTTACCTTGTACAAGTCAAGGGATACTCTTTAATCGCAGCAGGGAGTTGTGTGAGCCTTTTCGAGCTCGGTGGTGTTCTTGGCAGTGTGGTGGCAGGGTGGGCCTCAGATAAGATCTTTGCAAGTAAGCGCTCGCCTGTAAATATTTTATTTAGTCTTTTGGTGATTATTCCCGTTAGTCTACTCTTTTTTTCTCCAGCAGGGGCATTCTTAATTGATTCTACGCTTCTATTTTTAATTGGTTTCTTTATTTTTGGGCCTCAAACGTTAATCGGGCTTGCAGCAGCGGAGCTGTCACATAAAAAGGCAGGAGCTTCTGCAACAGGCTTTACAGGTTCGTGGGCCTATCTGGGAGCTGCAGCCGCCGGCTACCCATTAATTAAGCTGACAGAGCTTTTTGGATGGGAGGTCTTTTTTATGACGCTCGGAGCCTGTGGAGTGATCACCGCCCTTCTTCTGTTACCTCTCTGGTCTGTGCGCACGAATCCAAAATATGAGTTGAATAATTAATAGCGGGATGGGGTCGTGGCTTGGAATTCTCTTCGAGGAAGATCTCAATACTCTGTTTTAGAGTCTTCGGCCTCCGTACAACAGTTAGCTTCAAGAGCTGCGCAGGATCAGATGGGGGCGTTTGCCCTGACCGATTCTGGAAATCTATATGGAGCTGTTGATTTTTTTAAGGCTTTTCGCGCAGTCGGTGTAAAACCAATTATTGGATGTACGCTTTTTCTTGCCCCCACATCACGTTTTGAAAAAAAACGTCTTCCCAATCTTCCCGCTTCTTTTCCGATTGTCTTGCTTGCCACAAACAAAGAAGGGTATCAAAACCTGTGTAAACTCAGTTCTGCCGGTTTTTTGGACGGCTTTTATTATACGCCGCGGATCGATAAAGAGCTCCTGCGTGAACATTCTAAGGGGTTGATCTGTCTCTCTAGTGGATATTCTGGAGAACTGGGGAGCGCTTTAATCCACAACCAAGAGGATCTTGCAGAGAAAACAATTCTCTTCTATCAGGAGCTCTTTGGCGAGGACTACTACTTTGAGTTGCAACGGTATGCGATGCAAGAGGAGAGGGTAATCAACGATCAGATGACGCAAGAGTCATGGCTTTATCAGAGTTATCTCGATTTAATTAAGAATCAAGAGAAGGTTAATCGAAACCTTGTTGACTTAGGTAAAAAACATTCTGTACGTTCTGTTGCAACACACGAAGTTCTTTATTTAGAGAGAGAAGATTGGAAAGCGCATGAGATTTTGATTAATATCTCATCGGGAGAGCCTTGTGAGATTTGGGAAAAAGACTCTTTTGGGAATCCAAAGTTACGCATCAATAATCCAAAAAGACGGGTTCAATATACCCACGAACTCTATTTTAAATCTCAAAAAGAGATGGAACTTCTCTTTTCTGACCTTCCAGAGAGTCTAGAATCGACTCTAGAAATTGCAGAAAAATGTCATCTGGAGCTTGATTTTAAGACGCGTTACTATCCGGTCTTTATTCCGCCGGCCTTAGAAGGTAAATCTTTTTCTTCTGATGAGCGGATAGCTTCTGTTGAACAATTTTTGTGCGATTTGTGCAAGGAGGGAGTCTCTAAACGGTATGATGCAGAAAAACTCGCGAAGGTTTCAGAGAAGTATCCTGGGAAAAATCCACTTGATGTTGTCCAGAATAGACTCTCTTTAGAATTAGAGATCATCACTTCAAAGGGGATGGTTGACTACCTTTTGATTGTTTATGATTTTATTGCCTGGGCGAAAAAAGAGGGGATCCCGATGGGGCCAGGGCGCGGCTCAGGGGCGGGCTCGATTATTCTCTATCTGATCGGGATTACAGATATTGAACCGCTTCGATTTAACTTATTTTTTGAACGGTTTATCAATCCAGAAAGACTCTCCTATCCCGATATTGATGTCGACATCTGTATGGAGCGGCGCCAAGAGGTGATCGACTATACTGTGCGCAAATATGGGAAGGAGAAAGTTGCTCAGATCATCACTTTTGGTACGATGAAAGCCAAGATGGCGATTAAGGATGTGGGAAGATGTTTGAGTGTGCCGCTTGCAAAGGTGAACTTAATTGCAAAACTTGTGCCTGAAGAGCTCAACATTACTCTTGAAAAGGCTCTTGAGGTCGATCCAGAGCTCCTTGGACTTTACCAGACAGATGAAGAGGTGATGCGGCTTTTAGATATTGCTAAGAAGTTGGAAGGGTCGATTCGCAATACGGGGATTCATGCTGCAGGGCTTATTATTTCAGGAGATCCAATTACTGATCATATTCCGGTCTGTCTTGCTAAAGATTCGGGGCTTGTTGCGACTCAATATTCGATGAAGCCGGTAGAGGCTGTTGGGATGCTCAAGATCGACTTTTTGGGACTTAAGACATTGACATCGATCGATAAAGCTGTCCGTGCATTGAAAGCCTATCGGGGGATTGAGATTGATTGGGTGAATCTACCCTTAGAGGATAGCTTGACGTTTGCACTGCTCACCCAAGGGAAAACAAATGGGATGTTTCAGTTAGAATCGTCTGGGATGCAAGAACTTGCAAAACAGCTTCATATCGATAAGTTTGAAGAGATTATTGCGGTTGGCGCCCTCTATCGGCCAGGCCCTATGGAGATGATTCCTTCTTTTATTGCCAGAAAGCATGGTAGGGAAAAAATTGAGATTGACCATCCTTTAATGCATGAGGTTTTAGCTGAGACGTATGGGATTATGGTCTATCAAGAGCAGGTTATGCAGATTGCATCGCTTCTTGCCCACTATAGTCTTGGAGAAGGTGATGTGCTACGTCGCGCCATGGGGAAAAAAGATCACAATGAGATGGCACGTCAACGAGAGAAATTTCGCGAGGGAGCCTTGAAAAATGGGATCGAGGCTGAGCTCTCCATGGCAATTTTTGATAAGATTGAGAAGTTTGCCTCCTACGGATTTAATAAGTCTCATGCTGCAGCCTATGGTTATTTGACCTATGTTACGGCGTATCTTAAGGCCCATTATCCGAGTGAATGGATGGCGGCTTTGATGACCTCTGATCGAGATGATCTTTCTAGAGTGGCTAAATTGATTCAAGAAGCGAAGTTGATGTCTATTGCCCTTTTGCCTCCCGATGTCAATGAGTCAGAAAAAGAGTTTACGGCAACAAATTCGGGGATTCGGTTTGCACTTGCTGGAATTAAAGGGATTGGAGAAGGGGTTGTAGAGGCAATTTTAGAAGAGAGAAGCCGTAATGGGCTCTTTAAATCTCTTTATGATTTTTTCAAACGCATTGATACTAGGCGCGTTGGAAAAAAAGCTGTCGAAAATCTGATCGAGGCAGGCTGCTTTGATTGGACTTCTTGGACGCGCCAGGAGCTTGCCCAGAGTGTTGAAGGGATGTTTCAAGACGCCTCTCGCAAGCAGAAGGAGTCAGTGCTTGGGATTGTATCCATTTTTGATTTTTTAGAAGAGACTCAAGAGAATCCCTTTCCTCATCCGCCGCATGTTGGAGAAAAAGTTCCGCTGCAGAAACTGCTCCGAAGAGAAAAAGAGCTTCTTGGGTTCTATTTGACAGGCCATCCTATGGATGAGTTTGCCTCTGTCTTACAGAAATTATCTATCGTGCCTTTTAGCTCTATAGCTAACTTACAAGATGGGGCACTCTTTAGAGCTGCATTTATTGTCGATTCAGTCACAACAAGGATCTCTTCAAAGAGTCAGAAAAAATTTGCGATCTTGACAATTAGTGATGGAATCGATCATTTTGAGCTACCGATTTGGCCAGAATTGTATCAGGAAAAAAGTCTTCTTTTGACTGAAAATCAACTGCTCTACGCAGTGCTTCAGGTAGAAAAAAGAGATGATGAGTTAAAGTTACAGTGTCACTGGCTAGGTGACTTAACCCGTGCAGATGAAGGGATGATTGCCGAGTGTGATGCAACGATGGACAAGATCCGCGCGCGTCCTAAACGCTCAGGGTTTTATGAAAAAAAACAGGCAGAGAAGGAAAGGGAGACGCCGAAGATGAAAAGAAACAAGCTTGTAATAGAGATCGATCTTGACAAAATACGGCACACGCAGATTCTTTCTCTTAAGAGATTATTTCGTACAGCGTCTGGGGAGATACCCGTTGACCTTGAGTTTCAGTCGCAGGGCTTGTATGTGGCAACGGTTGCAATTGGAGCTGCCTGGGGCGTAAATAGTGATAAAATAGAAGGGCAGCTGCGCTCTTTTGAAGCAATTAAAGGATGGAAAATTTTATGAAAAAACTACTCTTTTGCATCGGATTACCGATGATCCTCTCAGCAGAGACGCTCTCCGTTCAGGAGGAGTATAGTAACGCGATTCATTTGTATCAGATTAAAAATTGGGAGGCTCTTTTAGAAAAATCAGAGATGATCCTCAGCGAGTTTCCCGGGACTCCTTTTTCAGAAGATGCCGAATTTTATTTAGGTGTGAGTTATTTTCATTTGGGAGATCAAGAACTATCTAACGATCATTTGTCCCGTTATTTAAGAAAACAGACAGCTCCTAAGCATTTCGAGACAGCAATTGAGTATAAATTTCAGATTGCAGAGAGTTTCAAGGAAGGGGCAAAAAAACATCTGATGGGATGGAAGAAGATGCCCAAATGGGTTCCAGCAAGAGATGAGGCTCTCCAAATTTATGACGAGGTGATCACAGCACTTCCCAATCACGATATTGCGGCAAAAGCTCTCTTTAGTAAGGCAAAGCTCTTATATAGAATTGATGATTACAAGAGCTCAATTGATGCTTATCAGACATTAATTCGTAGATTTCCTAAACACCACCTATCTCCTGATAGCTACATCGGCATTGGCGCTGTTTACTTAACTCAGGCGCGTCTTGAATTTCCTGACCCCGATTTTCTTGAGCTTGCCGAAATTAACATACAGAAATTTATGCGTGATTTTCCCGGGGACAAGCGTGTTTCGGTAAATCAGGAGATGCTTCAAGAGATGCGCGAGCTCTATGCGTTGCATCTTTATGATGTAGCCAAATTCTTTGAGCGCACAAACAAACCAAAGGCTGCTAAAATCTACTATGGTAAGATTGTAAATCAGTATCCAACGACGAAGACGGCGGAACGTGCCAAGAAACGATTTGCGAGTTTAAAATAGTGAGGGCGCTAGCTTTTTTTTTTCTTATCATGCTCTCCTCTTGTGGCTACCGGTATACAGATCACCAAGAGGCCCCTATAAGAATTGATGTTCCGTATGCAACAGGAGACGTTGAAGGACAATTAACCGATGCTCTTGTCTATGCTCTGGCCTCCTCTGGACAGTTTGAATGTGTTCGTGAGGGGCAAGGCAATTGGAGTCTGTCTGCAGCCATTGTGAGTCAATCGACTCAACCAACAGGCTACCGATATGGGACACAGGGCAACGGTAAAGATGTGACAAAGCACTTATACCAGGTGGAGGGTCGCAGTCTGTTGCGACTTAAAATCCATCTACATAATAGAACAACTGGGTCTGATCTGCTGCCTCCTTTTACAATTACGACATGGCTTGATTACGATTCGATCAATGAAGGCTCTATGAAAGATCTTTTTGTCATTGATGCAGAAGGTAAAAAAGAGCCGATTTTGCAATTTTCTCAAGGGCAGCTGGATTCTGTTGAAGGGGCAACTTCAGATCTTCTCGCGACTCTTTACAGAAAAGCCGCACAGAAAGTTATCGAAGCGATTTTGAGTAGTGATGAGATTGATCTCTCTGAAATAGATGATGATAATGAAGATGAGGAGGAATAGCAGCAGCAGTTTATATTTTTCGGTACTATAAGATTGATCCAGACGCTTTTGTTGAATCTGCAAAAGAGTTGATAGAGAAGACGCGTTATAAAAAGTGTGCTCTGTTAGAAGAAGGGCCCTTTAAGGCCGATTGTGTCACAGCCATTCATTATATTTTTAAAAAAATGCATATTGACTTTCCAGTCACATTTATCGGCAACCTGCCGCGTCTGTTATTCCAAGTGCAAAATTTTTCTTGCCGTACCGTCCAACTTGATCAGGTAAAAATGGGAGATATTGTTTTTGTCGCGAAAAAGCGTGGCATTTCGCATGTCGCCATTTTTTGGAACAACATGAATCTATTTCACTGCACTAAGGAATGTGGTGGTAGGGCGCTGCTAGAATCACATCAAGACTTTTTTTCTCGGTACCAGCAACCTCTTAAATTCGTGCCTATGTTACGCCATATCGATGCGCGTACGCGCGAAAGTGTAGAAGAAAGATTTATTGAGCCTTAACCCGTCTCTTTTTTGTCCATGAGAGAGATCATGGCTTCGACGTCCTGAACGTCTGCTAAAAAGTTCTGGAGAATTTTTAAGATGTATTTTGGAGTGTTGTAGACACCAGATGTTGAAAAGACAATCTCTAGGTGAGGTGATTCTGCATGAATTAAGGAGATAAAGGTAAGGGTGGCAGTGGGATCTGCGAGTGGTTGAGGAACAATCCAGATCGCAAACTGATCGTTGAAGAGGGTTACTTTTTCTGGAGTTTCAACGACATGAAAATAGTGGGAGAGATTATCTGTTGACAGAGATTTTTCAAATTGTTCATGATTGAGCAGACCAAGGGAGTGGAGTAGTTGAAGATTAACTGTTGTAATCCCATCAGGAACCCATTTATTCAGATTATTGGTAAATTCTTTAAACGATTCTTCCAATCGAGCTGGGTCGATCATAGGACTCCTCTTTGGCTAATGTCTATTTTTAACCTAATCGATTTCAATAGGCTTGTCAACTTTATTATTAAAATATGAAAATAAAACTTCTTTTCCCCCTCTTTCTTTTTGGTTTTTATTGTATTAATATTGAGGCGCTTGCGCCAAACCTTGGCGCTAAAAGTGCTATTTTAATCAATGCCCAGACGGGAGTTGTCTTGTATGAGAAGAGAGCACATGACCCCGCTTTTCCTGCCAGTACAACAAAGATCGCAACAGCCATTTACTCTATAGAGAAGATGCAAGGTAGGCTTGATGAAATAGTGTGCGCGCAGCCAGATGCCATGGCGCAGCGTTCGTCTAAGAGCGGGGATCTGCCGTATCGGTTAACGCGCGACAGCTCGCTTATGGGGTTAAAGTTAGGGGAGGAATTGCCGTTTCGTGTGCTCCTCTATGGGCTTATGCTCTGTTCTGGTAATGATGCAGGAAATGTGATTGCGCACCACCTTTCAGGGAGCATTCCTCGGTTTATGGACGAGTTGAATCAGTACCTTCGTTCTAAAGGGCTCAAAGAGACACAATTTTATAACCCTCATGGGTATCACTATCCAGAGCATGTGACAACAGCTTATGACCTTGCTAAAATCACCCAGTACGCCTTAAAAAACCCTCTTTTTTCTGAGATTGTTAAGACAATCCGTTATCCGCGGCCAGAGACGGCTCATAATCCTAGCTGGCAGATGGTGCAATCGAATAAACTCTTAAAGCCAGGGGCATTTTACTATCCTTACGCAATTGGCGTGAAAACGGGGTTCCATACCCCTGGCGGAGCAAATCTTGTAGCTGCAGCTGAAAAAAATGGGAGAAAGTTAATTGCGGTTCTCCTCGGCAACCCCGATAAGGATCGACGCTTTCGTGATGCCATTGCTCTTTTTGAGGAAGCCTTTGCTGAAAAAAAAGTTGATCGCAAGCTTTTCAGTAAAGGAGCTGACTCTTTTTCTTATCACTTAAAAGATGCAGCCTTCCCTATAGAGGCAAGACTTAAAAGTGACCTTGTCGTCTGCTACTACCCTTCTGAGGAGCCACAGTTGAAAGCGCGTCTTTTGTGGGACAAATGTTTGTTGCCGATTCAGGAAGAGAGTCCGGTCGGTAGCATCGAGATTGTAACTGAAGAAGGAGTTGTCGTTTGTAGAGAGCGGTTATTTGCTTTCAAAGACGTTGAAAGAACCCGTATGGCACAGATTCTATTTTTGTATCAGAGCTATAAGCGTCAGCTCTTTTTTGGCTTTGGAGGGCTGCTGATTGTTGGAGGGATTCTTTTTAGCGCACAAGCCAGCCGCAAGAAGTCATCAAAACCTAAATCTTGAGGGCGCATTGTGGACGAGATCCCGGAAAGAGTGCAGGCAGCTTCAATCTCTTCCGAGGTTCGAATTTGTTTTAAGCCAACCCGGATCATCTTGCGCCTTTGCCCAAAAGCTGATCTTGTAACTGCAAAAAAATCCTCAGGAGGTAGTTCAGGTGGTTTTTTAAGACGAATCTGGACGACAGCAGAATGGACTCCGGGGACAGGGAAGAATGAGGTCGGTTTAACCTTGAAGAAGGAGATCGGCTCTGCATAATAGCGCAAAAAGAGGGTAAGAGAGCTGTAGTCTTTGGATCCTTTTTCTGCAAAGAGGCGCAGGGCGACTTCGTATTGGACCATGAGCGTCAGTGTCTGGATCTCTTCATATAGAGGAAGAAGCTTAATTAAAATAGGTGTTGTAATCTGATAGGGAAGGTTCGCAACAACTTTTATTTTTTGTTTGTGTTTAGGCAAGAAGCTTGAAGTGTCACAATCTAAAATGTCGCCTTGGATTACTTTGAGGCGTGCATCTTCTGTTTGAAGGCGCTCTAAGCTCGTGGCAAAGAGGGGGTCTTTTTCAACAGCCATCAGCTGCGCCCCATAGCGAAGGATCCTCTCAGAGAGGGCTCCAGGTCCAGATCCTATTTCGACGATGGCATCTCTCGGCCCCACTTCTGCGAGGGAGCAAATTTTATCTAGAATGTTGCCGTCGATGAGAAAGTTTTGGGATAACGACTTCTTTGCTCGCACGCCGAGCTCGGAGAGAAAGGCGTGGAGTGCTGAGGGTTTAAAGAGGTCTGAGGTCAATACGATAGACTAAAGGGTTCAAAGTTTTTGGGGATCATCTCTTCAAGGCTCTTATCGGTAATTCCATTGCGTGCGCGCAATTTTGGAATGTAGTTAAGAGACTGTTTTTGAATCGCCTTTTCAATCAGTTCGTCTTCTAGTTTAGCGCACATTTCTCGAAATGTTGCAGGCTTTTTTTCATTCTCTTCTTTGAGGTGAAAAATACGATAGACAATACTTTGGTCGCGACTCTTCTGAGGAATTGGCCCGCTATATTCACCCTCTTTGAGTGTGAGGAGTACCTCTTTATGAGCCTCAGAGATTGTGGTCTCATTAGATTCAAACTCTTGGGATAGGGAGACGGTGGCTATATGGTCTTTTGTTTCGTGTTTTAGAGTCTCCGCAACGGCTACAAGACCCGTACGTGCTGTCTCTAGAAGCTGGGTTGCTTTTTCTGCCAGGTGTAATCCAATAGACGGATTATTTGCGCGCAGAGAAAGAACTTGATATTTCCACTCTTTAATCGCTGGATTTTCTTTACAATAAGCGAGATAAGCATTTTTTACATCTTGTGGATTAACGCTCTGCAGTGCATGGCCATTGACTCGATACCAGGTCATCTGCTGAACGATGAGTTCATTGCGAATCATTTCTCTCGCTTCATCTAAGGATAATCCGATTTTTTCTAAATTGACAAGGACATGAGGTCCAAAGCGTTCTTGTATCATGCTGCGGATATCGCTCTCTTGAAGTTTCATCTCTTTATCGGCAGAGTCTGCGACAATCAAGACTGAATCAACCATTTGAGAGAGGAAATAGCGCCAATTTGTCATGTAGAAAGAGTAGCGCTCTTGGGGTTGATCCAACATTTGAGGGTAGTTCCGACTAATAAACATGTCCATCTGTTTCATGACATCAAGAACAGAAAAAGCCTTATCATCGACTTTTGCAACAATGCGGTTTTGAACAACAATCTGAGGATCGGCTTGTTCAAAAGCCGATAGAGGGGATAGAGCTAGTAGTGTTAAAAAAAAGCGACAAACTGTTTTCATATAATTTCTCCGCTCCCCAGTATATATATTAGATTCTTTTGAGTACAGCGCCGAAAAAGCCATCCATGCCTCTCTCTGTGGGAATGGATTGAAATGGTTCTTTAACAAGAGACAAGGAAAATTTTTCTTGGAAATAGGCAGTCTGTTCCTGATTTTCTTGAGGCAGTAAGCTGCATGTTGCGTAGATAATTGTCCCTTTTTGTTTTAAAAAAGAGAGCGCCTCTTCGAAGATCCGCCGCTGTTCTTCAATCAGGTTAGGAAGAGCTTCTTTGTTAAATTTCCATTTCATATCAGGATTGCGCCGCAATGTGCCAGAACCCGTACACGGGACATCGACAAAGACCCAGTCCATTTTTCCGCGCAGCCGCTTTTTTTTCGGGTCATCATAGTGAAGAAGTTGGCAATTTTGAACGCCGGCTCTGCGTAGCCTTTTTTTTGCTTCTTCCAGCGCTCTTGGACGGATGTCGTGGAGATAGATTTGGCCGCCTCGCGTCTGTGGAGCAAAGGCAAGGGTTTTGCCTCCGGCGCCTGCGCAGAAATCTAAAATTTGGTCTCCCTCTTTTGGTTCGAGTAGATTTGCAACTAGCTGACTTGCTTCATCTTGAACTTCAAAAAGACCTTCTTTAAACTCATCCATAGCAAAAAAATTGGCTCTTTTCTCTAGGTGGATTCCTGTAGGAGATAGGTGGCAGGCTTGCGCCCCATAAACTCCCTTCCACAAAGCAAGAAGAGCTTCTCGATCTGTTTTGAGCTCGTTTGCGCGGAGTGTGAGTGGAGCCTGAGTGTTGCTGACTCTGCAGATCTCAAGAGCTTGTTCCTCGGGATACGCCGTAGTTAACAGTTCAAATAATTGCTTGGGGAAGCTGACGCGAATATGTGGAGGAACCCGGTCTAAGGGATAATCAGAGAGGTTAAGGTAAACTTGAAGCCTGCTCTCCCAAGAGACGGGTTTTGTAGCTAAATGATCGATGAGGCCGCGCATGCGGACCATTCCATAGACTGTTTCGCTAATCCAGCGCCGGTCTTGTGCTCCAACTGATTTGTGTGTCCGGAAGTAGTGGCTTAAAAAAAGATCTAGAGGCCCTTTGTGAGTCTCAAAAAGGGTGAAAATTGCGACGAGATGGTGTGTGCGAAATGGATTCATTCGGGTAGTATCTCGACTTTGTAACTTTTTGGGACCGAAGGCCTCGAGATATTTGTTCTTGGCTTAGAAAATAAATCAGCGAGTTTGGCCATAGGCCAAACGGCCAAGAGCAAATAGACGAGGCAGGCGGTCCCAAAAAGTTGCAAAGTCGAGAGTATAACAGAATGCTGGTTTTTTGTAGTGATTTTGTTTATGATAAATTTTTATTTAAATAGGGGGGTGGTATGATCGTGTTTCAGTTTTTGTTAGGGCTTATCGGACGAGTTTTTTTAAGTCTTCCCTTTATCTTGTCAGGATGGATGACCCTGACCCTTTGGGAGCAAAGAGAGACTGCGTTAACAACGGCTCTACATCGTTTGATGACGGGAGTTTTAGATCCAGGGATACAAGCCTGTCTCGCTCTTTTATTGCCGTGGGTGCCATTTTTACTCATCCTTTCCTGTTTTTTGCAGTTTCTGGGTGCTTTATGTCTCTGTTTGGGCTATAGAGTACGCGTTGCTGCATTTTTATTATTTATTGTTCTTTTTGTCTCAACGCCGATTTTTCATCCCTATTGGCTCGTTACTGGGGCTGATCAAGATAAGGAGTTACTCTTGTTTTTGCAACATGTAGCGATTGGAGGGGGGCTTTTAACGATCATCGCGTATGGAGCTACAGGAGTGACAAGAACTTTAAAATCGAATGATCGTTAAAATCATAGGGTTGTTTCTCAGCTTCGTGATCGTGGCTTGGGGACAACCTGCGCTTTTCTCTTTTTTAGCCCCGCTCTCAGCGATCTGCGGGTTTGCCCTTTTCTGGATCTGTTGTCCCGAAAAAAAGTCTTTTCTCTCTGCCACGATCTGGTTTGCAGCTGTTCAGTTGGTTCAGCTCTCTTGGTTTGTGAGTCTAGAATTTCAAGGAATCTATATTTTATTTGCCTATGTTGGCCTCTCTATTTTTATGGGGTTACAGTTCGGCCTCCTAACGCTTATTGTCCCAAAGAAAAGCATTAAACCCCTACAAATCCTCTCTATCGCCGCTTGTTGGACGCTCTTTGAGTGGGCACGGCTCTATTGTCTTTCTGGTTTTGCGTTCAATCCTATTGGATTGACGTTAAGTTCGTTTCTTTTGTCGCGCCAAACAGCTTCTATTTTTGGCGTGCTCGGTCTCTCGTTTCTTGTGATTGTTACAAATCTTCTTCTCTACAACCTCTTCTTTTCTCGTAAAAAATGGCCTCTTGTTTTATCTGTGGTCTTTTTCCCTTACTGTTTTGGGCTGATCCATCTCTATCTTCACAAGCCTTTGGTTCCTGCACATGTACGTGTAGCACTTGTTCAAACAGGACTCCTTCCTTCAGAAAAAATACCTCTTAGCACCCATAAAGGAGATTTTATGACGCCGATGGAGCAGTGGCGTCATTTGATACGGATGTTGCGCATGGCCGTTGTTCAGGGGACAGTTGATCTGATTGTTTTTCCAGAAGCAGCTCTGCCCTTTGTGTTTGAAAAGCCTCTTTTTTCTTACGATTTTATTCATCGTGTCCTTTGTAAAGAGCTGGGTTCAGAAGTCTCTGCCCATTTTCCTCCCTTAGAGGCGCCTTATGCACAAGGTTCGCTTGTCACCCACGCCTTTATCGCACAAACCCTGGCAAATTATTTTCATGCAGAGCTTATTTCTGGGTTTGATCATCATGACACAGTAGCGGATCAATTTTTCAATGCAGCCTTTCATTTCTCACCCCACACAGAGCCGCTGACGCGCTACGACAAGAGAGTGCTCGTTCCAGGAGAGTATCTGCCCTTTTCGTTTTGCAGGCCCCTCTTTTCTTGTTATGGGATCTCTGATTTTTTCACCCCGGGTCACAAGGCCGTTTTAATGGGTCGATCGATTCCTCTTTCAGTTTCGATCTGTTATGAAGAGATGTTTTCTCATGTTATGCGTGAGGGGCGTCTTTTGGGTGCCGAGCTTTTTGTTAATGTGACAAATGACAACTGGTACCCTGAGACGACTCTTGCTCGCCAGCATTTTGAGCATGCGCGCTTGCGCAGTGTGGAAAATGGGATTCCTTTGATTCGAGCAGCAAACAGTGGCGTGACAGCGGTTGTTGACAGTTTTGGGCGCACGACGGCTTATTTAGAAGAAAAGCAGGGAGTTTTAGTTGCAGAGTGTAGCCGCCATACTTATTGGACACCCTACAGCTTCTGGGGTAACTGGGGGATTCTTTTTCTCTGTTGTGGAAGTTTACTTCTCTTTGTAGCAAAAACAGTCTACGATATGGTCATTCACCATTCCGACAGCTTGCATGTAGGCGTAGATAATTGTTGAGCCAACAAAGGTCATGCCTCGTTTTTTTAGGTCTTTAGAGAGCGCATCGCTCTGCTCCGTTCTAACTGGAATTTCTTTAAGCGTTTTCCACCTATTTTTTATCGGTTCTTTTTGGACAAACCCCCAGAGGTAATGATCAAAGGATCCGTACTCTTGTTGGATTTTTAGAAAGACCTGTACATTGCGGCGCGCTGCAAAGACTTTGAGTCGATTGCGGATAATTCCGGGGTTGTGTAGCTCTGCTTCTAGTTCTGCATCGCTCATTTTAGCTACAAGCAATGGATCAAAGTTGTGAAAGGCTTGTCGATAGCCGAGTCGTCTTTTTAAAATTGTCTCCCAGCTCAAGCCTGCCTGGGCACCCTCTAAGATCAACATCTCAAAGAGATGCCTGTCGTCGTGAACGGGAATACCCCACTCATTGTCATGATACTCTGCATAGAGAGGATTATGTGTGCCAAAACAGCGTTTTTTTTCAACCATAACCTAGTACCCTTTTTTCATGTGCAAGGAGCCACTCTTTGCGTTTGGTGCCAGAGCTGTATCCGCCAAGAGATCCATCGGAACAGATGACCCGATGACATGGGATAATGAGGGGGCATCTGTTTGTGCCATTTGCGGAACCAACAGCGCGCTCGGCAGAACTTTTACCAATAGCCTTGGCCAATCCAGAGTAGGAGAGGGTTTGGCCATACGGGATTTTTTTCAGCGCGTTCCACACCTCAAGTTGAAAGTCCGATCCAACCAATTCAAGGGGTGTTGTAAACCGGATCAACTTTCCGTCAAAATAATCGGCAATTTCTTGTTCGATTTGATCCAGGATGGGAGTGCGGCCGGATTCTGATGGAAATGCGCTGATCCTTTTTTCAATCTTTGGATGGTCCTGAAACTCCAAGAGATAAAGAGCTTCCTTGTCCGCGATGCCAATCATGGATCCAAGGGGCGTCTCAATTTCCACATGTTTATAGATTTTATCCATAACGTTGAATCAATTCTATCAGAAGATTGATTCTGAATCTATCAGACTTTTTGGCGCTTGACCACGTTGTCGATGAAGATACGGTAGGTCAGCTGATCGAGGAACCTAGCAAAGAGAGTGGCGCTGACACAGAAGGTGAGGATCATCGAGAGGCAGTAGCCGTAGCCGTAGTAGGCAAAGCCGAGATGTTGGGAAAGCAGAGTCAGGATTGCGTTGCTAAAAAAGAGGAGGAGGGAGAGGCACAGCATATTTTCTTGGCTGTCGAAGTAGGAGAAATAGACATAGAGGATCAGGTTGAGCCCGGCAAAGAAGGAGCCGAGGGTGCCAAGACAAAAGATATTGAGGCAGAGGTAACTGATTCCAAACCAATTAAAGAGCATTGGAGCCAGAAGGATAACGGAGAGAGAGAGGGTTCCCTGCAAGACAAGAGCGGATCTTCCATTCTCTTTAATTTCAGAGATCAGCTCTTTTTTGGTCGCCTCGATTTGAGCAAGGGGTGCATTGCGCTCGATGTGTTGGATATATTTGATATAGGAGAGATAGAAGTTAGCCTCTAAGCTAAAGATGAAGAGCGCGAGGAGAAAGATAATCGTCAGGTAAGAGAGAAAGAGCGCTTGGTCGTAGACCGGATACGTCGTCAGATTGCTTCCATGACGGATCGCCTCTTTAGAGCCCCACATAATTACTTTGTCGATCCACATGCCTGCATAGAGAAAAAGTCCACTCCAGAAGAGCTTTTGGTACCTGTGAAAGTAGAAAGTCAGCTCTTTTGGGAGCGCAAAAGAGCCCGCATATTCGGCAAAAATTGTCGCTGTTTGAGAAAAGAGCAGGAAGGCAAGGCCGACATTTGTTCCAAAAAGCATGCCCTCGGCTCCATACAGATTTCCACAGTAGATGGAAAGGATGGCGGTCAGCACCATTCCGAGAACCCAGCAGATGGTGATGGCGCGAAAATTGTGGATCGAGCTCAGAAAGAGTGAGACGTACCAGGTGGCAGATAGAAGGAGAAATTGGATGACACTCAGGATTATTTCGATGGGCGAGAGGGTGGCGTAGCAGAAGTAAAAGCAGGTCGCAAGAAGAGAGCCTGGGATCAGGAGCAGCCCTAAATTTGTGATGAGGATACCAGGGATTGGCGCCATCTCTCTTTTATAGAGGCAATCAGAGGTGTAGCGCGCTGAGACAACATAGAGGGGTGCTGAGAAGACAAGAGAAAAAAAGAGGTTGTAGACGATGATCGACAAAAAAT
>Ga0207073_1009_pt1 | contig 64404 bp, 64 predicted proteins | sample Alteio_BWMinHeat_65_FD_153575 | JGI IMG/M metagenome (GOLD analysis project Ga0207073, IMG submission 153575) | Enriched cells from forest soil in Barre Woods Harvard Forest LTER site, Petersham, Massachusetts, United States -... | ecosystem: Environmental > Terrestrial > Soil > Temperate forest >...
GGTGTCTCAATGTCCATTGGCAGCTCTGATCCACTCGATTGGAAATATTTAAATGATGTAAAGTCTCTCGCAAATAAAATTGACCCCAAATGGATTTCAGATCATTTGTGTTGGACGGGTATTCAAGGAAAAAATTCACATGACCTATTACCGTTACCCTATACAGAAGAAACGATTCATCATGTCGTTGATAGAATTATCCAAATTCAAGATTTCTTCCAACAACAAATTTTGATAGAGAACGTTTCAAGTTACGTCTCTTACAAACAATCTACTATGTCAGAATGGAATTTTTTGAAGGAAATTAGCAACCGTGCAGACTGTTTGATTTTATTAGATATCAATAATATTTATGTAAGCTCAATCAATCATGAATTTCAACCTGAAACCTATCTAGCGAATCTACCTAAAAATCGTATTCAACAAATACATTTAGCCGGTCACTCTAATATGGGAGATTATATTATTGATACACACGATCATGAAATAATTGACCCGGTTTGGAATTTGTATGCTCTCGCTTTAGAAAAATATGGATCTGTCTCTACCATGATTGAACGTGATGACAATATTCCATCTTTATCAACTCTTATCAAAGAACTTAATCATGCGAGAAAAATTGCATATTCCGTTTTGATGGAAATTGAAGCATGACGAATTTAATGAATTTACAAAATAAATTTCAATCATATTTAGTAAATTTAGATAGCAATATCAAGTCAGATATTGAAGAAACAAAAAAAGTTTCAGCGACAACTCGCCTACAAATTTATAGCAATGCTTATCGGTTTCGTTTAATCGACGCACTATCGTCCAATTATCCTATGATGCAAAAATATCTTGGAGATGATTCATTTCATGAATTAGCATTACTCTATATAGATGCCTATCCTTCTACATTCAGATCAATACGCTGGTTTGGCGATCAATTAGAAATATTTTTGCGAGATCATAATAAATATAATGAATTACCCTATTTAGCCGAATTATCAAAATTAGAATGGCATATGACGCTCACTTTCGATGCGCCTGATTACGAAGTGATCGATATAGAAGAAATTAAGCAAATTCCTCCGGATGTTTGGGCTATCATGCGATTTATCCCTCATCCATCTGTCTATCTTCTTGATTTTCAATGGAATGTTATTCAAATATGGAAAAATCTTTCAGAGGATAGTCATCCTGATGAACCCATGAAATACGACATTTCTATACCCTATATTTTTTGGAGAAAAGATTTAATTAATCAATATTGTTCGCTGCCTCAGGATGAGCGGTATGCGATTGACTCCATGATGAATGGGCACACATTTGGTGAAATTTGTGAGGGGTTATGTCAATGGGTAGACGAACAACATGCAGCATTACGTGCCGCTTCTTTATTAAAAGGATGGATAAATTCAGGATTAATCTCAGCAATTGAAATCAACCAAACGGAGAACTTCGATGAAAAAAACGGATAAGATCATTATGACCGCTATTACCGCAGTATTTTCTCTCGCTGCTTCCAGTGTTATTGCGGCAGAAAAAGGATCTGCAACTGAAAAACAAAGTGAAAAATGTTATGGCATCGTTAAAGCTGGATTAAATGATTGCGCAACGGCAACGCAGTCTTGTGCCGGATCCTCGACAAAAGATAATCAACCGGATGCTTTTATTTTTCTACCCAAAGGCACATGTGAAAAAATTGTTGGTGGCAGTCTTACCTCTGAAGAAACGAAGAAATAACAAAATTTACCTCATCAAGGATAAGATTATATGAAAAAATGGATCGGTTTTTTATTTATCTTTTTATCATTTTTCACCTGTATTGCTTATGCAGCAGGCAAATACACCATTGACCCAAATCATACTTATGTGCTTTGGCGTATTAGTCATTTTGATTTTTCCCATCCATCAGGAAAATGGATGGTAGCCGAAGGAACTTTAAATTTAGATAAAGATAAGCCACAAAACAGTAAGATAAATGTTTTAATTCATGTCAATGATATGATAACTGGAATACCAGAATTAGATAAGCACCTAAAAACCCCCCTTTTTTTTGATACAGCAAAATATCCAAAAGCAACATTTGTAAGTGACAAAGTTACATTAACTGGAAAAGATAGTGCAAAAGTTCAAGGAATTCTAACAGTCCATGGGATCTCTAAACCCATTACGTTGAATGTCAAATTAAATAAAATGGATATCAGTCCAATCACCAATAAAGAAACTGTTGGATTTACTGCGACAACAAACTTGAAACGTTCTAATTTTGGTATGTCAACATTATTACCTGGTTTAGGAGATGAAGTACAAATCAATATTGAAGCTGAAGCATTTAAATCTTAATACTTTTCGGGTGCCGATTTTTCTAGACGAAGAGTTTTAGCTAAAGATGTATTGAGATTTTTTGTAATGACCCGCTTCCATACTCTCCCGCCTTTTTTGTGTTATAATAAAAGGACGGATAAGCTTAAGCGAGATGTTATATGAGTGATTCAAGAAAAGTGCCTTCTGAATATGAAACTTTAACAGAAAACATTAAGATGGCAGAGCAGGCTTTAAAAGTAGAAGGTTTTCACTTTGACGAAGATGAGAAGAAATCACTACAAACATGGTTAGCTGAAAGCAAAGCTTTAATGGATACATCTGAAGCTGAATTAATAGCACAAAATCCTGAGCTTTCACTCGAAGATATACGTCAGTATCGGGATGAAGCAGTAAAAAATCTCATGCTTGATTATGAGAGTGATTATAAAGATGTTGTAGATGCTGCATTAGACTATGAACGTCAGCAATCTTCCAAGGTTACGTTACAACATGCACCGGTTGCACCAAAGTCACTAGAGGATAGAAAACTGCGGGACGAAAAGGAGATTGAAAATGTCAATAAACTCTTTAGACAAGACCAAAAAGATGAAATAGAATCTGATAAAAAAATGTTAAGACACACTCAAGAATATGAATCTAAAGAATCCCAAGAAGAAGATCGACGTATAGCTGCAAGAAACTATGAAATTATTAATAAGCTAAATAGAGAAATTAATTCAATAAATGCAGTTTATGAAAAATCCCCCAATCCAAGAGCTTATAAGCGAATAGAAGATATGCATAGTATTATAAAAGAACTCAATAATGGCAAACTTCGTGATGATAAGCAGCTCAAAGATCGTTTAAAAGGAAAAAGTGAATCGTGCACGAAATATATGGAAAAGTATATTAATGAGATTACAAAAAAGATGAGTGAGGAAACAAAAAAAGAGGATCTGTTTGAAAAAACCATGAGTTTTTTGCGCAAAAAATTCTAATGCCTGACTTACATTAGATGCAGAAAACTTAATAGTCACCTTAAGTATTCTTAATACTCATTTTAAATAACTTGCCGAATTTGCCATGATTTTCGCTGATTCATGCAAGGTATCTGAAATTTTAACTATTCCCATAAGGTCTCCATTATTGAATTACCTAAAACAAAAATTGCAACGGATCCTAATTATGTTGTATTTCTCTTTGATTACACTTATCTTTTTTTTAGCTAACTCAGGCCAGTTAGTATGGTATAATTATATTATGCACTAAAATCACTATTATAATGTCCCACCAAAAAGGTAAAGGAGTGCTTATCATGAAAATGATGAAAATAATGATGGTAATATTTCTAAGTTGCATTTTTTTAAATTGCTATGCGATTCGTGTATCGGTTCAAACAAATTCTAACGATGTTTATGGGGTTGGATTTTATGCAAATGGAGTAGGTCATGGCGGTATGGGAGAAAGCTATGAGAAATCTGATGCGCCTGTTGGCACATATAAATTTGGTCTTCGAGCTGGTGGTTTGATCATTGGTAAAAAAGAGGTTACATGCCCGATACATGGTCGTACATTTATCAATCTTAACCATGATGCCTCTGTTACACTTAATTACGATGGCAAAAAATGTGTAGGCTATTTACGATAAATAAAAAACAGGTTCAAAGTTTTAATTTAGTTGAAAACTTTGAACCTATATCAGGTCTATACTGCAGCTCGCGATAATATATGTTTCTTTTATTTCGAATAATAAACAATGCAATTAAGTACCTACCTATAGTAGATAGACGGTTACCTAAATCCTATTACATCCCTGACATAAATAACACCTATCGCAACGATAGGTTTAAGTATATTGAACTATAGTTGCATGTAGGTAAAATCAGATACTTCATGACACTAAAATGGAGTAATACCTATGAAAATCTCTCGTCTTTTGTTCCTAGCTCTTGGAATATTCAGCGTTAATGTATTTGCAAATGATGCCCATACTAGCAATCACTCACGCATGTGTTTAACAGCTTATCTTGCCAAGCCGGTACATGTAGGAGATGTTGAATTTTATGTCAAGAATCAGATGATAGGGGTCATCTCAATCTATGGAGCATGGGTAGACGTAGTAAGAATTCAAGATGATGGCTATTTTAAAGATCAGAAAGATTTCGAAGAGAAGAGAGAATTTTTGAGAGTGATGAATATGGGGAATAGGCTTAATGTTAACAAGTTTACATATCAATCTTGTTGAACCATAAAATAATTATATTCGTCTGGCCATGTGCATTTTCAAACGCTTACAAAATATGGAATAGAAGCTCTCAACATCCTGATGAATTTATCTCTCACTTAATTGATCTTTCAATTGGTGCAGTGTGTGATGCTGCTAAAGCGCATCGTTTAAGCAGCGATTCCCTAGCGGGAATCGCTGTCGTTTAAGTTTAAAAAATCCGTCTCAGTGGTAAATTCAAATAATGCAACTATAAATGATTTTTCCTAGTTACACTCGGTAATGCATGAATCGCTTCATTTGATGCACAACCATTATCAAAGAAAAATCTAAGTCCTGAATAGTTTTTTGGATCTGAGGTTTCGAACGTTTCAACTTTCTGCTCTGCCCTAAATATTTTATTAGGTTTATTTGAATGACCTACTATTTGTTTTAATACACTTAAAAGTGCCACTGCAAAATCAAATATATCAGTCAATATTAAACTTATGCTTGATGAAGTCGGGGACGGTTTGTTGACTTTGTTTGTGCTTCTTCTTTCTTCTGAAATAAATTCATCTCGTTTTTCGGCTAATACCTTTTCCTCTTGTATTACTTCAATATGTAGTGCAAATGCTATCTTTGGTGATAAATTGTTTTGATGTTGTTTATTGCTATTTTGCAATCTTTGTCTTTCCTTATGAATAATTTCTAATTGAAATTTAACGCTCCCAGGTAATGATTGAAAAAACATTCTTTTATTATTACTATGAATAAATTCATAAGTAACTTTTTCTTGTAATGTTTGCTTATTAGCTTGTTGAATTAGATGATTTTCGCTTGCAGAAGCCAAGAGACTAGCGGGTACGTATCTAAGCTCAACATGTTGAATGCCACGAACCATAGTGGATTCAGGATGCGGTTTTGATTGTCTAAATAAAACAGAATCAGCAAGTTCAGTATCAGTTAATGCAATAGCATAGGGCCCTATAAAAAATGAGTCTCCATGTATCACATTCGGCGCAATTTTTAATGTGTAACCAAATGGAATCTCTAAAGCAATAAAATTGAATGTGCCTTTACTTTTATCACCAGTTCCTACAATTAAAGCACCAGAACAATCTTTTGATAAAGGTGTAAACAATTGCGGAAAGGGATGAGTTTCTACAAACAATCCGCCTCCGCCATTAAGTTTCATCACATAGTTATTAATATAATCAGAAGAAAAATTATATTGAACTAAAAATAATTTTTTGAGGCTAGGATCTAATTCTTGTTCTAAAATAAAAGTCTGACTTAATGGAATAAGTGTTACACCATATTTTTCTAATATTTTAGAAGGAACAGCTAGAGCATGCATTTTTGGAATATGAATTGTTTCTTGCTCTGAAATGGAAATAACTAAGACCCCCAATGAGCCGAAAACATTAGCGTCTTTTCCAGCAGTTGCTTTTTCTTCATTTGAACTTTTCCATTGAGCTTGAAGTGTTAACTCAGGAATTGCTGTATATTGAAAAGATGTTTCTTGATTATTTTGAGGCAAACTCTCTTCGGAAACTCCTGTCGCGGTAAGCATATTGACATTTTTTCCAGCTGTTAAAACACTAAAAGCCATTACAGATTCCATGCCTGTACGGTTAACCATGGTTGCCTTTAGTCCCGTTTTATGGCGTTGTATGTTTTTAGGAGAAAGATGGCTTGGCATGCACATCATACAATTGCAAATGAGTCCATGTGTTCGGTGTTCTTTACGTGATTTTGGCATAAGCATTCTCATTCTTAAAGAATTACGTGAAATATGATTAATATTTTTACACAAATACATTAAGAAATGCTTAAATATGTTAATAATTTCATATTTATAGCAAAAAAATATTCAAACTAATGACCTTAGTAATTACCGCTAACACCTATAGCCTATAGGCCGCAAGCTAACTTGATGAAATAACGTGGTTTTCGTAAACTTTTTTGGTGAGTTGAACGAATATTGAATTTTAACTTTTGATAATCCCCCTTATCGTGAGTTATATAACAGATTAATAAATAAGTTTTTTTAATATACAAATTATATATTACATAATACGTAAAAACTTATTTAATTTACCAAAGATACATTTTGTCAATAAACATTGTTGACAAGAGTCATTAACTATTTTATGATTAAAGAAAAGCTGGAGAAAGACGTGATCAAGGTTGTCGAGATCGCTGTAAGTGTCAGCAAGAATTTTCATAAAGTTCCTTTACCCATCAAGAAGAAACTTTTTACCTGGGTTGCAGCAGTTGAAGAAAAAGGTCTTAACGAAGTAAAGAAAACACCAGGCTACCATGATGAACCTTTAAAAGGCGATAGAAAAGGCCAACGTTCGATACGTCTTAACAAACAATGGCGCGCCATTTATCGAGTGATTAGTAAAAAAATTGAATTTGTATTAATTGAAGAGGTCACGCCTCATGGCTACTAAAAAAACTATATCAGCACGAGAAGCACTTAAAGATGTGCTAAAGTATTCCTTCGGTGAGTTTGTGAGGGACATTCGAGAATGTGATGAAATAACCCAAACAGAACTTGCGAAACGTATGCGGGTATCTCGGCAATTTATTAATGCAGTTGAAAAAGACAAAGCCAATGTTAGCTTAGAAATGGCTATTAAAATTGCTAACGCCTTAGAATATCCTTATGAAGCTTTTGTTGAAATATGCTTAAATGATATGTTAAGAAAATCTGGCATAAAAAAAGTTGTTCATTTGGAAACCAAAGCTGCATAATTTTAATTAAGAAAGAAGCTAGTTTATAAAATTAAAAAAGAATTTTTATTGCTAACTCCCAATAAAGTCAACTTGCCAGAAGTTAAATGACATTCAATATATGGTAGTAGCTTAACAAGATAGATATACTATACAAATCAAGAATGATGTGAAATTAAATTAAGGATATTATTATGGATGAAAATATAAACTTACTATTTTATAATAAAGTACTTAAAAAGATGAATAGCAATACATTAGCTCAATTGTTTTCTCTGGGATGTGAGATGACCATTAAGCAAGGTGATTATATTATTCATGAAGGCGATAAATCCGATACATTTTATTTCATTAAAGATGGCACGGTTGAAGTAGTAAAAACAAAAAAAGACCCATCAATTCAAGATCAACACATAATAAAACTAACAAAAGGCGACGTTTTTGGCTTGGTTGGATTAATTTCGCGCATCCCTCGCACGGCATCGATTCGCGCATTAACATCCGTGACTTTAATTGAATTTTCGATTGAAAACCTAAACAAGATAGAAAATGCTAATATTTTCTCGGAATTAAAAATTAACTCAATTGAATTAATTACTGGTCGTCTTGATAGTTTACATCGAATGATTAATGATGCCATGCAAGTTGAAATCAAAAGATCTCGGCAACTTAGGTTTTATCAAAGTCTTGCAATATTATTTTTTGCTTGTTTGGCGTTAATCATAGGAATGATTTTTTACTATGTCATCGATAAAGGCGGCTTGTGTAACGATATAGAATATTTTTATACTAAATATTCTATACCTCATTGAGAGTTTGTTTTAATCTACGTTAATTGAAATTTTAAAATCATCCACTAAAGAACAAAAAAACTTCTCAGAGATATAATAAATGAACAGCTTCCTCAATGCAGCAACCTTTCTAGCTTTTTCATCCAGTAGAGGATGCTCTCATATTTAACAAATTTTTGTTAATCATCTATTTTTTGAATAAGTATCAGCAAGACGCAGCTTCCGTACCTTATCCCTTTAAAGATCATATATTGAATCTTCACTTGTAGTCATGCTTATTCTATGTAAAGCTTATCGGTCAACATTGAATTTGTCTTTGTAGGGATTAGATCCATCTAATAATATAAGGAGATTTTATGTTTCTAAAATTACGTAAGGATACACTGAAAAATAAAGCAAATTTCGTTTTAAGATCAATGATATTATCGATAGCAACTATTCCAGCATATGCTTGGAGTGATGCGTTTCTAAATCAAATAGCGCATCCACCACATACCATAAAACCAAATGTACCATTCAACGCTCCATCCGGTTATTCGCCAGCGCAAATTCAAAAAGCTTATGGCATGAGTTTAATTACCAATCAAGGCGAAGGTCAAATCATTGCTATTGTGGATGCTTATGATAGCCCAACTATTGAAGCAGATTTAGGAGTCTTTAGTACTACTTTTAATTTACCAAGTTGTACGACAGCTAATGGTTGTTTCAAAAAAGTTTATGCCAGTGGTACTCAACCGCCAGTTGATGCAGATTGGGGAACCGAAATAGCCCTTGATGTGCAATGGGCACATGCTTTAGCACCAAAAGCTAAAATTATTCTAGTCGAGGCGGCTGATGCATCTAATGGATCTTTACTATTAGGTATACAAACAGCAGTTCAACAAGGTGCTAATGTGGTATCAATGAGTTGGGGCTCTCCTGAATCACCCAGCCAAAGTCAATACGATTCTTATTTTAATATACCCAATGTTACTTTTATGGGTTCCACTGGGGATAGCGGTAATGGCGTCAATTGGCCCGCTGTATCGCCTTACGTTATTGCAGCTGGAGGTACTTCTTTAACACTTGATGCTTCTGGAAATTACATAAGTGAAACCGCATGGTCAGGTAGTAGCGGTGGTGTTAGCCAATACGTTCAAATTCCAGCCTATCAAGTTAATTTTGCTAACAAAAATAACCCTAATAAAATGCGCGGTATTCCAGATGTTTCTTCTATTGGAGATGCAAATAATGGTGGACTATCGGTCTATGATTCAGCAGCAGGTGGTTGGCTTATTATGGGTGGAACCAGCGCTGCGGCACCAGCATGGGCAGGTATGATTGCTGTCGCGAAATCCGCTTCAACTACACCGCTTACTGGGCTGAATACTTTGCTTTATCATGCAGCAACAACAGCTTATTCGGCAAATTATCATGATATTGTGCAAGGTTCAAATGGTTCTTGCGGACCTGTTTGTACAGCAGGACCTGGATATGATTATGTAACCGGTCTTGGCTCGCCACAGGCTCAAAACCTTATTAAAGCTATTACAGGTGGAGGATCTCCTGGTACTTGTACGCGTTCAGCGCCTAGCGTAAATCTTAATCCAAATACCACTCAAATCATCCAACAAAATGGCAGTGTAACTATTTCCATCGATGTGGTTAATAATGATAGCGCAACTTGTACGCCATCAACGTTTAATCTCACCACTGCAACAAGTTCTCCTTTGATTAAATCTGCATTGACTTCAAGCTCATTAAACGTTCCGGCAGGGGGCGGAAAAATGACGACTTATATGATAACTAAAGCATCTAATGTAGCCAATGTTGGTTCAATTTATACGACCAATATTACAGTTGCAGATACTGCTATCAATCGTCCGATTTCCACGAGCTCTTATGTTTATATCGGTAATGCGTTACAACGCAAAAAAAATTAATACAACCCTAAACCACTCATTAATTTATTTTAATGAGTGGTTTAATTGGACTAGATTTAAAAAAGAATAGCCATTCCTGTACCAATATAATGGTTGAATCCATTGAGATTGCCACTCATACGTTGACCCACTTCCAAGTCGACTTCAAGATTTGGCCATGGAAGATACAAGATGCCACCATCAAAATTGAATCCGCTGCCTTCTCCTGGTGCTGTTTTACTTTGGCCATAAACTTCGCCATAGAAATTAATTTTTGGATTTAATACATAAGTTAAAACTAGATCAGGATTAATACTCGTAAAACGTTGACCGCCATTTAGCTTAGATTGAGTTTGTGTAGTAACACCGAGCATGAAAGTAAGACTAACAGTTGAATTAAAAGTATAGTCAATAATACCATTAATTGCGGCTCCTGTAGCTTGACTACCAAAAGCATCGCTACCGCTTGGTAATGTAAACAGAGCTTCTGCTGCACCCAACCAGGTTTGTGTATAGCCAATTTCGTGTTTTATACCAATCGTTGTTGCAGCGAATCCCGCACGTGGTATTGTCGATTGATGTATGTAGTTGGGCAATACCAAAACCAGTTCATTATTGGCAGGTAATCCGATTCGCAATGCAGCTTCAGGAAAATTTTGTTGATAAGCTGCCGAATGCGTCAGTTGCTGGTATTGAAATCCTAATTCCAAAATTGCTTTCTTGAATGGTACGACGCAAGCACTATCACCTACAGTAGGTCTATCTACAATATTAAGTAGTGCTGAAGGACCACCACATGGATTATCAATGACCTCCGCAAAAACATTAACAACCATTCCAACATTGATGATAAATATCCAAAATAGCTTCCAAATTTGCTTAAGTGTCACATGCTTTCCTTTGATTTATTGATTATATTTTCAACCAAATACTATGCTATCTATCAAATTTCGTGTACACAACCATTATTTGAATTATTGCTGTTAATTATGCTTTCAGAGTAAATTTTTATTCACATATTTTTGATACTCTTACATTTGCCATTATGGCAGCATCGATCTCAGACTAACCTTTCCTATGACCAGTTTTAAAATATGTTTTAATAGAACTAATAATTGTTTGCATAGCTTTAACGTTACGATTTTCGTGTCGATAAACTAAACAAATTTCATCATGGTATATTGGCATATTAGGAATAGGTTTAAGGATGTCAGGATAGGCTGATAATGCAACGCTGGAGGGAAGAATACCTATACTGTTACTATTTGCTGTTAAATTTGCAATGACTTCTAAACTACTGCTTGAAATAAATCGCTGAAATTTCAATCCTTGTTGATGAAATTGTTTTAACAGCCATTGTGTCTGCATAAGCTCTGGGTCACCAATAATAACTGTATTTCCAGACTGCAGTTGTTGATTAATGGTTTTTAATTGGGTTGAATGCCAAAATGTTACTTTATCTTCATAAAGTTTTTGGATAATTAAATCAGGATGTCTGATGGGGTTAACAATAATTCCAATATCAATGGACAGACGGACAATTTCTTCTAAAATTTTTCTTGATAAATCATGTTTTAATTTAATTTCTAATTTTGGATAATGCGCTAATAAATCAGGTAGGAATCCAGCTAAAGAACATAAAGCAACCGATGTATGAGCGCCTAAAATAAAACTGCCTTGTACTTCATAATGAGAAGCTAAGCTTTCAGATTTCACTGTATTCCATAATAGTAATAATTGTTTTGCATGGGATAGAAGGCGCTTACCTGCGGGTGTTAATACAACACCATTTTTACCTCTAATGAAAAGTTCAGTACCGATAGTTTTTTCTAACCGCTTAATTGCAGTACTTAATGAAGGTTGGCTTATACCAATTCGCTCAGAAGCACGAGAAAAGTTTAATGTATTACACAGTTCAATGAAATACATTAAATCATTAGATGAGGCGATCATAGTTGTTTCATTCATATGCACTATAGTTTTTATCTATTACAAATATAGAAGTTACTTGGTTTATATATATCTTATTAATCACCATAATGCAACCTCGTTTTATACGTCATTAACGCATATCTCATTCGAGCATAATTCAATCAGGTCATTGTTTAATTGTAGCCATTTAAGGTTCCCTTAAGCAATCAAAGCTTATGATCATAAGATACAAACATTTGATGCTAGATTGAAAAGGAGTTTGCTTATGACTTATATATTACCTAACTTGAATGACATAATAACACAAGTTCAGCTGATAGATCTAAAGAGCCTAGGCGAAAACGCAGAGAGGCTTAAATTAGCGGAAATGTTAGTAAAAATATCTAATCTCATTGAAAGTCAAAATCAATTAGAATCTTCGAGTAAAGAAGAACTTCGAGCAAGCTTGGTGGGAGCTTATATGTATGGTTTAGAAAGCATTGCTCAAGAATATTATTTACATTCTCCTGAATTTAAAAGCGGTTATATGTACAACTCAGGAAGTCCGCTTTATTCAGCTTTAGAAAAAATTTTAAAATTAGATGCTGCTAACCAAATTACCGCAAGAGAATGTTTGATTTATATAAACAAATTTTATCAATTCATTGAAAAAAATAAAGACGATATTGATGGGCAACAACAATTGTTAACAAATGTTAAAACTATGTTAGATAAACAATTAAATCTTTTAACAAATAAAATTGCCAAAACAGTGAATGCTATTCCTACAGAAAAAGCTGTCACCAGAAATATGGATCAATTACCTGAAAATTATGCTCAAAAAAAAGTGATAGCGCACAATAACTCTTGGTTTGGTATAAAAGAAAATAAAAGCAGAATTTTTTTAACTCAGCTTGCTAAAGCAATTTCTACGATTAAATGTCAAGAAGAAGAAAATCTTCCACCTAATGTTTTTACTCGTTCACAACGTATTAAAATGGGTGCGGTTTTATATATCACGAGCAGTATTGCCAATGAATATTACATTAGAAGCCCAAATAATAGCATTTTATATGCTGAATGTCGCAAATTACTTAATGCACCCAACGAAGACAATCTTGATGAAACCCAACGACTTGCGTGCTTAACTGCTTTTAAAAGTTATATTGAAGATCACAGTGCGAGAGGTGCTATTGAAGATTTTGGTCTCACACATTTTAAAACTAGAGAACAACTTAAAACAGATAAAACTTTGCATGAAAAAGATATCAATCTTCTCGAACATATCGATCCCATTCTAGAGAATATTGCTAAGCAAATTGCTCTTATGCAGGATTCTCTCAATAAGTCATTAATAAGCAAATGGCCAGTAACCACTTCTTTTGCCACTGTAGGCATGATTTTGGGTGCCATTCCTGGTTATGGTGTGGGTTCTGCACTCGGGCTCGACCTGAGTGACGGACAATCTGCTCGCCCTTTGAAAAAAACCATAGGGCAGGGGATTGGTAGACTTGCAACGGCTTATTTCGGAACAACATCATTAATAGGGTATTTTGCATTTTTAGCCGGTGATTTTATCGTTGCTTCGAGTTTATCTCGTGCATTTGCCAAAGTATTTGAAGTAGTTGGAATGGCGGCGGGTGGTGTTGTGGGTGGTGCTGTAGGTTTTACGTTCGAATTAACCTATAAAGGATTGAGAGAAGTTTGTATACAATATTTAGACTTTTATGATCATCATCCTGATCAAATGCGAAATGCGGATGTAGAGTTAATTCGATGTTTGTTAGAATTACCTCCTGAAATATTTGCATTAGAAAAACAAAATCAAATTAAATATTCATTGGGAGAATATGAAACGGTAGCGAAAAAAAGCGTCATCACATGAAGTAAACAAAATTATCGTTTCTTTAGGGATGGTTTGCTATCTGGCATAGATAATAATGTCTCAAATGCTTCACCATATTTTTTACCGAGCATTTGATAATAAAGTTTGTTTTCCTGAAGTTGCTCACGAATTTGAGGGTACTTATTTAAAAAATCATGCATTAAATCAAGATGCGGGGAATTTTTATATAAATTTAAATCATCTGTATCCTTTAATATATAAGATCTATCAACATAATCTTTAATTAACTTATCTGCATATTCAAATAATGAGTATCCCAATGTTGTATCAAATTTTAAGAATTCTCTAAATTTTATAATTTTTTCTATATTATCAATAGTTACTAGTTCATTTTGGACTTCAGGTACATTAATAGATTCTACATCATTCATTCTTGATAGAAAATAAAAGAGATATGCTTTTACTATGTATTCTGTTATTTGTTTTTTTTCATCTTCGGATTTTTTAGAAAAATCTACGTTAAAAAAATTAATTAATTCACTTTTCAATAAAGAAGTTTTTGGATCAATTAATTCTGGGATTGCATAAATCATTAAAATATCACATATGTATTTTTCAACTTGATCGACATATAATTTTGAATGAGCTTCTTTTAGATACATGAATTTACTTTCAGTATCCGGAATATGAAAATTTAAATTTTGAAAAGTCCTTAGTATCTTTCCATGATTTGATTTATTGATACCATTTGTTAGTATCTCGCGTGTTGTGTTTATATCATATGCAAAACTATCTACTGTCTCTTCTGCTTGAGTTACATCATACCAATAAGATAAATGTTCGATAAATGATGAGGGGTTTTTTTTAGGATGCATTATAAGGACCTCTAGCATAGGAAGATTAATATTATTATAACAATTAAATCACTTTCCAAGTGGTTTCAAAGATATCATTTATTCTAGAAATGAACAAAATAGGTATATTATAGAGTATAACGAGCTATTTTATATTGAATAAAATCATTGAAATAAATACATTTGCCATATATTCTCAGCGATTCTCGCTCAAAAATAATAATTAAACTGTAATACAAGCAAGGATCGAATATGCATTCAACTCAAAATAAAGAAAATACGAAACAAAACCCTCGCCATTTACGCATCATTACGATGTTGAGAGAAGCAAAAGAAGCAGCAGGTGATAATAAAGATATGCCTCATACATCATCTAGTTGTCCTTTGATTAGAGCACGCGCAGTGGCAAATGTTCAATATAGTCCAACTGCATATATGGTAAAAGATAGCGGTGAAATAATCATTGATAGGAATAATGATGACTACTTAAGTCAAAATCCTAATTTATTAACTTTAGGAAAAGATCCATTATCACATATGCCAGTGACAATAAATCAACGTCTAAAGTTTCGCGAAGAGTTGAAAGTAGTATCTCATGCATTTTTACAACGTCTAGAAGATAAAAAATTAAAAAATAATAAATTCCTGGAATCAAATAATAATAAAGAGGTTAGCAATGCGTTCAAGCCATAATATTGAAGCAAAATCAAATCATTTACGTATTATAAGTATTATTCATGAGAGAAAAAATGCAACAACTCATTCAGAGGAGCTACCTGATTGTACTAGTCTTCCTTTGCTTAGACAAAATGCAATTTCTATCTTTAATAACCCGATTGCAGTGTATATGATAAAACAGAATAAAGAGCTTTTAGTTAATCTCGGGCAGTTTAGTGAGCCTTTAGAACAAAAACTAGATTTGATACATTTAGGAACTGATCCTATGCCATGTATGCCTATGAATGCACATCATGCTTTTCAATGCGAACTTCAGAGTGCAAGCCATGCGTTTTTTCAACGACCTGAAGTTAGACAAATGCTACAAGAAAAAACACCTATTTATGATGATTTGATCGAAATTATTGTCCAATATAGATAAAAAACTACTATAGGGAGTGTATCAACATGCGTAGAAAAAAATTATCTACTATAGAAATACGTCATAAATTAGAAGAAAAGCAAGGAGGATGCGTGAAGACACCTCCTGGGGAGATGTTTAAAAAATTAGATGAAAAACGAAAAAAAGATATCATGACGAGTGTGATGCTTTTTGATCAAGAGTTTAAAGAAATTACAAATACTCATATTCCAGAGGTCACATCAATTGTTAGCGCATATCTTTGTAATCAAACATGTTATTACATCATGGGTGTGAGTGTAAGTTTTTGTTCTTTAAATCCAAATAATAACATATCTGCAGAAAATCGAGTTATGGAGATTAGTGATAGTCTTTTTAAAGGTGATTTTTTTGTAGCATATCAGAAGAACGAATATGCATTATGCGAAGAAATGCCGGATCCGTTTGGCCTTACATATCGATCAGAAAATTGTGCTTATGTATATGTACTGGCCGATCAACAAAGATCGATTGATGACTTTACTATTCATGCATATCTAGATGTGTGGCAAACTAATCTCGTTAGTCATACACCTCCATTATTGGCTCCACTTTACATTCAAGTTGAAAATCCACCTTCTCCTTCTAAACCAAAAATAATGCTTCTTAAGGGAATTTTATTACCTGAGGATAGTCCTGGTGAAATTATAGAAAAACCTCCACGTAAATGTAGTATTATGTGATATGGGTGAAATAGGTAAATAGCAGAAAATCCATCTCGTATCTAGTTCTCTTTTGAGTCAGAATACTCTATGATGTGCGATATATGCATTATACGATGAAAAAAGTCTATATATTCAATAGGTAATAGAGTTAAAATTGACATTTACTTTATGTTTAAAAGGAGATAAGCATGAAATATTTTATTGCTTGGTTACTTGGTGTTCCGCTCACTCTTTTAATTATCATCTACTTAGTCTCTCACGCTTAAAAGGATTTTTATATGAATACAGAACAATGTGTTTCTAGTAATGTTTGTGCACGTGTATGTGGAATAAGATGTGTTTCTTGGTCAGCTATTATTGCTGGTGCATTTGTTGCTATCGGTTTAAGTTTTTTATTAAATTTATTTAGTACATCAATTGGTTTATCTATTTATAAAATGACCCCAGAAGGAGTGAATAAACTTGCAGTAGGTGGCATGTTAGGATTTGCCATTGGAATCATCGCTGTTATGTTTTTTGCAGGTTGGGTCGCAGGCTACTTCGGCCGCTCGCATTGCAGCAAAAAATGTTGCGGAGCGTTATATGGCTTAACTACTTGGTGTTTAGCTTTAGTTTTAATGATTATGTTAGCAATGCCTTTTTCACGTTTTATAACAGGCTATACCAATTATTTATCAAATAAAGCTATAGTCACTACAACAATAGCAGAACCCAGTGAAAATCAAACTACGGCTAAGAAAGCTACTGTTACTGTCGAAAGTGAAGCAACCTTAGATGATCTTAGTAAAGGTGTATTTGTATTATTTTTAATGTTTTTTTTAGGAGCTTTAGCTAGCACATGCGGTGGCCATGTCGGTGTTTTAGCTTGTCAGCATAAAGAATGCTGTAATTCAGCATGTAAATGCGGCAAATGCTGTAAATAAAAATGAAAAAAGCTGGGAAATTTACATTTCCCAGCTTTATAGCGGTTCCGAAATATCTATAAGTCAAATGCCATGTCATGCTGGCATGACATACAATAGACTTATGGATATCTCGGAATTGCTATAAAATCCCCTTTTTTCTCATTAGGGCCCACGTCGGACAAGTTGTAAAAGTAAGGTAACTACAAATAACACAAGAAATATAAAGAAAATAACTTTAGCAATTTCAGCGGATGCAATAGCGATCCCAGTAAAGCCTAATACACCAGCAATAATTGCAACAATAAGAAATGTTAATACCCATGATAACATAAGAACCTCCTGTGCATTTTATAAATACTTTGCTTACATCTTCATTGTACACCTATTTGTGGTAAACTTACGCATTAGAAAATATATCACTTTATAATAAATATAAAATAATCAATACGTTACACAAAAACGAGGCTGGGGTATGTTAGATATACGAAAGTTAAGCATGGAATATGGGCAAAAATCCTTATTTCAGGATGTGGATTTAATACTCCTTCCTTCACAACGTTATGGTGTTGTAGGAGCAAATGGTACCGGTAAATCTACCTTTTTAAAAATTTTGTCAGGTGAAGAAACATCCACTCGTGGTACCGTAGAAAAAGCAAAAAGTCTTAGTATTGGTATTTTAAAACAAGATCATTTTCGTTATGAAGAAGATCGTTTGATTGATGTTGTCATTAAAGGAAATGCCACTTTATGGAATGCCATCAAAGAAAAAGATGAATTATACTTAAAGGAAACTTTCACTGAAGAAGATGGTTATCGTTTAAGTGTTTTAGAAGAAACAGTGATGCATCAAGGTGGTTATGAAGCAGAATCCATTGCAAAATCGTTATTATTAGGTTTAGGTATTGCTGAAAAATTTCATCAAGGGCCACTTTCAGCCTTATCTGGTGGTTATAAGTTGCGCGTATTGTTAGCGCAAGTTCTTTTTCAAAAACCGGATATTATGTTGCTTGATGAACCGACTAACCATTTGGATATCGTCTCGATTGCTTGGTTAGAGGAATTTATAAAAACAAATTTCGAAGGTTTATTAGTTTATATTTCTCATGATAAGAGTTTTCTCAATAATTTATCCACCAATATTCTTGATATTGACTATGATACAGTGCTTGATTACACGGGAAATTACGATAAATTTTGCATCACGAAAGAAGAACGTTTACGCTTAAAACAATGCGAATTAAAAAACCAAGAAAAGAAAATTGAAGCTTTACAAAGTTTTGTTGATAGGTTCGGAGCAAAAGCAAGTAAAGCTGCTCAAGCAGCTTCACGTCAAAAAATGATAGATCGTATTGAATTAGTCGAAATCAAGGATTCAAATATATGTAAACCCTATTTTAATTTTCAACCTCAAAAAGCTTCTGGTAAATCTGTTATCACAGTTGAAAATTTACATAAACAATTTAATGAACGTATTCTTCTAAAGGATGTAAGTTTCAACATTCAGCGAGGCGATAAATGTGCCATTATTGGCCCTAATGGTATTGGTAAATCGACACTTTTAAAGATTTTGTTGCACGAGATCAATGCTGATCAGGGTGTTTTTAATTGGAGCGACACCGTGCAAGTCGGTTATTTTGCCCAAGATTATCGTACTCAATTGGATCCTGAAAAAACAATTTGGCAGTGGATGGAAAGTCAAATTGTTGCACCTGCACAAGAAATCAGAAAAGCCTTAGGTCAAGTACTTTTTCGTGGAGATGATGTTGTAAAAAAGATTGCTATGCTAAGCGGTGGTGAATCAGCGAGATTAGTGATGGCTAAATTAATTTTAGAAAAACCGAACGTATTAATTTTTGATGAACCAACAAACCATTTAGACATGGAATCTATTGATGCTTTAATTGAAGCGATTCAGAAATTTCCGGGTGCTGTGTTATTTGTGAGTCATAATAGATATTTTATCGATCGTATTTCAACACGCGTTTTAGTACTTACAGAACAACATGGTGTGCAGAACTATCTTGGAAATTATCATGCTTATTTGGAACAATTCGGACAGGATTATCTAGCCAAGTCATGAACGATACTAACATATTGATTTTATCAGCTATTCCTGCTAAAGAAGGTTAGTTATGCATTTTGAAGCGACTTGTTGTCAGGATGACAACACTAAGCACATGGATGTGCTGTTCGGAGCGTAAAAATGCATAACTAACCTTCTTTAGCGGGAATAGTTGTGATTTTATAATTATTTCACTTTTGCACTATTCGCAATCGCCTGAAACGTTTTCACACTCAACCCATCCACTATCATATACCGTGGCTCAGCCTCAGCTCTAAAACTTCGATTTGCAGGTATAGCATCAATCGTAAATGCCATCACATACCCTGCTTTTGAAGCGGCATTTTCCAAATCATTATTATATATACCAAACGGCCATGCTAAATAGGATATTTTATTTCCGGTTTTATCTTCTAAAATACTTTTGGATTTAGCTAATTCTGTGCTTACATATTTTTCATAATTTGTGGCGGACATACTTTTTTTAGCGTGTTTAAAATTAGGATGAGAGTAGGTATGACTTTGGATGTCAAATAATCCTGTTTTTTGTAATGTTTTTAATTCTTCCCATGTCATTGCATTTTTACCATTCGAAATGGTTTGAGGATAAATAAATAAGGTTACAGGGATATGATATTTTTTGATGATAGGATACATATAGGTATAAACAGATTTCCAGCCATCATCAGCTGTGACAACAACAGACTTGTTGGGTAATGAATCGCGTCTACCTTGTAAATATTCCACAGCTTGTTTTAGTGGAATAATCGTAAATCCATTATCGACTAACCATTTGATTTGAGATTCGAATTTTTGGGGTGTCATATTCATGCTACCTGCTTTCGTGGGGTTTAAATTGTGGTAGCACAAAATAGGTATATTGGTAGCAGCGAAGGTGGTGTAGGGCAGTGCAATACTTGTCGTTAATATTAGATAAGATATAAGTCTCATGAAAGCTGGCATAAAAACATCCTCCATGGTTGATATCTTTATTTTACACCAAAACTAAATGAGTAAACGAAGATCGGAAGTTAGTAATATTTGGTGTATCATGCTTAAAATGTATATTACTTAATCGAATTCGACTTCATGCAGCATGACAATGTTTAAATTTTTTGGAACTGCCACAAGGGCAGGGGGAGTTTCGTGACACTTTTAGCGCTGGTATCTGAATTTGCTTTCCATCGACATAATACCAAGCATGATCGATTTGCTTAAATTCGCTTATTTCATGAATCGTTTTAACAGTATCTTTTTCGAGATATTTTGCGATAAATTCCACATATTCCTGATAACTTTTAACGACCGTTAAACCTAACCAACAAACAGATTTAGACCATTGTTCAGCTTCAACTTCATTAAAACCTTTTAATGGTTTACCTTGCATAGTCTTTTTAATATAGGCCATGTTAGCCATAGCATAGGCAGCATAGCGAGATCGCATAAGAACCTCGGGTGTTTCTGCTATGAAATCAGTATGATGATACTTACCACAACACGCTTGATACGGTATATTCGAACCGCATGGGCATACTTTATCAAACATGTATATGATCCTTTAGTCCTGAGAATGTTCATTGGCATAATAATAATTAAATAAAAACCTGACAAGTAATTTTTCACTTGCAACCTTCTATAGCGGGAATCACTAATAATTTTAAGAATTCCTTAATATTTTTTTGCTATTGTTCTTCTTGTTCAAATTCACATTTTTTAAGGAAAAAATATGAGCAGCACAAGGGAACTTAAGCAAGTATTATCTACTGAACATAAATATGAAGATAAACGCACCCCATTAGAAAAACATATTGATTATTTTGGCGGCGCAAACGCTGGTGATTATATTTCTTATACTTCAATGGCGGATCGTAACAAAGGTATAGGCGACAGTGACTTCATCGCAAAAGCCACAGCAGCGAAAGTGAGTTTTGGTGCTGGCGCTATCATAAAATATTGCCCATTTAGACAATTTACTGCTAGGGAAGCAGTCGGCAAATTAAATCATTCTCATCATACCGGTATATACAATCTAGATGGCACCATTAATGAAGAAGCATGGAGTGAGTTATGTAAATATGCCACCGTTGATGCGAGCGGAATGCAAATTTTAACTAAATTAAAATTTGATGCGTTTATAAATGCGCGTCGTCAACAAGAAAATAGTTGGGACTTATTTGGTAAGTTTGCATCTGATGGAGAATGGGGTAGTTATTGGGAAAAATTTAGTTCGCAAGATGCAATTCATGGAAAATATGTTACGTTGCAACAGTTTCGTGATTTTTTTGAAGATGCTGCCAAGCCTGGTCTTGAAGTGGAACAGCGCGTAAAAAACACACCTAAGTAAACGCAACATCATTATTCCCGTGTAATGCGGGAATAACAAAATCGACGTTAACTCGATTTTAAATTGGCACTTCCACCGTCAGAAACAGGAGGGGGTTCTTTTGACCATCCTGGTTCAATCATATTCACTAGTGCTTCCATTTTAGATTGTGTGCCATGTATAAGATCTTCTTTGTATTTAGCAGGGCTCATATGTAATGCGTGAGATCTCTCGAGCAAAAATTCATCCAGGCTAGCATATTTTGATGCATCATAATGTTGCATAAAATCATTTTTTATAAACTCTACTGAACCTTCAGTGGCATGTTGGTATTTATTAAATAAACGGAACTCTGTTATATGCTTGTCAACTGGATGGTCTTGTGAAAAAGCTTCGATGAATCTATTTTTAGTCATGGGTTGTCTTGATACTTTGCTCTGATCATGCATACGTGTTAGGGCAAAGTGGATTTTATGTGGGGAAGGACTTTCTTTTTTCTGCGTTGTTTTTTTTGAGCTAGATCCTTTACGATGTAATTCTTTAAGATATTCTGAATATCGACGAAAGTATAATGAGGCGCTATCGCCAGCCGAGCCTAAAAGAATCGATAGATAGGGTCCTGAATTAGAATATTGCCTATCTAAGTCTTCACAAAATAAATTGAGTTTTTCTAAAATAGCTAAAACTTCTTCAGGCGTTTTGGATTGATCTTGGGCATAAACTTCATCGTATAATTGTTTTAATTTTTGACCCATGCTGATAGCAACAATGGCAAATAAATTATTGATTATGATTCTGTTTTTCATATATTAGCGCCTCGCTTTGCGGCTATCATTTACTTTAATTTTAGCACACGATGGTCAATTAATATACACCAAGATTTTAAATTAAGTATTTAATTTATGAAGTTAAAAATATCGTATAAAATGGCAATCACTTGACTCAATGAACGCTGTTTTTGAGTGAGCAAAGAAACAGGTGTTAGATATGTTTGTTAAATTTGCCGGTAACTGTGTTACCGGCGCTATAATGTTAAAGCCACCTCATTTTATAAATTAAATTCTAAACCTACAGCAATGAGGTTAACTGCGGGCACTTTAATTCCTTGATTAACATTCGTGTAACCAGTCACGTACATCCATTGCGCTTCAACGCTCCAAGAAGAATTTAAGTGATATTCAGCACCACTACCTCCGATAAAACTTAAACCATTTAAATCGAGATTATTATTATGCTCGTCTTGACCACGAAATTTAACGTCACGGTAGGCGGCACCCGCTTTGAAAAAAACATCAAAATTCTTAATAGGGAGTATGAATTTTCCTGCTGAATAAACAAACCAATTGGATATATTATCCACTCCTGTAATGGTGATATTTGGAATCGTGTTAATAATATAATTAGCACTCACTGCTGGAAGTACCATTCCCCCCATTTCAATGCCTATAGAACGATTAAAAAGATAACCAACATCCATTCCATAGGTAAATCCGCCATGGCCATTTTTGAAATTAGTAAAATTTAAGCTGAAGTTTGGAACTACTATAGAAGGAAAGAGACCTGAATTCAGCCAATCTGTGCTTGCGTAACCTACATTTCCATCGATATAAAAACCGTAGTTACTGCTATCGGCGATCACATCATCCACTGCAGTGAATACCAATATCATGATAATGAAACGATATATGTTTTTTATCATCGTTCTTCCTTAAAGATATAAAAATTCATCCTGATTTCTGAGGTGAAAAAATTAATTTTTCATACTATTATTTAATTTTTTTGCAATATTCTGTATTTTTTCGTCAGTAATACTACCAAAGGTAAGTCGTTTTGAAAAGTATGATCTAAATAGAGAGTTGCATTAGCAAGTTGAATCCACCTCCGCCCACAAAATCACACCGCCGGTAACCTCGATTACCGGTCCTCAATTTTTCATTAAATGCCATCAAGTTTTTCCTGGTTTTTTTGAAATGGTTGTTGGTTGTATCGCCTGATCCCCTTCAACCTTTGTTTTTTCAGTTTTTTGAACAGTAATTTGTTCTGAAGATGTTGATGAATTAAACAGACTATTTGGAACGAGATTGGCTGTATTTTTTTTAGTTGTTGTATTCGTTACATCAGCAACATACTGTTTTTCTTCTCTCAAGCCTGATGTTTTTACCAGATGTTGCAAGCTTCCAGCAATTTTGGCACCATACTTGCGACACTCGTCAGTCAAATTGTTTTTCCATTTTTTTTTATTGTCGTCATTTGCCAGTGCAATTACAAAACTTGCAACACTGTGCGCATTGTCTGACATGCACCGGCCATTTTTGTCTATCTCTATTAGGTTCTCGTACAAGTTTCTATTTCTCAATTGTATTAGCTTAAATGCAGCTTGCTCAGATGATGATAATTTTTTTAAGTAAAATTCAAAATATTTAAAACAACATGTTAGCTGAAGTGCGTTGCGATCGGACATTTTTCCAATGGATAATACAGTTTTTTCGAAATTATCCTGATAGAATTTTTTAAAATCAGCATCTTCTGATAAACCCTCTGCAAAGCGAGATGAAAATTTGCCATCAATTTCATCTGCTATTGAAAGAGCTATATTTACAATCAATAAAAGTTTTTCGAATGTTTGTTGTGAGAGCCACGGTTCTCCAAGATTATAGTATTTATGCCACAAATCAGGGGCTTTTTCAAAAATCTGTTTTTGTTCGCTCGAGGTAAGGGTCTCATACTCTAAATTTGGACTATCTACATTTGGTTTGTGTAAATTTGGCAGACTGTGGAGAGAGGGGTCCGCATCACATGTATCGGACATCTCTTGTATGCTGAGCAAATGAGTACCATTAGCTGTTAAGATAAGATTCTGCCTGCCATCGTATCCAGGTAAAGGAAAGCGGCATGCTGTTTCTGTATTCTGTAATGTCGGAATTAGTGTTTTCCAGATATCGCCATGAGTCACTGATTGACCTTCTTTCCCTTGTGTGCATTCTGAAGCAATCTGGTATAATTTTGCCGCTAGCTCTGTGCCTGGAAAATCAATATAAAAAGTTGCGGGCACAGTCCCGTTTAGATAAATAGTACGTAAGATCTCTCGTTTTTTTGCATCATCTTTAGTCGAGTTTAAGTCTTCAATGGTATATTTCAGCGCATTTAAAAATATCTCTTGTTCTGTCATAGGCATATGAGCCGTCTCCGTTTGATAAAAATTAATCTTAATAATTATAATAGCATATTATTTAATCAGTTGCTTCCATATCTAAACTGAATTCGCTCCTGCATTTTCACACAGCACATTGATTTATATAATAATGTTCGAACAATGATGGTGAGCAAAACCAGACAACTGCTTCGTTACTGTTTTCGATTATTAAGATGAGCCATTTAAATCTCTCAAAGATCCCTACATTTTTTAATAAGATAGACTCTCTCAAAACTAATGACAATGTTGTTAATTTGATTTAATCCTATGGTTTTGATATGAATAATGCCTTGTGTTGGTCTTGATTTAGACTCTCGCTTCATAAGTATTTCACTTTTCGCACGAAGCTTATCGCCCATAAAAACAGGATTTATAAACATAACATTTTTCCACTCTAAGTTAGCAATAGCATGTGTGCTTAATTGCAAACTGCTCATGCCATATATCATGGAAAAAGTTGCTATTCCATTTAAAGTAATGTTTCCAAATTCAGTATTTTTTGCAAAATTTTCATCGCTATGTAATGGATGAATATAAGCGGTCAGATCCTCAACCAATTTATTTTCAGCATGAGTTACAGATCTTTCTAAATCATGTTCAAGAATATCACCCACATGAAGATCCTCATAAAAATGACCGACTTTCATTAAACCCTCGCTAATAGTTTTTTAGCTTTTAAATAAAATGGAGGACCAATCATCTGACCATTGATTTTAACAATCTCGCCTTTGTTCTTTTCAAATTCAGACACAATTAATTTAGCCTGATTAAGTTCATTCTCATCTGTTGTAAATATAGTATTAATTATATCAAGTTGAGAAGGATGGATGGCTGCTTTTCCAGTAAATCCCATTTCACGTACTTTTCGAGATTCCATTGATAAAATATCCAAAGAATCCATTTGATAACAAGCAGTATCAATCGCTGGAATGTTGTAATTTGCAGCTGCCATTGCAATTTTAGAGCGCGCATAAAACATATTATCCCATGTGATATTCACACCCAATGTTGCTGCTAAATCAGCTGAGCCAAAAATCAAACCGTTCGATACTGCTGCAATTTCCAATATTTTATGTATTGCGAGCGGTGTTTCAACCGTAACATAAATATCCGTAGCATCTGAAAGCATATTTTTTAAAATAATGATTTCCTCTGGATCATCTACCATCGTCATGATAATAATATCGGGTGTCCATTTATTTTTAACCATCCATATAATATCTTCTAAACCGTCGCTTTTTCGAATGCTATTTATTCTAACTGCTTTTATAGGTTTAAAATCAGTTTTTTTTGAAAATTCTAGCAGAGATATTCTCGCCTCTTCTTTTTTATATTGAGGGATGGAATCTTCTAAATCAATCACAGCCACATCTGCATGTAAATTTTCAGCTTTAAATAAATTTTTTGTATTGGTTGCTGGTGTATATAAAAAGCTTTTTGGAAATTTAATTTTAGGCATTGTTTCCCCTTATGATGTAAATTTTTATTTTACACTGGATGCCAGCTAGAAGCACATAGGCGTCAACTTAAGCAAATCTGTCATTCCCGCGAAGGCGGGAATCCATTCAAATGGATCCCCGCCTTCGCGGGAATGACAAGCTTCCGCGTTTCGTTTTGTTAAGTTGACGCCTATGAGCTAGAAGCATACTGGCATGACAAAGCAACTTTAATAGATGCACTTGTTATAATATCCAAATTTCCAGCGTATGATGGCAAATAATCGCCATTTCCTTTTGCTCTAATGATAATAATCAATTTATTTTCGCTGAAAATTGGATCGCATACTAAATTATAATGCGGTACATATTCTTGAACTTTTCTAAGCATAGACTGAATTGATGTCAAAACTTCTGACGTATCATAATCATTAATTAACATCGATATAGTTGTTTGCATATTAACACTTGGTTCTGCAGGATTAATATTTAAAATGACTTTTCTAGATTTACATCCTGAAAATTCTGTAATTGCAGCCTCAGTGCTTTCTAAATATTCATTAATATTCTGTCGCGTTGCAAGTCCTGCGCTTTTCGATGAAATACTTGTAACGACTTCAATATATTCCATCTTAGCAACCATTGATTTTACAGCACAGATCATGGGGATAGATACTTGCCCACCACAGGTAATCATGTCAGTGACTTGCTCGTTATGAGCTGATTTTAAATTCACAGATGGAACACATTTAATACCACTATGTTCTGGAGTAAGATTTATAATTTTTTTATTATATTTTTTTAACATTTTTCGGTTTTCTAGATGTGATGATGCAGAAGTTGCATCAAAAATAACATCATAATCATCTATGTTTTCTAACAGAGATGTTAGTCCTTTATCAGCACAATTTATTCCTAGTTTTTTTCCAAAATTTATTCCGGATGATTCACTATTTCTTCCAATAAACCATTTACAATCTAAATACGGCGACGCCATGACTTTTACCAACAAATCACAACCTATTTTACCAGTTCCAATGATAGCAACATTTGTTTTTTTCATGTTATACCTATGCTTTTTGTAAAGTTTCACACACGTCTATGATAATATCTTCCTGACCTGCGACGACTTTTCTTTTTCCTAATTCTCGATAAACATCTTGCTCTCTTAATTTGTATTTTTTTGCGGCTTCCATAATATGTTTGTCAAAACCTGAAAAAACACCGTGTATTCCGCTTGAAATATTCCGTGTTTGAATAAACGGTAATTTCGAGACGAGAAATTTCTCCGCTGAATCTGCCAAATGCAAGATGTCGTTAAGGTTAGTTTTAGTTTTGTAACCATACTTATTTAATACTGCAATAAGTACTTCAAGTGGAGTATTGCCGGCGCCCGCACCAAATCCTTTGATAGTAGCATCTATAATAGAAGCTCCTGCTTGTACAGCCGTAATGGAATTAGCAATAGATAAACCTAAATTATTATGTGCATGAAAGCCAACTGGAATTCCGACATGTCCACTTATCCAAGATACTTTACTGGCTGTATCAACCGGAGTATAAGCACCTGCAGAATCCATTAAGATAATAGCTTTTGCTCCATAAGTTTTCATTTTTAAAGATTCATCAAGTAAGGTTTCTCTCGATGCCATATGAGACATCATTAATACGCCATATGTTTCTTTTCCATGATCAGTAAGGTATTTAATATATCGTTCAGTTGTGTCTGCCTCGGTACAATGTGATGCGACCCTGTATATATCAACACCCTCTTCCATTGCAATTTTTATATCCGACAATTTTCCAAAACCTGGAATAATATGAATTCCAAGTTTTGCTGTATAAATATTTTCTCTTGCACATCTTAATATATCCCTATCATGATGTGCCGCAAAACCAAGTTGCAGTGAAGAAGCACCTAACCCATTTCCATGCCCTACCTCGATGATATCTATCCCAGCCTGATTAGCCGCTCGAGCGTATTGTTTTATTTGTTCTAACGTAATTTTGTGACCCACAGCATGATTGCCATCTCTAAGTGTTGGATCACTAATCGTTACATTCATGATTCTTATCCTTTCATATACCTACTAGTTGGTAGGTGATTTTGTTAAAAAAACTATATTTTTAAATTAGTTATCAATTCTTCAGAAGTTAAAGAAAATATTCCGCGTTTTCCGTACATACGAGCCATCATAATCCCTCCTTGTAAAGAGCTTATGATATGCCATGATAGCTGGTTCAACTGCTTCTTTGGTATCGCATCATTACGAGATGTTAATACCTTCGTTAGCCACGCTATATTGTCTGAAAAAAAATGTCTGATCTCCATTTTAACTTCCAGAGGAAAGGTTTCAATATCAGAAGCCAACATACCACATAAACATAATTTATCCTCCTGTAATACTTTTTCATAAAGTTTAATGTATGCACGAATTTTATCAGACCAAGATGTTTTTTCTCCCGAAATAGTTTGCAGATAAGCATTGAATTGATCTTTGTAACGTTTGATAACTTCAATAGCCAAATCTGTTTTATTCGGAAAATGGTGATGAATACTCGCTTTACGGATTCCAACAATTGTTGAGATATCTGCATAGCTGAATCCATTATATCCTCGTGTCTGTATCAGCTCTTCAGCCGTATCGAGAATATGATCTTTTGTTAAGGATAATTTTTTCATGAAAGCAAGCCTACTAGTTGGTAGGCTTGCTGTCAAGCACTTATTTATGGGTTGTCGCCGACCCCCTTAAAAGGGGGTGCCTTCTTCAGGTAATACTATTTAAGCTTTTTAGCATCAGCTAAATGCTCTTCAACCACTTTTTTTGTATCAACTAAATATTGCTTAAGATCTGCATTTTGCACTTCTTTTTCAAATTTCATAAGCATATTATTTACATCAGTATGCCCTTTTATCATCGCCTTAATATAAGCTTTTTGGAATTTTGCATCATCAAGTTTTGATATCTCAGCTAAGCCTTTATCACCAGCTTCTTTAAACTTTTTAACAGCAGAAGTTTCATCAACTGCAATATTGTCTTTACTGCTTAAATCAGATAGTTTTTGTAAATTTTCGTTGTGTTGTGTAACCATCATCTCAGCAAAATTCATAACTTCCGCATCAACTTTTTTATCTTTTGCCACTTTAGCTACACTGATTTCATGATTATCAATCGCTTGCATATATGCGACTATTTCACCATCATGATCCTTTGCCTTTGCAAATGACACGTTAGCAACAGCCGCAAAAAGCATAACAAATATTGTTCCGAACGCTATTTTTGAAAATTTCATTGAATAATCTCCTTATTTATTTACATCTCAAATTATGCAGAGCAAGTCATATCTTGTCCACAACAGGTTGGGGATTTTATCATACCACAACCATTTGGACACTTTGCAACACTGACGTCTCTTCCTTCTTTACTTACTTTACCCTTAATCAATGCTGCATCACATTTACCACAAGTTAACCCTTTTACTTCCATGCCACACTTTTCACATTTACATTCCATAAAAACTCCTTATTTCAACAAAATCCATAGTAACAAAGAATGATACCTAAGACTACAACGCAATCAGTTTTTAATCTTTTAAATTTTTTAAATCAGCCGCAGACTCCAGATGAATTTTATAAAAAAAACGATGTATAATAGGCGAAAAAATTAATACAATAATTGCGATAAATACTAGACCACTGAATAAAGCATAAAAACCCGCGAATAGTTTTCCGCCAAATGTGACCAATGGTGTCAAAGGTCCCATACCAGATAAAATCATAGAAGCATTAGCAAAGGAATCTACCCAAGACATTTTTTCAAAAAAATGATAACCCAACATTCCAATATACAATGCGATTCCAATAAAAAATATTCCATAACCCATGTTACGTGCAAAGTGAACAATAAACCTTGATTTATGTAATGAATAAGTTTCATGCTTGTTTTGCACTTTAGTAACTCCTTTTATTTTTAATAAATATCTTCAGCTATTTCCGCTAAAAAAGCTTAGAATTTAGCTGTAATAGCTATTACCCATCGACTACCATCATAGGGAGGATTCTTGTGATTCGTATCTACCCATTGAAGCGAAAACGTGTATTTATCGCCGACAGTTTTTGCTAGAAGTATATTATAGTCTTGATAACTATTACCTGCCTCTTTATCTAAATCATAACTACCTACGCCACCCGATAAATTTACATGTTCAAAATAAATATATTTTGCAGGGATATCAACATTAAGACCTAAATTAATATACGTTCCAGGTCCATGTGATCCAAAAACATTGCCGCTGTAACCCATAAGAAAAGTAATAAACTTATAACTCAAGGAACCTATTAATTCATTATACGTTGCACTAGAAGCTCTTGGGTAATCATATCTTACAAAATGCAAATCAAAACTTAAATCTTTAATGGTATTGCTATACCCAATAAATTCATCCGCTTCAAAAGTTGCCAAATCGCCATTTGGACTTGGAAAATTAGTATTTGTACCCCAAAGACCGACATAAATCTTACTATCAAAGCTAAACGTAAGCCCACCTTGCAAGGCAGCTTCGTTACGCGTATCGCTTAAACCACGAAATATATAATTATTGGTAAGCGTAAGATTACCCGCTATGTGATCCAAAAAATATTGCGCAGAAGGACTATTATGTTTGACGCCAGTATCTGCAAAGGGGCATGTATAGAAGCTAATAAGGCTCGCCGTAATGGTAGAGAATATTAATTTTTTCATCATTTAATTCCTTTGCACTTCTATCCAAATCAAATAGCAAAGTTTATCTGACATTACAAATAACAATCAAGTCATACCGAAAAAATAGCTAATAAATTCAATGCATAAGAATTATTAATGATATGTTTTTACACAGCATTTCTGAATTAGTGCTAAAATAATAATGACATACTCTACTTTTTAGTGGGGTGAGGAACGGGAGAATTGCTATGCGTTTAAGAATCAAAATAACAGCAATTGTCTTAATCACATGGGCTTTAATGTTTACAGCTATTTTTATAGGCTTACGGACTATTTTACTTGATAGTTATATTCAATTAGAAAATGATTCATCCATCAGAGATGTTAATCGTACATTACAAGCTATAGAACAAATGGCAGATGGTGTCGGCCTGATAGCCAGCAGCAACTCGGTTTGGAATGATGCTTATCAATTTGCCGTCGATAAAAATGAAGCCTTTATAAAAACCAATTTACAAGTGGCAAGTTTAACTGGATTTGGTACGGATATGCTTTTATTTTTCAATGAAAAAGGCGTTCCTGTGTATTATGCTGTACTTGACCCTGAAAACACGCAATTAATACCATTGCTCAAAGGCCTTGAAAAATATTTAACGCCCAAAAGTCCCTTAGTCCACCTTCCATTTAATACGAGTCACAAAGAAGGAATTATCGCTACAGATTCCAGTTTATTTATTGCAGCATCGCACGCCATCGTAAAAGGTGATAACACAGGGCCTGTTCATGGGGCACTCGTAGCAGTAAAATATTTTACGCGCGCTATTTTAGAAAAATTAAAAAACATCACCAAGCTTGATATCATTATTTATCGTATGCCTGAAGTTGAAAAAGTCCCAGGACTTGAAAAGATCAAACAACAACTTTTTTCATTGTCACAACCTTTATTGATAAAGACTGAAAATCAAATATTTGGATATACGTTTTTACGAGATATTAATGATGATCCTGTCGCTATAATAAAAATTAGTATGAATAGAGATATCTATACTGCAGGACTACAGACAATTAAACATTTTAGCATAGCCTTTGTTGCAACAGGTATCATATTTTTGATTTTACTAACATCATTATTAAGTTATGTTATCGCAAATCGATTAGAAAAAATGAATGGCCAACTTGTAAATATTGGTGAAAGCAAGCAATTCACTAAACGCTTAACGGTTGAAGGTTCAGATGAATTAACTTCTGTAGAAAAAGAAACAAATCAATTAATAGACATTATTCAAAGTGACAATAATGAAAAAAATGAAATTAAACCAACAAGTCGCTCAAAGTGAAAAACTTGCTTCATTAGGTGTGTTAACTGCAGGTATTGCTCATGAAATTAATAATCCAATTAATTTTATTTTGGCAACTATCGATCCATTAAAAAATGATTTTGATAATATTATTAACTTACTTAATCATTACATAAAAATCAAATCCAGCAAGGAATTCGATGAAAACTTATCGAAGGTTGAAAAATTAAAAAATGACACTAATCTTGAAGATATCATGCAAGAAGTTAATAAAATAATCAATAATATCAAAGAAGGTGCTGAACGAACCGCAAATATCGTAAAAGATTTAAAAACATTTGCTCGCTTAGATGAAGATGCGATGAAAAAATCGGATATACAGGCAGGTTTAAATTCTACTTTAATGTTGTTAATGCATAAATATGGCAAACGTATCAACATTATTAAAGATTACCAACTCATTCCATTTGTCGATTGTTATCCTGGTAAAATCAATCAAGTATTTATGAATATCTTAGCTAATGCTTGCGAAGCCATGACAGATAAAGGTGAAATATATGTAACGACAAAGCAAGTGGATAATAATGTAGAAATCCATATAAAAGATACGGGGCCTGGAATAGATCCTGAAAATATTTCAAAAATATTTGAGCCGTTTTATACTACCAAAGATGTTGGGCATGGTACTGGACTTGGTCTCTCTATTTCTTACGGAATAATCAATGAGCATCATGGAAAAATTGACGTTAAAAGCGAAGTGGGTGTAGGAACTGAATTTATCATCACACTTCCTATCGATCAAACCCTATAGAGCAAAAAAATTGAGGGCGATGACATGAATGCAGAACAGAAACGAAGAGGAAATATATTATATGTCGATGATGAACAAGGGAATCTATTGGCCTTTGTTGCTAATTTTCGCAAAGATTATGAAAACATATATACAGTAACTAGCGCAAAAGAAGGCATTGAAATCATACGCAATCACCCTATCGACGTTGTACTCACAGATCAACAAATGCCAGAGATGACTGGGGTTCAATTTCTACAAGCCATTCCTCCAGAATTTTCTAATATTTTACGTTTAATTGTTACTGGATTTAGTGATATTGATGCAGTGATTGATGCGATCAATACAGGAAAAGTGTTTCGCTTTATAAAAAAGCCTTGGGATAAAAATGAATTAAAACATTACATTGATCAAGCACTTAATATTCGAGAATTAGAAATATCAAATCGAAAATTAATTGAAAAATTAAAAAAAGAAGCCAAAGAGAATGAGCGGCTAGTAAACATATATAAAAAACACGTATCGGATGACATTATAAAAAAAGAATTAGCTTCTACAGAAAAATTATTAGATGTACCCGATAAAACTAAGTCAGTTAACGATGAAAAAAAGTATCACTTTTTCATTATTGACGATGACGATAGAACTATTGAACTTTATGCTCGACTTTTAAAAGAAAAAGGGCATCAAATTTCTTCTTCTAATTCAGCTAAAGATGGACTGAAAAAAATATTTGAAGTTCAGCCAGATTGTGTATTATGCGATCTTACCATGCCTGACTTAGATGGGGTGGATTTATTAAATTGTATTCGCCTTAAATCTGATATAAAACAACCTAAATTTATTATTATTACTGGAAAGATTTTTGATTTTGATAAACGCAGAGCTTTTCAAAGTGGTGTGGATGGCTATATCACTAAGCCCATTCATTCTGAAACATTTGTAAAAGAAATTCTAGACATTTTAGATACCCATATGGTTGTGGGATTTTTTGGCGTACGCGGTACTCTTCCTGTTCCAGGTCCTAAAACATTACGTTACGGTGGAAATACTAATTGTGTAACTATTCGCATTGCAAATAAGCATTTTTTGATTTTTGATGCAGGAACTGGTATTAAAGGACTGTCAGACAGCCTACTCTCTGAAAATAATTTTCCAATGAAGGCGAAAATCTTTATTACCCATCCTCATTATGATCATATTAATGGGATACCATTTTTTGTACCTTTATATATGAAAGGAAATCACTTTGATATCTATGGAACTAGACATGGCGAATTAAGTATAGAAGCTTTACTTAATAATCAAATGGAAAATGTATACTTTCCGGTGACAATGAAAGAATTTATTGCGGGTAAAAGTTTTCATGATCTTACTGAAGAAACCATTAAACTTGATGATTTACGTATCCAAACTATTTTTTTAAACCATCCTGGTCGTTGCATAGGTTATCGAATTGATTATCAAAAAAAGTCATTTTGTTATGTCACAGATAATGAATTGTATTTAGAAAATTCACCACACTTTTTGCAACATGATGTAGATCGATTGATTGACTTTATCCAGGATGCTGATCTTTTACTTATTGATACAACCTACTCCGATGAAGAATATCTAAAAAAAGTTGGCTGGGGACACTCTTGTGTAAGCCGTGTGGTCGATGTAGCTGATAAAGCAAATGTAAAACTACTAGGCTTATACCACCATGATTTGTATCAATATGATGATGATATCGATCAAAAATTAAAATTCGCTCAAACCTTATTAGAAAAGCGAAATTCAAAAACAAAATGTATTGCTCCAGCTGAAGGTAGCTCAATCATTCTTTAACTCGTAAAAAATTTTGTCATGCGCCTAAAATTAACCACTTTTTTGACTTCGGTTTATATAATAATCATATTACAATAATCCTTAAAATATGAATTATAATATATATATGCACACAAAAACTGAAGCGATAATGAAAACGATACTGACTCTAAGCCTAATTTTATTTGGGTTTTTATATCAAGCATCAGCTCTAGCCAAACCAAGCTGGGAACGATGGGTAAGCGAATTAAAAGAAGAAGCTATTTCAGAAGGCATTGATCCCGATTTATTTGAAGAATTATTTGCAAATATTTCAGCACCGGATCAAAGTGTACAACATCTTAATCATCACCAACCTGAGCATAGAATCACTTACCCCGAATATAAACGCACGCGAGCTGATACTTATAAAATCATTATTGGACGTAAAGAATATATAAAACATCAATCCATATTACGAAATGTAGCTCAAAGTTATAATGTTAATGCGTGTTATATCGTTGCTTTATGGGGAATGGAAACAAGCTATGGAAGATATATGGGAAAATTTCCTGTCATTAAATCCTTAGCAACCCTCGCCTATCAATCCAATAGACAAGCTAAATTTCGCAGTGAATTATTGTATGCATTACATATGCTAAATGATGGTCAAGTAAGCATAGAACAATTTAAAGGTGAATGGGCTGGTGCTACTGGGCAACCGCAATTTTTACCTTCTAGTTGGGTTAAATACGCTGTGGATTATGATATGTGTGGCCGTAAAGATATTTGGACAAGTTATCCTGATGTGTTTGCATCCATTGCTAATTATCTCGTAAAAAATAATTGGAATAATCATGAACCTGTTATGATCCCTGTTATCTTGCCAGTCGATTTTGATACTCAATTAATTGGAACAACAATTGTAAAATCAGTCAGCGCTTGGAACGAACTTGGGGTACGTGCTGCAGATGGAAAACGTTTACCCCATGAGAATAGTCAAGCTTCATTGATTCAACCGGATGGTGATGATGCATATTTGGTATATCCTAATTTTAAAGTGTTATTAAGTTATAATAATTCTATTTATTATGCAGGTACGATTAAATACTTGGCCGATGAAATTTGTCAAAAAATGCCTTAGATAGGGTTTATACCAATAGATATCAGCATAACACCCAGGTTGTATGGATTGTACCCATATAAGATAATAGAAGTCTGTCTTGATTATTCTATTGAACCAAAACAAGACATTCAAATGGGTTAATCTATTACACATCACTTCTTTAGTCAAAGGAGCAACATCATGCGCAATCAAAATCAAAATCCAGGCCAAGGCCAACCACAACAACCACGTAGAGAACAACAACAACCAGGCAAACAAACCCCAGCTGATCCAAATAAAAAGCGCGAAGATCAAAGATAGTCACTTAAATCCAGAAGTGATTATTATTTAACACTTCTGGATTTTATTTTAAAAGTTACACTTAAAATCTTCTGGAAAATTTAAAACAACATTTCCACCCGATTGCGGATTAGACGATTTACATAATTTTTCACGATCTGAAAATTGAATATTCACAAACTTTCCCTTGGTCGAGGTACAACTACCTGCTTCATGAGGATGTTCATACAATGTGTTATGCTTGTTAGTTGCGCAATTCTCTAGAGTTTCTTTATCTTCGCTAGGATTTTGGGTACAACGAGGAATCAATAAATTGCCAATGGTACCTATGGCTCTTTGCTCATCAAAACTAGGTGTCGTATGATTAATAACTTTAAACGAACAATCAGCATAAACTATGCTAGATAATATGCTAGTGATTAATAGTAGATATTTCATTTTGTTAAATCCCAATCAATAGGCTCTCGACCATGTGCAATAAGAAATGCATTTGCTTTAGAGAAATGCTTACAACCCCAAAAACCTTGATGCACTGAAAAAGGCGAAGGATGAGCTGCAGTCAAAACCAAATGTTTTTGTCTGTCAAGTAAAGCGCCTTTATTTTTGGCATGCGCTCCCCACAACATAAATACTAAAGGTTCGGGATGATTATTTAATTGTTCCATGACTTTATCAGTAAAAACAGTCCAACCTATTTTTGCATGTGATTGTGGTTTTGCTGCTTCTACGCTCAAAGAAGTATTCAGCAGCAATACACCCTGACTGGCCCATTTTTTTAAACAACCATGATTTGGAATAGAAATATTTAAATCATTTTTTAATTCTTGAAAAATATTTTTTAAAGAAGGTGGAGGTTTAATACCCGGTTTTACTGAAAAAGAGAGGCCATGCGCTTGACCTGGCCCATGATAAGGATCTTGACCTAATATGACGATTTTAACTTGCTCATAGCTTGTTTCTTTAAACGCAGAAAATAATTCCTCTTGGGGAGGGTAGACTATCTTACCTGCTGTTTTTTCTTGTGCCAAAAAATGTAGAATGGATTTGAAATAAGGTTTGGTTTTTTCTTCACCTAGAACATCATTCCAATTTAAAGTCGAATACATCATTATATACCATAAGAGCTAATAAAACTGAGCTATCCTAGCACAAATGAATGAAAAATCCTATGCATGATTACCGAGCCGCGACCGTCAGGGAGTGATCACTGTCGCGACAATGATCTCGATGATTAAAAGTAAGCTATGGTCGTTTATAGGGTAAAGTAAGTGTAAAAATTGCGCCTTTTTCATGCCCTTCACTTTCAACTTCGATGTCTCCACCTAACTCATGCATTACAAGCGCACTTGCATGCAACCCAAAGCCATGTCCGGTTTCCTTCGTAGTAAATCCATAATAAAAAATATTTTGTAAATTTTTTGGAGAAATACCGATACCATTATCTTTAATATTTATTATTATTTTATTATTCATGATAGATGATGTCACCGTAATTACCTTGTTATTATTTGTTGATTGATTCAAAGCATCCTTGGCATTTCGTATTAAATTAACTAATACCTGTAATAATTTTACTTTATCCACAACTGTAGATGGAATTTGTCCATAATGTTTAATTACATGAATGTCCCCTTTTAACTCAAGTCCATTAACTAACAAGGTTTCATCTAATAACTCATTAATTGAAATAATATAATCCATTTCTTTTGTTTTGCTTAGTGTTTGCTGCGCTGAAATGATTTCTTTAATGGTAGCAATATATTTAATAACAGAATTTATTTCATCAGACAATTTTACATGTTCGTTTTTTTGATATTTCGCAAGCGTGTTAATGTAATCAAGTACTTTAAGTCCTCGTGGATCGTGAGTTAAAAAATTAGATAAATCATGTTTATGTTCATTTAAAAGCTCGCATAATTTATCTAGATTATTAGAAGAGGATATTTTTTCAGAAATCGTGTGGGCACTCACATTAACACTATTTAAGACATTGCCAACATTATGTAAAACACTCGCCGATATTTCAGCCATACCAAGTTGCCTTGCTTGTTCATATTGCTGTTGATTAATTGCATCCTTATAATTAGAAGCAAAAAATGCAACACTTAAAATCATTAAAGTGACTGTTGCAATCGACATAGATAAAATTGTTGGATCAAGTGAGTCAGGTTGTGTATAGGAAGGAACACATAATGGCGTAAAAATAGATGCTGCCATTCCCGTATAATGCATTCCAGTAATAGCTATACCCATAATAATTGCACTACCAAATTTAACTCGGCTTCTAAGCCGCATAATAACCCTATTGCTTTTCAGTGCCAGCCAGATGGCGGCTTCTGAAGCCACAATTGCAATAATGACAGAAAGCAAAAACAAACTTGGTAAATAACGAACATTGAGTGTAATCAGCATGCCTTCCATGCCTGTATAATGCATAGATGCAATGCCTAAACCCATTATGATGCCTCCAGCAATCAAATGAATCACATTAATAATAGATCTTTTTAATAAATAGAGCGCAAAGCCGGAAATAAAAATGGCTACAAAGAGTGACAACCCCGTCCAAAATAAATCATATTGCAAAGATAAACCTGGGATGTGAAATGATAACATGCCGATAAAATGCATGGACCAAATACCTGCGCCCATTGCAATAGCACCACCTAAAAGCCACAATAAACTACCGATTCTTGTATTATTCCTGTCTCTTAAACGTCCTGTCATATCAAGCGCTATATATGATGCAAATACAGCAACAATATAAGAAAGTATAACGAGACGTATATCATAACTACCTATGTATTGATCCACAGGCAAAGGCTGGAATTGAAAATAATCAGATAGTGATTGAAGCATTATTTTTCACTCTCTTTAAACAGCTTGTGAACTAATTGATTCTGTTTTTCTGGAAAACGTAAATAGTTTTCAATATCCTTTTCCGATAAAGGTTTACTAAAATAATATCCTTGTACATCACCACATTCGTGTTCTTTCAAAAACCTCAACTGATTCTCGGTTTCAACCCCCTCCGCAAGGACTTCTAGATTGAGATTTTTTGCCATAGCTATCACTGCGCGGATAATAACTTCATCATCTGCTTTAGATTGAATATGTTTGATAAATGAACCATCTATTTTTAAACGATCCATCGGTAACTCGTGGAAATAACTCAAGCTAGAATATCCCGTTCCAAAATCATCAATAGCAATCATAACTCCCAGTTTTTTTAACTTACTCACAATCGTAATAACTTCTCGGTTGCTAATAATTACGTTTTCAGTAAGTTCTAGTTCAAGATATTTTGCATCTAAATCCGTTTCGATTAATATGTTATGAATCATTTCAACTATATTTTGTTGTTTAAGCTGCTGCGCCGATACATTAACAGCTATTCTTACGGGCGCATATCCTGCGTCTTGCCAAGCTTTATTTTGCTTACACACGGTGCGAATAACCCATTCTCCTATGGGTACGATCAAACCAATTTCTTCTGCCAAGGGAACAAAATCGAGCGGAAGCAATATTCCTTTTTTTGGATGTCGCCAGCGTAGTAATGCCTCAACTGCAACCATCTTGTCATCTGATAAATTGATTTCAGGTTGATAACAAAGAAAAAATTCATTATTAGCAAGCGCATTACGCAAATCTGCTTCCTGATCAAGTTCAGCCATTGTTTTTATACTCATTTCCGGCTCATAAAATTTGTAACTACTGCCTTTTACACTTTTTGCTTGATACATAGCAATATCAGCATTCCGTAATAACACATCTGAAGATTTTCCATCCTTAGGATAAATACTGATACCCATACTTATTGTTAATGTAATTTGTCTATCCACGATTTCGAATGGTTTTGAAAATAAATCGATTAACTGATTTGCTTTTTTTTCTATTCCTTGTTTCTTATCGATATTCATCAAAATAATAACAAACTCATCACCACCTAATCTACATAAAGTATCTTCAGAACGAATAGCTGTTTGTAAACGTTCTGCTGCTTGTTTTAATATTTCATCGCCCATTTGATGTGTAAGACTATCGTTGATAAGTTTAAATCTATCAAAATCTATAAAAATAACTGCAAATGATGACTTTCCATGATCAGCTAGAGTCACAGACAATTTCATTTGTTCAATTAATTTAAGACGATTCCCAAGACCTGTAAGTATATCGTGCTTAGCTTGATACTCTAATTCTTCTTCCAGTTTAGCTTTTTTTGTAATATCACGAAAATCAAGTATACGACCAATAATTTCACCATTTAATTTATGGGGCTGAGAATAACATTCAAAAATTTTGCCATTAGTAAATTTAATGGTATCAATTGTAATTTCATCGTTGCTACTAATTGGGTTGCATAATTTTATGAAATTTTCAGCATTGAGTAATTGTTCTTTTATATAATTCAAAAAAACTTTTTTACTTCTGGTTGATAATATTGGCTCTGGTATATTCAATAGACTAACCATCTTATGATTATAATCAAGAATAACTCCCATATTATTGATAACTAGAATTCCATCGCTTGATGATTCAAAAGTTGATTTAACAAGCGAAAGAGACTCTTGTAATGAAAGTGTTTTATCGTTAACTTGCTGTTGTAAATTAGCCATATAATTTCTTGTTTCTTGCGTAAGATGCCACTTAGTTGTTAGTGCGCTAGCAAGCTGACGAACGGAAATATTATCAAATGGTTTTTTTAAAATAAGTAGATTGTCTGTTTTTCCGAGATGTGCAACAGTTTCTTCCCATGAATAATCAGAGTACGCTGTGCAAATAACGATTTGAATATCTTTATCTATTTCCCAAATATGTTTTATTGTTTCTATACCATCCCATCCAGGCGGCATACGGATATCCACGAAGGCTAATGCATAATGAATCCCTTGTGCAAAAGCTTCCTTGATTTTATCTACACCTTCCTTTCCTTGAGACGCAACATCAATTTCAAATTGTGGATATTCTAATAGATTAACATTCGAACCAAATAACTCATTATTCAATTGGTCCATTTTATCGGATGATTCTGTTTTTAGAATTTTAATAAAATCATGATGGATAGAAATATTGTCATCGATAATCATGATCTTAAAAGTATTCTTATTTATCATAATACCCCCAAGTTGTGTTGTAACAACATGGAAAAATCACATTTATTATTATTTATATTGTAACATAATTGGTATGTTATAGTGGATCATGCAAGGACATTGGGCATGAAAAATACATTTGAAAAGTATTCATCTAAAAAATGGACTGCTATTATTTTGATAGATTTAATCCTATTAGGAATGATTATTTTTTATTTTGGTGTTATACGACCCTTTCATCACCCCAATGTTAATATTAACGGTATTTACCTTGAGCATGCTAAAAATATTCCTCCTTTAAACCTCATAGATCATCATGGAAAGCCTTTTACTCATACATCCTTAGAAGGTCATTGGACAGTAATGTTTTTTGGATTTACTCACTGCACTATGGTTTGTCCATTAACATTAAATGCATTAAAAAAATTTGATGCCTTATTACAAAAACAATTACCTCCTCATTTATTACCTATGATTGTATTTATTACTATTGATCCTGAAAATGACACGATTTCAAGACTGGATAAATACCTTAGTTCATACAATACGAATTTTATAGGCTTAAGAGCAGATGTTAATAAAACAAAAAGTCTTGAAAAGCAATTTTCTATTACTGTATCTGGCATGAATGAAAATATAGTTCATAGTACGGATATATTAGTACTGAATCCGAAGGCGCAAATTCAAGCTTATTTACGTTTCCCGCCAAAACCTGCAACGATGGTGAATGATTATCTGGAAATAATTAAACATTAAATTACGCGTCATCCCGCGCATGCTTAAGCATGCGAGATGACGAGAAGTTAATCTTGAGTTCCATCGACATACCCAAAAAATAATTCATCTGGATCATATTTTTTTCTAATCTCTTGGAGTTTTTTCCATTTTTCTGGTGTATATGAATGTATTATGCGAGTAGGATCTTGCACGATATCTGTTTCACCAATGTAATGGAAACTAGTAAATGGTTTGAGAATTGCCATTGTATCATTATGCCATTTTATATTTGCTGCATCGTCTTTAGCATCTTCCCAAATTGACCAAATGCCGCCGTAAGACTGTCCCGCCATGGAAAGCGCGACATTAGGATATGGCTCTAATAAATTGTGTTGCCCTGTACTCTGACAAAATACGATTACTGATTTTGCTGAAGGCGCATCGATAATTTTATCTCGCATAGCCATCAAAATGTCGACAGGTTTTGCATTAGAACATTGATTTTCGCATAAATTACGATGTTTTTCAGGCCATGAAATACCTGAAACTATAGATAATTGCTCAAAACTACTAGCTTCATTTATTTTTTTGGATAAGCATTTCTTGACTATTTTTCCTGTCTCTAGCACTTCTAGGGCTACAATACCTTCCTCTTTCGTACCGGCAAATGCGACTGCTGTGATCATACATAACTTTCCGTTTGTATGTTTACAACTATTTGCTAATTCAGGTGGTGCCTTAATCAAAAAAATAGATAACTCAACAATGCTTGGCATTGTCCAACCAAGGTCAGTCACTTCACTCACAACATCTTTTAAATCATCAAGCGAATAATAATAGGTACTGGTCATAATAGATTTAGGTAACGGATAACATTTTAAATGGTAACGTGTCACCACCGCAAACATCCCAGGTCCAGCACCGCGCATCGCCCAAAATAAATCAGGATATTCTGTCTCAGACGCTTTTATTTTATGGCCATCTGCTGTAACCATTTCCGCTGCTTCCACACTTAAACATCCAGGCCCCCAATGACTTAAATTCCAAGACATACCACCACTAAGTAAATAACCACTGGCTTTTACGGTAGGACAATGTCCTATGGGATAAGCTAAATCATATTTAGCTAGCCTACGTGCGAGTTCTTGATTACTAATGACGGGTTGAATAATAGCTGTGTGAGTTATTTTATCAATGGCAGATACCGTCAGTTCAGATAAATCAATTGTCATACCACCATGACGTACAGCCAACCCACACCATGTATGACCGCCGCCATGTACAGTGACTCGCAATTTATTTTTTCTAGCAAAAAGAATTGCTTCAACGACATCATCATCATTTTTTACCGTCACAATCACATCCGGTGATCTTAATGGTTTGACTTCGTTCCAAACCATTGCTGCTTTGACAGATGTATAGTTAGCGTCCAATGAGGTAACGACTGTACCTTTAATGCGTTTTTGCAAATCATCCCAGTTCATAATGTGGTCGCCTTATGATGGAAAACCATAGGTTATTCTAACATACAGTGATCAATCTTGTTTTTAGATAGCATTTATGATAGATTAAATTTAATACAATCCTTGTATATCATTTTGTCTTTTTCTAATGGAATAGATCATGAATAAAATCATATATGGTTCAATTGTCTGGCTTATCGTTACATTATTTGTTGTTTATTCTTTCTGTCTTAATACAGCAGCCGCTGTTTTTTCAGAATCTATCAAAACATCATTACATATCAGTGAAGTAGGTGTTTCTATTGCGGTAGGTGCATTTATTATCGGTTTTGCGCTTATGCAAATTCCTGCCGGTTATTTATTAGATAAATACAATGCACGTTATGTGGTAAGTAGCGGTGTTTTATTATTAGCCCTAGGAAATATCATCATTTCATTTTCAAATAATGTGGTACTTTTTTCTTTTGCTAACCTCATTCAAGGTATAGGCGCATCTTTTGCATTTATTGCTGCTGGGGTAGTTATTTCACAATGGTTTCAACCTAAACTTTTTCCTATTTTATTTGGTTTAACGCAAACGTTATCTTGTATTTTAGCTGCTGTCATTCATTATATATTTAGCGTTGCATTACAAAATCACTCTTGGAATGAAATCTATCAAATATTAGCAATGGGTGGAGCGATTTTATTTGTATTAACATTGATTTTAGTAAAATCACCGTCTAGACAAACAAAAACAAAAATGATTTCTTTAAAAACGTCTTTAGGTATGGTTTTTAAAAACAAACAAATTGGATTATGTGCTCTAGCTGCAACGACTTCATTTGGAACCTTACTAGCTTATGCGGGATTTTGGTATTTGAATATTCAAGCATTTTATTCTGTACAGATGCTAGATGCAGTTGTGATAAGCGGCATGATATTTGTGGGTATTGGCATTGGCACGCCTGTTCTTGGTTGGATTTCAAATAAATTTAAATCGAGAAAAATGATTATTCATGTAACGCTTTGCTTAGGTATTATGTTTTTATTAATGTGCTTGTACCTTCCTCACTATCAAATTAATACTTTAATTATTATCAAAATTGTCTCATTTTTTACTGGTTTTTTACTCTCAGGTTCTATGCTTTTTTATACTGTTGTCAGTGAAATATCATCAGACAATACAAGAGGTGTTGCATTAAGTGTGACAAATACAGGAGTATTTTTATTTAATACGCTTTTAATGTTTATACCTTATTTATTTATTACGATGAGTTCAACACATTTTTTCACGAATCTTTGGATTCTTCCATTTTGCGCTCTCATCTCAATATTATTGACCTACTTTATTAATGATTCATTCAAAGAATGATGAAAGGAGATATTATGTCTAACAATCAAGCGATTGCCTATAGAGGTTCGATATTTTATTTTAAAGATAGTGCTACTTTTGAAAATCTTCCTCGAGCAGATAAAACAGCTTCAAAAGAACACTATGTTTACCATGAAGATGGCATACTCATTGTGCAAGATGGAAAAATAAAAGATGTCGGTAGTTATGCCGATATGAAAAACAAAATTACTACGATGAAAACGGTCGATTATAAAGGAAAACTCATTACACCGGGTTTTATTGATACCCACCAACATGCGGCACAAAGCGCAATTGTTGCAGCTTATGGTGAAAAATTACTTGGTTGGTTAGATCAATATGTTTTTCCTAGTGAAAGTACTTATAAAGATCCCACCACAGCGCGCAGAGAACTAAACTTTTTTATAAATCAACTCTTGATGAATGGTACAACCACTGCTGTTTCCTATGGTCCATTATTTTATGAAGCGACAGACATATTTTTTGAAGAATTGCACAAAAGAAAAATGCGATTCATTACAGGTAACATTATGATGGACAGAAATTCTCCTGAGTCTTTATGTCTATCTACCCAAGAAAATTATGATAATGCAAAAAAACTCATTAACAAATGGCATAATAAAGGAAGACTGTCATTTTGCCTGTCTCCACGTTTTGCAATCTCATCTACCGATAAACAACTTGAATTATGCGGCTCTTTAAAAAAAGAACATCCAGATTTATATATTCAAACGCATTTAGATGAAAACGTAAATGAAGTGAAAGAAGTAAAAAAACTTTTCCCTTGGAGCAAAAATTATTTAGATGTATATGATCACTATGGTCTTAATGATAAACAATCTGTTTTTGGTCACTGCATTTATTTAACAGACCCTGAATTGGAATCATTAAAAGAATCACAAGCTATTATTTCCTGGTGCCCAATTAGCAATAATTTTTTAGGTAGCGGGTTATTTGATATGGAGAAAGTCACCAAATACACGACCAATATTACTTTGGGCAGCGATTGGGGTGGTGGTAATACTTTATCGATGTTTGCAGTCATGGATGAAGCTTATAAAGTTGCAATGTTAAAAAGCTATAAATTAGCAAGTATGGTGCGTTGGTTCTTTGCCACATTGGGTGCGGCACGTGCATTACTACTCGATGATAAAATCGGTAATTTTGAAGTTGGTAAAGAAGCAGATTTTATTGTCATTGATCCAGATGCAACCCTTTATATGAGATACCGTCATGAAAAAGTCACCGACATATTTGAATTACTTTTTATTTTGATGACATTAGGTTGCGATCCGAATATTAAAGCGACCTATATTTATGGTGAACCTGCTTATATTAGAAAGGATGCGGAACAATAGATTGATCATGCAAAAAGTGAATAAATTACATTTAGTATGCAAAAAAGTCCTATGTATAGGTTTATTCACTTTTTTTTCATTAACAACATACGCATCGGAAATTGAATCATCTAGTATCAGCTCCAACCCTGCGGCAGTTAATATCACACCAGGAACAGGTGCATTACAAAAATATTTTGAAGAAAAATTCGGAATACAAAACAATCATGGCATTCAATTTGACGGCGCATGGTTAGGTGATGTCAATGATCTTTTTTCGGGTGGTATAGAGGATGCAAAACGACTCACTTCAAATAGTTTACTTATACTAGATATGAATGTTGATACGGAAAAATTCATTGGCTGGAAAGGTGGATTATTTGATGTAGAATTTCTGCAATTCAATGGACAATCTACGAATAAACAAGCAGGTGTTATTCAAGGTTATAATAGTTTACCTGCTGGATCGCCATTAACGCGATCTCAGTTATACCAACTTTGGTATAGACAAAAGTTATTTAATGACAAATTAGTGGTACGAGTCGGAAAAGTGGTTCCCACGTTTGATTTTAACAACGTTCTTAAACCTGTTCCTCTTGAAAAATTAGATTTATTAATTCCTGCTGTTTCGGGTCTCCTTTATACACCTATTTTTGTCAATTCATCTATATTAGGTGCAATCCCAGGGTATTATAATTCAGCTTATGGTATCACTATCAATATTACACCTATTAAAGAATGGTATCTCTCACTCGGCAGTTATGATGGAAATTTAGCGAATGGAATACAAACAGGATTAACCGGTCCGCACTTTAATGGATATTATTTTAATGTGGCAGAAACCGGTGTAACCTGGTTATCAGGTAAAGATCGTAAGCCTGGCACGCTCGCGCTTGGAGGCTGGTATCAAACGGGACGACTTCGACTTGAAGCTTCACCAACTGTTTCTGAAAGTGGCGCATCAGGTCTTTATGTATTTGGTTCACAACGATTATGGTATAAAAATCCTGATGTCGATATCAGCGGTATTTCTGCATTTTATCAATTTGGTATTAATGATTCAGATGTTTTAATCATGAATAAATACTTGGGTGGTGGTTTAACTGCATTTGGACTCGTTCCTCATCGACTGAATGATTCCATGGGTATAGGTGGAGCATTAGCATGGTTAAATCAAAATATTTTTGATCGAAAAACAGAATTAATGTTTCAAGCTTATTATCAAGCAGAAGTCATCAAAGGTATTTATATAGAGCCTGCGCTTTCCTACATTCCAACACCGGGCGCGAGCGCAAAATTAAATGCGGCATGGGCAGGTACGCTACGTGCAATTGTGTTGTTTTAATACATGGATCTCGAAAAAAATCGCTAAACAGTGTAATCTATATATAAATATCACTCGAATATCGGCTTTAAACTGTGCAAGGAAAACGCATGGATAAAATATCGGATCAAATTGCGGCCATAGCGAAAGAGAGAGATGAGATCATGCTTAGCTCGAAAGAGCATGAGCAACTGCTTTCTATAAAACCGGACTTATTAGCTAAGACAGCTGATCAAATACTATGCGCAGTTTATCAGTTTTCGGCAAATCTTGATAAAATTATTTATGTAAACCCAACTTTAGAAAAATGGTGGGGAGAATCCCGCGATAGCCTCTATAAAAATCCAGAAGCATGGTTTGATCGTATACATCCTGACGATAGAACTATGGTAAAGAATGCTTTGACGCAACTTTCACCATCCAATTCTACGGGAATATTGCTTGAATATAGATTACAGAAAGCGGATGGTAGTATTAGTTACATGCAAAACAGATATATGCATGTAAATGATTATGTTATTGGCACGGTTATAGATATAAGTAAGTATGTGAGAGCTCAACAACGACATTTTATTTATGAACAAGTTCTTAATGCATATCATCTAGAAAGTAGTGACGAAATTATTTTAAATGCTATTCTAAAAGTGGTATGTCAATCACTTGATTGGGATGAGGGCGAAATTTGGGTTTATAACCAACTCGATGAATCACTCTATTGCGTGAGTTTATGGCATCGATTAGGAAATGCGATAACGCCATTTTATGACATAACTTATCATATGGTAGTGAAAGCGGGGGTAGGATTTTCTGATATTGTCATGCGAAACAATAGTCCTCTTTTAGAAAATAATTTTGGCGATAATACCTCTTATTACCGTTCTAAAGCTGCAAAAGTCGTCGGATTAAATACCGCTCTTGGAACACCTATTGTTTTCCAAAATGAAATAATCGGCGTATTAAATTTATTTAATCGTAAAACAAAAAATCTTAGCAGCGATGGTATGTTAGTCATACAAAAAATTGCCGAATTAATCGGAACAATTACTCAAAAAATAATTAAACTTGATAAACCTGAATCTTCCATTCATCAAGATAATTTAACCGGACTTACTAATCGTGCGGGATTTGAATTATTATTAAATGCATGCATAGAAAATCTGAGTTCGGACGAAAAACTAGCCGTCGTTATTGTTGATTTAGATAAATTTAAATCTATTATAGAAACGTATGGTTCTGAAATAGGAGATATTTTACTTAAACAAATATCATTTAAATTTATACAAACATTGGGGCATGATGCTAAAACCATTGCTCATCTTGAAACGGATGTTTATGCGTTTATTTTTGATAATCTTGAGCGCATACAAATGCTGAGGCCATCTCTTGATAATATTTCGGCAAGCTTACAAAAGCCCTTTATTATCAAAGAACAGAATATTCATGTAAAGGCAAGTATAGGTGTGAGCATATTCCCAGACGATGGTTCAGATTGTACGGCCTTGATAACAAATGCTGATATTGCTCTCAAAAAAGTTAAAACTGAAGGCGGAAACGCGATCCGACTTTACAACGAAACCTTCGAAAAAAAATTAATGGATGATATAAACACTGAAAGTGCACTAAGGCACGCACTCTCAGCGAATCAATTTAAACTTTTATACCAACCAAGAGTTGATTTGAAAACGGGTAAAATCATTAGCGTGGAAGCTTTATTGCGATGGCAAGATCCCACGAATGGCTTAAAATTACCTCATTCATTTATGCAAGTCGCGGAAGAATCCGGTTTAGCTATTTTCATCGATGAATGGGCACTCTTGAATATCAGTCATTATTTTTCCTTAATACATTCAAATTTACCCGTCGCTATTAGTCTTTCAGAGTGTCAATTCAAAAAATCTCAAAATGTATTAAATCTTATGAATCATTTAATTGATAAATTTTCTATTAAGCCTGCGTTACTACAAATTGAAATTACTGAAAAAATACTTATGACACATACGAAAGATATTTTAGATATTTTGTCTCAACTTAAAGGTAAAGGCATCTCGATAATCATGAATCATTTTGGTTCAGAATTTAGTTCATTTAATTATTTACAACAATTACAACCATCTCATGTAAAAATTGATAAATCATTTGTTGCTAAAATACCGAATGATACAAAAACCGCAACTATTATACAAACGATGATTCAGTTCTGTCATACGTTAGGAATAAAAGTCATTGCGGAAGATGTTGAAACAGCCGAACAAGTCAAATTTTTATTAAATGAAGCTTGTGATGAAATTCAGGGTTCTTATTTTTCAAAACCACTTTCTATTTATGAAATGAAAGCGTTTTTGGAAAAAGGAACTACGCTTATGATTCCTGACTAGTGCCTATCTAGCGGAAATAGCTATATAAAATATTCGCAATTTCAAGTGTATGGTAATTAGGACTGCTAAAACCTTCAATATCCCAAGCCGCTGATCGTAAAGCCAAACAAAAAGCCCAAGCTTTAATTTGCTTTAAATCAAAAGACAATATTTCGGCCAATATATTTAAACGGGTTTCAATGATACTTTGCGTTGATGCATATTTAGGAAAACAATCTAAAGGATTAAAAATCATCGGTCCTATTTCAGCACAAGGATGACCAATGTATCCATGGGGATCAATGACACTCCATGAAGTATCGCTTTGTAAAATATTATCATGATGTAAATCACCGTGCAAAATAACATCGTTTGAACGGTCTCTGCAAAGATCTTTAAAAATCGATTCAGCGCGGTCAATTATATTTGCATCGATGTGCCCACGTAAAAAAGCAAAAGACGAAATATGGTCTGAGATATGCTGATAATTCATTTGATGTGAAGTATCGGCAGATTGCAGACCCAAAATAACTTGTGAAATTATTTGAGTTGCTTTTTCGTCATTTCCTTCTTTTACAAGATATTTTAAAGAAATTCCAGGCTCTAATTTTTCCATTATGTAAGCGTTATTTTCCTTATCTATATGAAATATCATTGGAACATTTTTTTTATGTACATTTAACCACTCTGCCTCCGCTATAAGTCGAGCTGAAGCAGGAGCCGTTTTAAGTATGGCTAACCTTGATTGTAATTTAACTACTGCAACAAAATTATAGGAAATATCCTTCACAGGATGAATCATTTGAAAATTCCATTGCGCAGATAATCTCTCTAAATGTGCTGAAAGATTGCTAAGCCATAGCTTGCCTTCTTCGCCATAAGTTGCATATATATTTTTAATAAATGTGTCGTGTAATTTCATTTGATCATATCCTTAACTCATTGCACATTTATAAATCCTCCCCAACCCTCCTTTGTCAATCATATTTATTCGGTACCAAAGTTTCTCTGGTTGATGCTCGATGCTTGCGCAAATTACGGTCTTGCTGTTTTTGCTTGACATAAGTTTTAAAAATCGCCCAATTTGCAGCGCCCTCATCGGTTTGCACTATCGTATGCAATGTCCATCCGATCGGAGTCACAGTGCGCAGATATCCGAGTTCTCGGCTAAACTTTAAGTCATCAAGAGGAAAATATATTCCACCATCATGAAACTTCAAAGATCGTTTAGATTTTTCACCATTTCTCAACAGTTGACAAATTCCATGTGCCATATTTTGCGCATCTTGGACAGACACAAATCTTTCGATATATCCCAAAACTTTTTGGCAATAAAACATATTTGTGGAAGCTTCCCAATGATGATAATTGCAAACAAATTGTTGTTCGTATAATTGAATTGCCTCAACAAACATTGAATGGTTAAAATGGTAACCAATCGTATGCGAGGTTTTAGGTTCAAGATAGTTTCTAAACTGATAAAGTGCTTTAAATAAACTCCAATTAACATCAGCTCTCATAATAGAATGTTCGACTAGATAGTTTGTTAAATCGCTAAATGCGTTTTGAAAATTATCAATAGAATTAGCTTTTATTATGGATTGGCTTCTCTTGTGAAGCTCGCAAGCTCTTTCTGATTTTTCAGTGCGTATAATTCTAAGGATGTCCTCTTCAAGATATAATATAGTTTGGGCGTCTTTCTCTGGTGCAACCTTAAGCACCTCAAACATTCGGTGCAGATTTTTTGAATCTTCAATAATTTTTTCTTTTTCAATTTCATCATAATTTTCAGGAAATTGACCCATATGTTGATTTTGAATAATTTGATTAATTTCTTGTATAGATTTTCCAGGTAATTGTTGAAAATATTTTTCAATCATTTCAGCCATTCCATCCACCACAATATTACCGTGTAAATCTACTACATTAAAATCACAAGCACCTAAAGCAAGTTGATAGGCTGTTCGATTGATATGTGTACGACCCGCATAATCTTTTACTGTCCCTCTTTCAAGTAATAATGTTGGATTTGAGCTAATTATTTTTTCTGCATTTATTAAATTTCCATCAATGACGGCTTGAAGCAATTTTTTCACGGCCAGTGGTTTACTATATAAAGAATAAGACTCGCGGCATATTGTTGAAACATGAATAAGATCTTTCATTTCCAAATAAGAGGTTGTAATACGTACTACATCATTAATTTGGCGTGTGATAAGCTGAGGTTTAAATTTGTGTCTAGAGCGAGTATGTTTTTTTTTCTGTTTTGTATTAGCTTTTTTGAACATCCTTAATGTCATAATCCTTCCTGAAATAAGCCTATATATAAAACGCAATTGTGCAGAACTCTGATGTTAAAAGCAATTGAGATTGTCCATAGATAATTCATAAATAGAAATATTTATAAAATAAAATGGCTAGGGTATATTCATTATGATAAAATCGTGGCAAATTATGTTCTGTGGTTTTTTATGACGACCGAAAGAAAGTTCACTCAAACAGATTCCAAAGAGGATGCGCAAGAAACCGTCGTGATCTCAGGCGCAGGTCCTGCAGGTTTATCCTTAGCGCTTAACCTCATTCGTAAAGATCCCACAAAAAAAATAGTGATTGTCGAAGCAAGGGAAAAAAAATTCTCCAAAATTCGTCCGCAAATAGTTCATTTAGATAATGACACCAGATCCTATCTACGTTCATTAATCCCGGAAAATTCTACTCATATAAAAGATCAAATATTATTAAGTCAACTAAGTGACCCAAAGGAACACATCGCAATTAAAGATATACAAGGATTATTTAAAAGACGATTAAAAAATGAAAAAAATTGTACGTTTCTTTATGACTCAAAAATTACGGAAATAAACACTGCCACTAGTACTTTGAAGGTGTCAAGTTCATGCAAACAAGAAGTGGGACAAACAACTCCTGCTAGCAATCAACATATTCAATTTAAACACCTTATAGATGCAGGTGGTATGCATCACGATATTGCAGATATATTAAAAAAACAGGGACATCCCATTGATTATACGAAGACGACTCAATCAAAGCGCGAATGTGTGATAAGTACTTATTTTAGAGTGCAAAATAAATATTGCGGCCAGGTTAAGTTACCTAAAGATATTTTAATGGAACACTCTCAATTTGATCCTATTGACTCTATAGCACATAGAGCATTTATTTATTTTAATAGATTATCACATGCAAAAACTCAAGGACAACAGCTCAAATTTTTTGTTACATCATCTATACCAAATAGGAATTATGATTTTTATACCCATAATAAAGAACGTGGTATTAAATTTTTAAAATTGATAGCTCATTCTACATTCGATGAGAAAAAATACACTGTTCTACCTGTCAAACCTAGTATAAAACATGGTAAAGTTAAAGATGATTTGAAGTACCAAACATTCAAAAGAATATTTTTTAAAAATAATGTGGCAGGATTAACTATAGCAAATAGTGGTTATTTATTTATTGGAGATGCTTATTTGTATCCTGATTTTTATCAGGGAATTGGAACAAACAATGCTATTATGCAAGGGATAGATGCAGCAGATTACATATTAGGTAATATTACTTTAGAAATATTTAATGATCTTTCTGAGATGCGTGCGCAAGAACAATTACTTAATACATTAGTGGATGAAGCTGGATGGAATAAGACTGATGATGAATCTCCAGATAAGCCGCAGCCCATAGAAATTTCATTTATAGAACAGAAATATGAAATGTATAACATGCTGTCTAAATTAAAAATATTACAATTAAAATCGCCAGATGCTGACGGAGTTTGCGAAGCGATTTCTAAAGTCGAGAACTTACTAAAATCACTAAATAATTTTGATCTAATAGATATTTCGAAGTCTGCTCAAAGTATTCAAGTTTTATTAGATGAATCATCGGAATTGCTGCATAGTATTAGAATTAAATATCAAGATCAGTTTAAAAAGACATATAAACCACCTAGTGAAAAGCTCGAATCTCAAAAACATGAAAATGTAAGCGGCAAGTCTAACGTTGAAGACGTACCGCTTTCGGACAAAAAATTAAGATTCTGCAGCTTGCTTTAACCATTTGCCTAAACGAAAAGATTTTTAAGTTTCTAATGAGGAAATAGCTACTTCAGGTGAAACATCCGCATCATAATTTACATCTGCAAATTCAAACCCAAACAAACGGTGAAATTCCGTAATATAACCTTGTATATCCGTAAGTTCAGATAAGTTTTCAGAAGTCACTTTTGGCCAAAGTTCACGAATTTTTTGTTGGACATCAGCTTGCATTTCTAAATCATCCATACGAATACGTCCTTCCGCATCAAGCTCTAAAGCATTCGTCGAATAAAGTTTATTTTTAAATAAACGATTAATTTGTTCTATGCATCCTTCATGTGTGCCTTTCGCTTTCATAATTTTATAAAGCAATGAAATATAAAGTGGTACAACAGGAATAGCCGCACTTGCTTGAGTCACTAAAGCTTTATTAACAGATAATAACGCTTGGCCATGATATTTTTGAAGTTGTTCATTTAATTTTTTAGCTGTTTTATGCAAATCTTCTTTGGCTTTACCAATCGTACCATTTTTATAAATAGGATGCGTTAATTCAGGTCCTATATAATCATATGCCAAAGTTGTTACACCTTCTGCTAATAGATTTTCTTTCGCTAGTAAATCTACCCACATTTGCCAATCTTCACCACCCATGACTGCAATAGTATTATTAATTTCATCTTGGGTTGCAGATTCCAATGAAATTTCTTTGACTTCTTTACGCAATGGATCAACAGTCTTACTCGTGAAAGATTGATTAATCGGTTTTAATACGGATGAATAAACCACACCCGTGTCAGGATGTATGCGTCGAGGAGATGCTAAGCTATAAACAATTAAATCAATTTTCCCTAAATCTTTTTTGATTAAATCAACAGTACGTTTTTTAATATCATTTGAGAAAGCATCACCATTAATACTTTTTGCATAAAAATGATCGCGATGCGCAAATCGCTCGAATGCAGCCGTGTTATACCATCCTGCTGATGCAGTACGATTATTTTCGGATTCTTTTTCAAAAAAAACACCTATCGTTTTTGCACCAGCTCCATAGGTTGCAGCAATTCGACTCGCTAAACCATAACCCGTGGAAGCCCCAATCACTAACACATTTTTCGGTCCTTCAAAATGACCCTGGGCTTTTACAAAATTAATTTGTTCTTCGACGGCTTTAGCGCATCCGACAGGATGTGCTGTTGTACAAATAAATCCCCGCATTTTTGGTTGTATAATCATAGAATAAAGCTCCGGTTTTCAAATGCGCTCATCTTACCAAAATGATTCTCAAATGAATACCGAGCTTGTGATTTAAACCCAATCGCTTAGTGCAAAACCCACGCCTATGCTATTAGTACGATGATTATACTCGACTATACTTTGCCCATATCCAGTAAATCCTTGCACATAGCCTTTTATATAGTGCGTAATAGGGAAACTCCAGGTCAGCTGTCCAGATGCATGTTTTCCTCCATGCACAAAAAGGCTATAGGCTTCAAGCGAAACCACTTGTTGATGGCATTTGTAGGAAAGTAAAAATCTTCCATAGCCCAAATATTGAGCTATATCAGAATTGTTATCATTTTTGGTAAGCACAGCCCAAGGTCTTACGCTAAACATCCAATTTTGTGATGATGTAATCGCTTCCACATACAGTCGATTCCAGCTTCGTTGTAAATCTGTACCAAAACCATTTGATACATGATTCACCCCTACATTGAAAAAATTAACATGCCAATTTTTAGTCAAATGCCAATTTACTGGGGTTTCTAAAAAGAACTCGGGTTGATAATCATTTTCGCGCATAAATGTTGTTTTATTATACACTTGCCAATAGGAAAGCTGGGTATAAGCTGCATAAAGTGAAGTTGTATAATTGAATATATTTTTCCACACCGGAACTTTAACACTGAATTGAAATTTAAATTCTGCATTATTTAAGGATTCATCGTTAGGGGTATTACCTTCGTAAACTGCATTATCCGGTGAGCCTGTGAAATAATAAGGCAAGATATAATTTGGATTATAAAATGCAATTCCTATATAATTCGGCGGAATGAGTTGTTCATGTATTTTTCGTTCCACTACAGGACCGACTTCTTGTATTATGATAGGCCCAGTTTTATGTTTTGAATTACAACATTTCACTTTTGAAGAAGCAGGAGCTTTTGAAGAAGTAGGTGCTGCGAAAAGCAATAATGGACTACATAATAAAACAACGAATAAAGATACTGCAATGAAAGGTTTTCTCATCCTGAGCGCTCTCCCAATAACATTACTCTATACTATACACTTTTTATGGTCCGCATGACATGTTTACTTATCAATATCAACAACCCGAGGAATATCACTTCAGTCTTGACTCTATTCAACTCGCCGAATTCGTAGCTGTGGCACTCAAATCTCACGCTGATCTCACATCTTTGCGAGTATTAGATTTATGCGCAGGTTGCGGCGTTATTGGTTTACAGCTTTCTTGGCATCTACGAGAGCTAAAACAATTTGATTTTGTTGAAGTTCAAGATCTTTATTCGACTTATTTTCATAAAAATATCGCTATCGTCAATCGACCAGAACTTGAATTACGCTGGCATCTTTTAAATTATGATGCGCTGCTCAATAACGCATGGAAAAATAAATACGATTTAATCATCAGCAATCCACCCTATTTTTTACCTGAACATGGCATGTTATCACCTTCAAAATTTAAAAATCATTGCCGATTTTTTTTAGATAGTAGTTTTGAAAATTTTATTTTAGCGATGGCAAATGCACTTTCTCATCGTGGAAAAGCTTATTTTTTATTACGGCCATTACTGCAACATGGATATGATATGTTGGCTAACATTCGTGCAATATTACAAGATACAACTCTATCGATAGAAAAAGTTGGTAATATTCGAGGCACAGATGTGATTTGTTTGATAAAACCTGACAAATAATGAGAAGCACTCTCATGTTATAATAAAGCTAAGGCTACACGGAAAGGTGGTCTTATGAATGAAATAAAGTCTAAACGTAAACGTTGCGTCTCATATTGCACAGCTGTGAGTTATGACCTCACAGCATTGGCAAATTCTCTTGATCGTAAGGATTATCTGATCAAACTTTCGCGTGACGTTTTATTTGTCAGCATCCTTAAAAATGGATCGGAAATGTTCATTTTTAATCATGGCTGCTTCGTCTGCTGGGGATTAACAAAACGTGCAGAACAAAAATGGATGCATTATATCAAAACTTTTGCACGTGACCCTCTAGCTAATATTGAAATGGATTTTTTTAGCTACCAAATGGGTGATGATACCACTATCATTAGTCATGAACGTTTTAAATTAGATATCATTACCCTAGAATCGACTAATCCGCAAATTAAATTAGCCATTTCCTACGGTTTAGCACAGTCTATTAAATTAGAATCATTTGAAGCAGCTGTGCAAGTTACCGTACAAAAAAATAGTATTTTACCGACTGATATTGCAAATTATGGTTCAATTAGCTTATCAAGACGTGCCATTTTCAAACGTATGGGCGAAATATTTTTAGCACGTAGCTCGATTAATCTGAATAGTGAATTTTTAGATACTCCCGAATTTTTTTGGCGAAATCCTAATTTTGAAATGTATTACACGATAACCAGCAAATTTCTAGATATACCAGCACGTGTCACAGCACTTAATCAAAAATTGGATGTTTTACAGGAGTTGTTAGATATTTTAAATAGCCAACTTCAACACAAACATTCGACTTTACTTGAAACGATTATTATCGCTTTGATTATGATAGAAATATTTATTAGCGTGTTTCAACTGCATGTTTTGTGACAAAAATTATTCTCTGTCATTCCCGCGTAGGCGGGAACCCATCCAAATGGATTCCCGCCTGCGCGGGAATGACATATAAATGTTAATAATCTTATCTTTTCGATGTTACTCCGTGTGTTCTGCGGTGCTGATTCGCTTCCGTATGATTGTGTGGTTGTCTCGCGTCCGGCCTTGTTGCAAGCAAACGATTCGGGTTATTTGAAAAACTGATATCTGGTACTCTTCTTCTCTCATCTCGCGTTTTATTTTCGTTATCCTTTTTGGGACTAGAGGAACCAGAATCTTGCCGTGCTACAGGCGAGCCTGGAGTTACATTATTTTCAGTACCATGATGTATTGATTGATCAGGATCTTCACTACCCCCTGAGCTCACTGAACTAGATAAATTTGTATCTGGATCATCATCAATAGTTTGCTTTGAAGGAAAGCAACATGCACGTACAGCTTTGTAGACACCATACAAAAAACCGCCTACGAGAGTCGTCACACCTACACTAAAAGCCGCAATAGCTAAGCCCATCATAGGTACACCTGCTGCTGAGCCAATACCTGTGGCGGTTAACAATGCACCTGTAATGAACAGACCCACTCCAAAAATGATTTTCCAACGAGGGGTTTTAGCAGCTTTTTTCTTAAATTGAGCGATTTCTTGCTTAAGATCATTGTTTTCATTTGATAACTCCCTAACCCATCCTGAAGATGATTCAATGTCTGCATTGAGTTTATCAAGTTCTTTGCAATGTTTTTTGGTTTCTTCATCTAATCGTAAATTTTTCTTATGAATCGTTGCTTTAGCAGTTTTAATTTCTTCTTGTTGTGACTCTAGTTGCGTCTGCTGAGATTGATTTTCTTTCTGTAATGCTTTTATTTGTGCAGTTGATGCTGCAAGTTGTACTTGTGTTTTTCTTAATTCTTCTTGGGATTGCTCTAGACTTTCATTTTTCTTCTCAGCAGTTGATTGAAAATGAAAAGTAGAGGTCTGCAAACTTAAGAGCTCTGATTCACGTTGAGTTAATTTGGTTTCAGATGCTTGCTTTTCTCCAGTGACTTTGGTTAATGAAAGTTTTAATTCTTCATTCTCTTTTAATAATCTTGCGAGTTGTTCAGCCGTAACCTGCTCAATGGGCATCTGTTCTCTAGCATTTGACATGCATATTTCTCCCGATATTTTTATAGTAATCCTGCGCGCTTATTCTAGCTAAAATAAAAAAGAAATGCTATTTTATGTCATCGTTGTTATTAACTTTTTTTAGAACAATATGCGAACATTTATTATTAGAGCACGCAAAGGAACCACACGCTGGGAGCGCATTCGATCAAATATTGGCACTAAAGATCATTTTGAAGTAATTGCGCATTCTGTTATCAATGCTTTTTTTACTTCCAACGGGTTTAGAGAAGATGTTGAGATGTATATTATTCTCGAAAGCTCAGAAGATTTTCCGCGGACGATTAAATTATCTGGGAATGAAGGTTTATCTATCGCGGGTTTTCATGAAGAAGCCGTCATTGAGTTAGTTGAAAAAGCGTTAAAAGACAGTCAGGGCTTGCAAAAGGATGAAACTAAAATCATTGCGAAGGGTTTGCAAATCACAGGTTCTGGATTTGAGAAATGCGTGCGTCAATTATTAGAAACACGCTCGGTTTATCTACTTGATCGCAAAGGGACAGATATTCGAGACACTCGCTTCGATGATAATCCAGTTTTTATATTAAGTGATCACTTAGCTATGCCAAAAAATAGCATTAAAGGATTGGAACGTCATGGTTTACAAACCATTAGCTTAGGGAAGAAAATGCTTTTTGCTTCACAATGCGTGGTGCTTATTAATCATGAATTAGATCGATCTACTTATTAAACGTTCGTCATCCCGCGCATGCTTTTAGAGCGGGATGACGAATTGTAATCAGCGTAGATGACATAAACAGTGAGTTAAATTAAAAACATTTATAAAATTGACACACACGAATATCCAATCCACCCTGTGTAAAATGATACGTTTCAATCTTAGTAGCTTTTATAGTATTGCAAAAAGATGACCACGTTTTTTCACTCGGACAAAGCACAAATCCTAATACATTTGCGCCAGATATTTCATTTATCTTTTTAGCAATTTTTTTATAGAATTGTGGAGTATCTGAATTTTTTGCTAATCGAATCCCATAAGGTGGATTAAACATCATAAACACATCGCCACCTGCATTGATATCTTCATTAAAAAAATCCATCGTATGTGACTTTATAGGAACCACCGGAAAATGATATGCTAATAACCTATCATTAAATCGCTTAATATTATTTGTTAAAGTCTCATTTGCACTCACCGAACTATCGATGCAATCGATATTTAATGCCAAAGCAAAATCTTTCTTTGCTTTCTGCATGATTTGATTAAAATATTCCTTTTTAAAAAAAGGCATTTTTTCTATAGCATAGTCACGCTCAAAACATGAAAGCGGAATTTGCAAACGATTCAGCAAATATTCAAAAGCAAATGTTCCGGTTCCTGAAAAAGGAATAATGAGTTTAGTAGGAGAAAACGATGGATTAATCTCTTTCACAAAGTCTAATGCTTTTTGTATACAACATGCTGCGAAGTCTTCTCTCAAAGGCGCGCTAGCACTTAATGTTTCTCTATAACCACGTTTATATAATGGATTACCTGCAAGAGAAATACTTATGATAAGTTTATCTTTATATAAATCTGCATAAACACATGTGGTTTCTTCTGATGCATCACCACTCACGATTTCAGCTGCATAAGGAGTGATGATGTGATGCATCATATCCCTAAGAGCACCTTCATGAAATGCTAGACTCGAAACAGAATCGACTTTAATTTTTAATGACATGGATTTAGTAAGATAAGAATCCCATGAAACCTCATGACAAGCTTTTTCAAAAGCTTTTTTTCCAACGACTTTTCCGCTATAAATGATTAAACGAATGTCTGATATACATTTACTTCGCAATAATAATTCTGTGATAGCAAAAAAATAAATCCGTTTAACGCGAATTTCAGTCTTTAACTGAAGGATCTCGCCTTTAAATGGTTTTGCAGCCCAGAGATTTGTTAAAATGTCTTTAGTTTCAGCCAATGCAATAGCACTAAATCCTGGTGGATAAATAATTTTGATATCTTGTGCTTGTTGAAGCATTTTTCTATTATTTTTTTCTTGTTGCGAATCCATCAGACTACTCAAAAATGCGAATGGCTCAATATTATCATAAGAATTAAATTGCGACACATTATTTTCTCATGCTAAACTATAAAACACTATCGAGAATGAAAAATGCTTTCACAACTTGCTGCTCAATTAAGCACCAGCGTGGCATCGCTGCTAAATAACTTACCTTTTGTACTCTCGCTCATTGCAGGTTTATGGTGTATTCATTTAATTAACTGGATACTCGGCGGTCGTTTAATGGTACTTGGCGTTTATCCTAGAAAATGGTTCACAGCCTTAGGTATTTTCTTTTACCCTTTTATTCATGGAAACTTTAATCACTTATTTTTTAATTCTATTCCATTATTGATTTTAGCAAGCTTTGTTTTATTACTGGGTTATCCAAGCTTTTATTGTGTCACTTTCACCATTATTATATTAAGTGGTTTTGCAACTTGGCTGCTTGGTAGAGGTGGATTTCATATCGGTGCCAGTGGTTTAATCATGGGTTATTGGGCGTTTTTATTAATTAATGCTTATTTTAATCAAGTGTCTGTACTGACTGTTGCACCTGCTATTGTGTGTGTTTATTATTTTGGTGGTTTTTTATTTCAATTATTTCCAACTGATATTAAAACATCGTTTGAAGCTCATCTTTTTGGAGCCCTCGCAGGAATTGCCGCATATTATGCATGCCCTGTTTTCTATTGTAGATTTTCAACTTATTTATGCGGTCATATCACTTGAGTATCTGTCATTCCCGTGCAATATTGTCATTCCCGCGCAGGCGGGAACCCATTTGGATGGGTTCCCGCCTGCGCGGGAATGACAATATTGCACGGGAATGACACCTGATCCGCATGCAAAATGTTCTTCTATGAGGTCATAGAAGCCCCACCCTTTGCATTTTTAAGGTTGCCTCTAATCTTTCATGTTCTATTTGCTGAAAAGGTTTTTTATTAATTATTTCTAAGATCATATTATCCAATGAAACCAATCTCGCCTCTAAAATAGATGGCAATTCATTATCAAAATAACTCGTTTCGTCACGAAGAATATCCTTAAATGTCTGTACGCCCATTTTTGATAAATCTATTGTATTTGATAGAACTTCTTTTGTCGCTTCGATGATGACTTCCGGCATCTTTCCTTGATGTTTTATCGCATCGCTATGTGCTTCTTGAAATCCCTCAAACATAGCTTTGCTAATGATAGTATCATCACTCAGGTTAAATAAATCGGAGCATAACTGTCTAGGTAAAATCGGATATACAATACCGCTCGTAGGCATGCAATTGACAAATCCTTTGGTTGAACTATTGAGCTCTTCACTCCATTCTTTTTTTTCATTGTCAGATAATTTTGCATATAGATCTTGCTCATATCCTTTAGATTTATCATGGGGATTAAAAAATTTTCCGTAGATAAAATTATATAACGTTTTTTCTTTTACTTTTTCTTTTTCATCGGCATTTAATTTATCGTATTCAGCTTCTCCATAAAATTCGTTATACATATTTTTGATGCTTTCATTCATGATTTTTTTATTAAAAAATGCGTTTTCTCTTTGCGTTCTTCCGCTAAAACCACTTACTCCATACGCATTTCCTAAATCGACAATGGCAGCCATAAGTTTTTCATTTTTTTCAACGCTGCCAGAATTTGAGAGATTAAGATTGTTGAAAATATCCCAATGACTTGTTAATAACGCTATATAATAAATTTTACCTAATATTTTTGCCTCATCAAGTGTTAGGGCAAGATCTTCTCTTTTTATTTCAGATGAAAATTTGCCATCTTGTTTAAATCGCTTAGTAAGAAATTCATCCCATTTTAATTTTTCAGAAATTTTTTTTGAAAGAATAATTGAGGTGCCATCATCGAGCGTGCAGAGATATGTTTCTGGAATTTGCACTTCATTTAGAAAGATTTTTTTTGTAACAGAACCATAAAGTGATGATACTAGGGTTGCTCTATCATGCAGATATTTTACATGTTTTAAGTACGGCTCTAATTCACATGCTAACTCTATGCGTTTCGCAGCAGTATTAACATTTTTTAATTCCTGCAGCAATAGGGATAATTTTTCTTGATCTTTTTGCGCCAATGTATCTTTATTAGCAATCAGCCGTTCTAATTCAATTAATTTATTAAGTATGATTTCTTTATTATTTAAATCATTTATCTTTTGGTAGGGTAAACTATCGCCAAAAATAGTTTTTATCGTGCGAGTTTTTTCATGTTTCGCATAAAATAACTCGACTTCATTTAACTCATTTAATATTTCTTTTGTATGATCGTCAGGGTCAATTTGTACATAAACTACTTTCTCATTCAACCCATAAAGACCTGCTGCGCCTAATCGTTTTTTATAAATTTTATTTCCAACCCCGATAATATCCGGGTATGTAGGCATATACTCCCCCTTTTATAAGTTATTATGGCATAAATATATACCACAAAATAATGGTTTATCAAGCCATCATTGAAGAATGCTTTACTGATCAATAAAATACTTGCTAAAATTTGTCATCAAAAATATTGAGATAGGGAGATTTTCAATGTCATCAGTTCGTACAGCATTTATTTCACCCGTACAAAGAAAGGCTGCTTCACGATGGTTTGGACAGGTGTTGCGCAAAGAAATAATTATCCCGAAAGGGGACGAACAAACAAAACCTCTTCAAAATCAAATACATGATATGCTTCTACAGAATAATCCCGAGCGAATCACGCAATTTGAAAATGAATTAGACACTCGTCTTTTTGAACATAGACACGAACCACTTGTACTACAATCGCATTCACTACCTGAAGGTGTTTTAAAAGAAGCTGCAGAACGAACTAAAATTCCATTAGGTGCTCTTCCTAATAACCTTTCCATGACTTTCACAGATAACAACAATCTACGCATATACATCGACAATAAAGAATATAATGAAAAACCATTATCAAAAGCAAAACCGATCGTGACATTATCGTCAAGCAATCTATTTCATTCAATGGCGCCAAGATTGGTTAACACTGCTAACAATCAGCAAACAGAAAAAACATCAATAACTGATGATTTACTAAATTCTGCACCATAAACGACGATATTTATGGCATCAACTCCTGTTTCTGTAACTCTTCTGGCGAATTAATAAGCAATTTAGGAGAAGTTGCATGTGACAAAAGCCCAAAACTCGATAATGATACCGTCATATCCGTAATTTTTCTGAGCTTATCTTTATCCATGTCAGAAAAAACTTCACGCGGCAACTCTAATAGTGTTTTGATAAATAATAAATCAGACTCTTTAATGCAATCAGATTGTATAGTTTTATTTAAATGTAGACATAATTTGCATAATTCTAAGGCGGTATTAAATGATAAATCATAAATCACAAAACTCATAGCGCCGACGCCAGCTGCACCAATAATAGCAGCTAATGCTTCAAAAATCTTAGCGAACATACGCTCCATACCAGCTGTAATAAAAATATCTGCAGCG
>Ga0207073_1010_pt1 | contig 63734 bp, 56 predicted proteins | sample Alteio_BWMinHeat_65_FD_153575 | JGI IMG/M metagenome (GOLD analysis project Ga0207073, IMG submission 153575) | Enriched cells from forest soil in Barre Woods Harvard Forest LTER site, Petersham, Massachusetts, United States -... | ecosystem: Environmental > Terrestrial > Soil > Temperate forest >...
ACCTTAACTTCGATAATTGCAGACTCTTGAGTAGATACTTCATTCTGAGCTGGTTCATCTGGTCGCTGTTTTAATTCATCAGTAAAATGTGACAGATCTTTCTGATCTACAGCCGGACTCTTCTCTTCAACAGATGTGACCGAAGAGAACTGCTGATACTGCTTGAGAAGCTGATCAACCTCATCACCTACAGGGGACGTTAGTCGATTCTCTGCTACAACAGGTTGCGAGACTAGCGAAGAGATAGGCTCTTCCACAAGAGAGGGTGCGTGGCTTTGCACAAAATCGTCCTGACTTTTATCGCTCTTTAACGCCGTCGTAAAGAGAACAATTAAAAGTCCTGCATTAATTAACACTGCAATAATGATAGTATCTCGACGACTCATTTTAATTAAATCTCCCCTTAATGCCCTGTACAGCAGTCTGAAACTCTTCTCCTCGATGCGCATAATCCCGAAACTGATCAAAACTTGCACAACCGGGAGAAAGAAGCACGCAATCCCCCCTAACAGCTGCCAAGTATGCAAGATCCACCGCAACCTGAAGAGAGTTTACAATTTCTACTGTAACAATCTTCTCTAATTCGCGATAGATTTTTTCTGCACTCGATCCAATAAGTAAGATTTTTTTCACGCGCCCTGGGAAAAACTGAGCCCACGCCGCATAACCGCCTCCCTTATCAACGCCTCCTGCGATCAGAATCACAGGGCCCGGCATGCTGCTCACCGCGCATATCACAGCATCGATATTTGTCCCTTTACTATCATCGTAAAAGAGAACCCCATTTTTTTCACAAACATACTCGATTCGATGGGGCGGTTTTGTAAACGTTTTAAAGTGAGGCTCTATCTCTTCATAAGAAAAACCCACCTCCATACAAAGCAAGGCGGCAGCTCTCTGATTTTCTAAAGCGTAATTCTCTTCGTTAAAAAAAACGGCAGAAGGTACAGTCCCAAATTGAGAAGCGACTTTCTGCACGTAGAACTTAGCTTGAGGTTTTAAACAACGAGCAATCCGCCATTTAGCATCTGCATACTCTTGCATGGAACGATACCTATCGAGATGATCGGGTGTGATGTTTAAGATAACCGCCGCATCAAGGAGCGGTCCTTCCATTGTTTCCAATTGATAAGAGCTCAACTCAACCACTAGAATCTCTTCAGGGTCGGGATTTAATGCATAGCTCGAAAGTGCATAGCCAACATTGCCAACGGCATGCGCCCGTTTCCCAAGAGCGCGCAAGAGATGCTCAACCAGAAGCGTGACTGTTGTCTTCCCATTTGTTCCTGTAATGCCAAGGCATTTCTGAGAAGAGAGATTTTGCAGAGCAAATGCCGCCTCTCCAACAACTGGAATCCCTAAAGTGAGCGCCTCTTTATAAAGAGGGTGCTCCAGAGAAATTCCCGGTGAAACAAAGAGTTGATCAAATCCCTCAAGAGAGGCTACCTCACCATCTCTTCGCGCATCACAATAGGGAAGAGCGGCCAGAACTGCACTCTCTTGCGCATCGACACCGACAGGTCTAATCCCTTGGCGCTGCAAGAGCTGACAGAGGGCACGGCCACTGACTCCAAGACCTAAAACAAGTACTCTCATCACGACTGTAACTTTAAAGAGATTAATCCAATCATCGCAAGAAGAAGTCCGACAATCCAAAAACGCAAGACAACCTTAGTCTCCGGCCAGCCACGGTATTCAAAATGGTGGTGCAGCGGCGCACATAAAAAAATACGGCGCCGATTGCGTAGTCTGTAACTGCCCACTTGTAAAATGACAGAGAGGGCTTCCACGACAAATATCCCCCCTACAATGGAAAGAAGCATCTCTTTGCGCAATAAAATAGCTGCAACTGCAATAATACCCCCAAGCGCTAAAGAACCTGTGTCTCCCATAAAGACCTGAGCTGGATACCCGTTATACCATAAAAATCCAATGAGCGCTCCGATCATCGCAGAGAGATAAATGGCAATCTCTCCACTATTTTCAATGTAGAGAATGTTGAGATAGCGCGCCATTTCGCTATTATTGGACAAAAAGGCGACAAGGGCAAAGACAAAAGCAACCAGGATTAGACAACCCGAAGCTAGACCATCCAAACCATCTGTCAAATTCACGGCATTAGATGAACCTGTAATGACAAAGACGAGCCAGAGAAAAGAAAAAATAATCAAAGATCCTTGTAAAACAAGGATCGGATCCTTAAAAAAAGGGGAGATAGTTAAGAGCCATATAGCCTTGCGTGGAAAAAACCTGCATTCCCATTTTGGCAACGGGCGGCGCAAAAAAGTCTCCCATATGCAGAACTTCTGTAACAGAGGGACAAAGCAGGTAAAGAGCAATCAAGCTACTCACTGCCAGCTGCAGCCCAAATTTCAGCTTTGCAGAGAGCCCTTTAGAGTTCTTGTATTTGAGTTTTAAAAAATCGTCATAGCCGCCAATTAAGCCAAGCGTCACTGTTGTAAAAAATAGAAGCAGTGTATCGGCATCTTTTAGATCCATCCATAAAAACAGGGAAAAAAGCATCGAGGCGAGAATGAGAAGCCCCCCCATTGTCGGCGTCTCTTTTTTCTTTTTATGGAGCTCTGCAAGTAGCGGGCAATCCTCCACCCGAATCGATTGCCCCATCTTCAATTCGTACAACTTTTTAATAAACCTGGGGCCAAAAAAGAGCATACAGATCAGTGCTGTCATCGCAGAGAGGATCATCCTTGTGGAGACGTAACTTAAAGAGAGCGGCATCTGCCAATTAAAAAAATCAAAAAGTTGTAAAATCATGAACATCCAGAGCGTACTGAAAGCATCTCGACTGTGCAATTTTTTGGGACCGAAGGCCTCGAGATATTTGTTCTTGGCGCTGTTTATTTTCTAAGGGAAGGGTTAAAAAACCCTTTCCTTAGAAAATAAACAGCGCGTTTGGACATAGGCCAAACGGCCAAGAGCAAGTAGACAAGGCAGGCGGTCCCAAAAAGTTGCACAGTCGAGAGCATGCAAAAACAAAAAAAATTATTCAAGAAGTTTCCACAGAGAGTTGAAGTTAGAGCCTTTAATCAAGACAAGATCTCCCGGCTCTACAAGGGCCTGGCATGCCGCCTTTAAATCAGAAAAAGAGGTGAAAAAGCGCGCCTCTCGCCCCACTTCTAAAAACCGTTCGACAATCCATTGAGCTCCTTCTCCAATGCACAGAACTTGATCGACTGCGAGTAACGCATACTCTCCAATTGCCCTGTGAGCAGAACACGATAACTCCCCAAGGTCTACCATCCCGCCAAGAACGGCAATTTTTCTTGACGCTGCAGGTAAGTTTAATAGAGCCGCTTTCATGGATTCGGGATTGGCATTATAAGCGTCATTAATCCAGATGACACCCTCTTTCTCTACACGCTCAAATCGATTCCGAAAAGGGATCAGAAGTTTAGCCCCCTCTTGAATCTCTTCCCAAGTCAAACCGAGGATACGCGCACAAGAGGCCGCCATGACAAAATTTTCCTGAAGATGGTGTGCCTGCAATGAGAGCTGAAGATGAGGAGAGGCGATACCCAAATGACTTGAAAAGTTGGTTGTTGGCATCATCGAGTCATTTGGGTAGACCCCTTTTTCCCAAATACGCAATCCAAAGGGGGTCGCCTCATACCAGTAAAAAGAACTCGCCTCTCTACCAACACTTACCTGGGGACAGGAAAAATCTGGGAAAAACTCTCCATCAGGAATCAGCCCAAGCGCTGTTTTAGGATGAGAGAGAATCGACCCCTTTTCTCTTCTAACCCCTTCAATTCCATCGGAAAAATTACTGACGTGGGCCGTTCCAATTTTTGTAATCAGCGCAATATCTGGTGGCGCGATCTCAATTAAACGGGCGATCTCTCCGGGCTTACTCATCCCCATCTCAAGAATCAGAAGGTCTACCTCCTCATTCCAATTGAGAATCGCAAGTGGAAGCCCGGCTTGCGAGTTAGCATTACCAGGTGTTTTACCAACACGGTAACGACAAGCAAGAAGCGTTGCTAAAAACTCTTTGGTTGTTGTCTTGCCAACAGATCCTGTAATCGCAATAATTTTCGGGGCTTTCTCTAAAATCTTCTCTTGAGCGAGATGCTGCAAAGCAAGAAGCGGAGAATCTGTGCGCAGAAGAACAAGGCCATAAGAGGGGCCTTCATAGTCTGCTCGGACAACAGCGGCACGCGCTCCTTTTTGAGCTACCTCTTCAAGAAAATCGTGCCCATCTTGACGCTTGCCCGGCAGTGCAAAAAAAAGAGAACCTTCAGCTGCCAAACGGCTATCGATACAAAAAGAGGTGATCTGCACGCTTCTGGAGAGATTAAGATTGTGACCGAGCCGGCAAGCAACTATTTGTAGAGATAAAGAAGTTGAAAAAAGAGGATCTACAGGATCTGTCTGTGTCATGAACGCATCGAAATTGTTAGGAATCGATTGGAGTGTAAAAAAATAGACTGATTTTTGTCAAAATGTTCATTGTCAAAAAAACGACAATAAAATAATTCAGACTTCTTTGTTGATTTTTAAAACAAAATAAGAGTAAAATAGACCACAAAAAAACTATTAAGGAATAAAATGGCCTCACCTATAGAACTTGCATATTCTCAAAACCCAATAGAAGGAGCGAGCGTCGAGTGGCATGACGACAACTCTTACGGCATTTTAACAATCCCTCCAGATTTAGCTTCCGGAAAAGGGGAGCAGAAATGGCAAATCAGAGCCACAAACCTTCCAGGCCAACTACTACTCTGTAAGGATGCAGAGACACGAGACAAAATCAAAGCACTTGCCATCCAGATGCTTCTAAAACTTGAACGTGAAGGAAAACTTGACCAGACCCACAGTGTCAATATCCAGCCGGGTGTCAATTGCTATACCCTTACAAACGACAAAGGATTCACAACCTCTGTTACAATTCACAACCGCCTTAAAAAAAACGGCCTCCCCACCCCCATGACCCATCTTTTAAAAGAGATTGCCGCGTTTCCCGCAGCCTTTGAGCTCTCCCAAGACCACGAAAATTACCTCACAGCTGCAAATCGAGCATTAAAAGCTTAAGTCTTTAATTGTTAGTTTGTTAAAAATTCCAAAGCTACTTATCTTGCTTAGTGTAAGCTACTTGCGAGTTAATTAACACATTCTTTATTGACTGTATAATATATATTTACTATAATAATAGTATAAACACATAGGAGTATTATCATGTCAGTTTCACCAGCTTCCCCTGCAGCAACTCCCCCAGGAGATCTTAGAGTTGAGCTCCATCAAGTCGGCGTCGAGGGACCCAACTTCACGTTTAATTGGGGTGCTGATGGTACTTGGGAAACTGCTGACAAAGGATACGGTCTGATGATCGATCCTGACGGAGTGGTATGGCGAGTCACAAAAGACAATTTTGCAGGACAACATTGCATCGCCGGCAAAGAGGCTCAAAAAGACATTGAAAAAATTGCACGAGAGATGTGGCTCAAGATGCGAGATGATGGCATTTTAGACACTCTTGGCAGCATACGCATCAGAGGAACTGAATATATAACAACCGACCGTAAGGGCAACGAAACAATCTATAGAACACAAAACAGAATTTTACCCAATGGGTTCCTTAGAGCAAAAGAGCATCTAGAACCATACATTCTTACTCTATACGAACGTGTTTCACAACGCTACGAGGGAGACAAATTCCCTGACGATCCAAAAGAGGTCAATAAGGCCGCTCGTAAAGCAATCGTAGACTTTCAAGATGATGGTTGGGTTGCAGCTGAAATACAGGAACGCAAAGAAAGAGAAGAAGCAAAAGAAGCAGCTGCAAGAGATGCAGCGGCAGCTAGCAGCCCCGCTCATAGAGGCGCTGGAGCCCCTTCTTCTACCCGCTATAGAGTAGATGAGCCAGATGAGGAATCTAAACTTCCAGGGACAGACCCTCGTCAATATCCTGACGCTCCTCCTGTACCAAGAGCCCATACGGTTCTATCTAGCCCCTTGCCCACAGACGATGACATGCCAGATTTAATGGATGCAGCTGATCTACCAGCTCCTCGATTTGAGCCTCCAAGCCGTCGAAACCCTAGAGCACAAGCTAATGCAGCGACACGAGAAAAGGCACGAGTTGCAAGGCTCAGAGAGAGAGAGTTAGAGGCTCAACCAGCCCAAGCTCCGCGAGCTCAACCCGACAGAAGCTACCGACGACACAAGCTAGGACAAGCAGCGGCGGCTCCTCAAGGCCCTGTCCTACATCGCCCAGACGCAAGCAGCAGTTTTAGGCCACAAGCAGCTCCGTTCAGCCATGACAGGCCAAACGCAGCGCCTAGATCGGCGTTTATTGAAGAAGTTGGTTCTGATGATGATATGCCTCCAGTCCACGAGGCTTGGAACACTGGCGGAAGCGGTAGCTTTATATAATCGGACAAGGAAGCGCTTGTCTTTTTTCACTGCCCTGCCATACACTTACGGCCACAACCGCAGGGCACCATGCAAAAATCTATCCTCCATGCTATCGAAGACGCCATCCGCGCCATCTCCTTTCTTAAAGCAACAAATAGCCTCCAGTTCATCGAAGAGGCAAGCCGCAGAATCTCTAGATGTTATCAGATGGAGGGCAAGCTACTCATCGCCGGAAATGGGGGCAGCCTCTGCGATGCGATGCACTTTGCAGAAGAGCTGACATCTCAATTTCGTGAAAAACGAAAAGCCCTACCAGCTATTGCCCTTGCTGACCCCGCACACATGAGCTGCGCTGCCAACGACTTTGGCTACGCCGATGTCTTTTCTCGCGCTGTCGAAGCGTATGGCAAGCCCGGCGACATCTTCATCAGCCTAACCACAAGCGGTAATTCGGAAAACCTTGTCCGCGCTGTCCCCCTCGCCCAGTCAATGGGTCTTTCCACCATCTCCTTTTTAGGTAAAACAGGAGGACGACTCAAAGGGGTAAGTGACCTAGAATGGATCGTCGACGGCTTTACCTACTCCGACAGAATCCAAGAAGCTCACATGGCGGCAATCCATATCATTATCGAAATGGTCGAAAAAGAGCTCTTTTCTTATGCTGCCACAATTTAAAAAAATCGCTGCCAAGCTATTTCAATGCATCGTTTTTCTGCGCAATAAAGCGTATGACCTTCATCTGTTAACAAGCCATAAATTCCCTATTCCCGTCGTCAGTATTGGCAATATCGCAGTCGGAGGAACAGGCAAAACTCCACTGACACGTCTTCTTATCGATGACCTTGGAGGAGAAAGTCACATTGCAATTATCTCTCGCGGCTACAAAGGACAACTCGAACAGAGCCCGGCCGGGGTCCAGATCTGTTCAGGTCACGGCCCCCTCTACGGACCGAAGATGACAGGCGATGAGCCGTTTTGGCTTGCAGAAAAGCTTCCTCACACTCAAATTTTTGTCAGTAAAAACCGAACAAGTTCAGCACGAGCTGCCCTACGCCAGGGAGCAAAACTTCTTATTCTAGAAGATGGGATGCAACATCGAACCATTGCACGCGACACGGAAATTGTCGTTCTGGACGCCAAGGACTTATTTGGGAAAGATGCTTTTTTACCTCTTGGAAGACTCAGAGACTCCCCTAAACGGCTACAGGAAGCAACACTCATTGTCGTTAACCATTGCGATACAGAAGCAGAATACAACAGCGCCTTAAACAGAATCCGCACCTACAGCTTGGCGCCAGTTATCGGTGCTAAGATGCGGCACACAGCCTCTCCTCAAAAAAAAGTAGGCCTTTTTTGCGGCATTGGCACGCCAGAGCGGTTCATCTCAAGCTTAGACGCCTATGAGATTGTTGCAACGCTACTGGTTCAAGATCACGAACCAATAGACGCTCAAACGCTCACAGCTTTTGCAGAAAAATGCCAAACAGAAGGGGCGAGTGTACTCTTATGCACAGAAAAAGATGCCGTAAAATTGCCAAAAGCCTTAAAATTATCGCTACCCATCATCCCTGTTGAGGCGCACCTTGAGATCGCTTTTAACAAAGAGGCATGGGAAAAATTAATCCGGAGGATCAGACCTTGAGCGAAGAGATTGAAATTTGTCTACCAAAACTCGGAGAGAGCATCCTGAGTGCAACCGTTGTCCACTGGTTTAAAAAAGAGGGCGATCACGTCCTACTCGACGAGCCTCTGCTCGAGGTTTCAACAGACAAAATCAATAGCGAAATTCCGTCTCCCGTCTCAGGTGTGCTGACCCGTATCCTTGCACAACAAGATCAAGAACTCCAGGTTGGAGAGCCCCTTGCCCGCATCACAACCTCTGACGTTGCTAAAAATGTTCTTACAGCTCCGCGCACAACCAGCAACTGCCCCGCTACTTCTGGATCTAGCCAAGCGACGTTTTACTCTCCCTCAATCTTACGCCTTGCCCAAGAACATGGCATTACGATGGACAAGCTTAGCTCAATCCGCGGCACAGGAGCTGAGGGACGGGTGACAAAACAAGATCTAGAGCGGTATCTTGAAGAAAAAAGCGCACAACCTACTGCACAAAAACAAGGCGTGGAATCGTTAAAGCTCACGGGAATGCGCAAAGCGATTGCCGACAACATGGTTCGCTCCTTTTATGCGGCGCCCCATGCGACACTTGTGACAGAGGTCGACGTGACAAAAATCTTGAAAAAGATCCAAGGGGAAAGAGAGGCCTTTTTCGCTAAAGAGGGAGTAAAACTGACAATTACAAGCTTTATTGCACAAGCAATCAGTCAAGCGCTCATCTCTCACCCGCTCATCAATTCATCGCTACAAGACGACATGATCCTGGTCAAACACTTTGTCAACCTCGGCATCGCCGTTAGCGTCGACCAAGGGTTAATGGTTCCTGTCATTCGCGAGTGCAACAAGATGACTCTTTCACAAATTGCCCATGCGCTGCACACGCTTTCAACAAAAGCACGATCAGGAACACTCTCACTTGATGAAATTTCAGAGGGAACCATTAGCCTCACAAACTTTGGCATGTCAGGCGTTCAGATCGGCATCCCGATTATCCGCTATCCTGAGGTGGCAATTGTTGGGATTGGGGCGATCAGCCGTAGAGTTGTCCCTCTAGAAGACGACTCGATTGCGATTCGATCGATGATCCACGTCTCACTGACATTTGACCACAGAGTTTTAGACGGAATGTACGGCTGCTCGTTCCTAGGCGCTGTAAAAGCCGCCCTAGAAAAATAGGCAAGGCTCTTAGCCTTGCTCTTGTAAAAAGTAGTTGCGCACAAAAGCCTCAATTGCGGCGACAGCGATCCTCTCCTGCTTCATAGAATCGCGATAACGAACCGTTACGCTCTCCTCTGCGCCCTCAAATGTATCAAAATCCACTGTGATGCATAGAGGCGTGCCAATCTCATCATGACGCCGATACGCCTTACCGACATTGCCAATATCTTCGTACTTAAATCTACCGACACCAAGGCGCTGTAATCTCTGCTTAATCTCTTTAGCCTTTGAGACTATTTTTTCATTATTGCGCGCAAGAGGGACTACGGCTGCCTTTATAGGCGCAAGATGGGATTTCAGCTTTAAAACGATACGGTGGCCATTCTCAAGCTCTTCTTTTGTATACGCCTCGACAAGAATCGCCAAAAGACCGCGATCAAGCCCCGCTGACGGCTCGATCACAAAGGGAACAACAAACTCTTTTTTTTCTAGATTTTGAAGAGCTAAAATTGCTGTAGAGTCGGCATTTAGGGCAACTTTTGCACATAAATTAAGACTTGCCTGCTCCTTAGAATGAGAACCGAGGTCAAAGTCCGTGCGATTGGCAATTCCCTCTAACTCCTCGAAGCCAAACGGGAAGCGATAAAGGATGTCTGTTGTCGCTTTAGCATAGTGAGCAAGCTCCTCTTTGGCTTGCGGCTGCAACTGGAGATTCTCAAGAGAGAGTCCCTGACGCTGCCACCATGCAAGACGCATCTCGACCCACTTTTCGTGCCACAACTCATCAGAGCCGGGCGCTACAAAATACTCGAGCTCCATCTGCTCAAATTCACGGACGCGGAAGATAAAATTGCGCGGGGTCACTTCGTTGCGAAACGCCTTACCAATCTGGGCAATTCCAAAGGGCAGTTTACGCGCTGTCGAATCGATCACATTCTTAAAATTGGTAAAAATACCTTGCGCTGTCTCCGGTCTTAAATAAGCAAGATTTGTCCCATCATCAACAGGACCCAAATGGGTGCGCAGCATCAGGTTAAATAGGCGCGCCTCGGTCAAATTTTTAGAGCCGCACTTGTCACAAGCACCCCCCACGACATGATCGGCACGCATCCGATGCTTACACTCTCTACAATCGACCATCGGATCAGTAAACGTCTCTTCGTGACCGGAATGTTTGAGTGTCAAGCGATGGTGCAAAAGGGAGGCATCAAGTCCTTCAACATCATCTCTTTCGTAGACAATCTCACGCCACCAAGCGGCTTTTAAATTATTTTTTAACTCAACGCCAAGTGGACCGTAGTCGTAGACCCCCTGCAGGCCTCCATAAACATCCGAACTTTGAAAAATAAAGCCGCGTCTCTTACACAGTGATACAATCTCTTCCATCGATACGTCCTGGCCCATTTTTCCCTCTTAGTTGGTTTTTGTGTCGTAACTCGACTTTGCAACTTTTTGGGACCGCCTGCCTCGTCTATTTGCTCTTGGCCGTTTGGCCTATGGCCAAACTCGCTGATTTATTTTCTAAGGAAGGGGTTTTTAACCCCTTCCTTAGAAAATAAACAACGCCAAGAACAAATATCTCGAGGCCTTCGGTCCCAAAAAGTTACAAAGTCGAGTCGTAAGTGTAGCACTTACAGCATCTTTTTTTATAGCTGGATTTTTACTCAGGTACTCTTTACAATAGACCCAATATGATCGCTATCCACGGCTGTACAGAAGAAGATTTAAAAAAATCTCTTGGCGAAATGGGGCAGCCCCCCTTTCGTGCACAGCAGATCTTTTCTTGGATTTTTCAAAAAAGAGCGACAACGTGGGCGGCGATGACAAATCTCAGTTCACATCTACGAACCACTCTCTCTCAACAGTTTAGACTCTCTTCTCTGAAGTGTGTGCGTTCAGTTAGATCTGACGATGAGACAATTAAATATTTATGGGAGCTTCATGACGGCGCCCTTGTCGAATCGGTCCTCATTCAAGCACCAGAGAGGCGGACGATCTGCGTCTCCTCACAAGTTGGCTGCAACGCTAAATGCGCCTTCTGCGCGTCAGGAAAGCAGGGGCTTATCCGCAACCTCTCTGCCGCTGAAATCGTTGAACAGTTCCTCCTGATCGATGCAGAGCTTGCCAAAAACGGAGAAAAACTCTCTCACGTCGTCTTTATGGGGATGGGAGAGCCGCTTGACAACTATGATGAGGTCGTTAAAGCCATTCGCCTAATAACCGATCCAAAAGGAATCAACCTCTCCCAAAGACGGATCACCCTCTCAACGGTTGGTGTCGTTGAAGGCATTCGAAAATTGATGCTTGAGGAGTTAAAAATTAATTTAGCACTCTCTCTCCACGCCCCAAATCAGCAGATCCGCAAAAAAATCATTCCGTATGCACGCAAATACGAGCTCTCCGATGTTCTTGCAGCAATTAGCGATTACTCACGAGCAACAAAACGAGACATCACCTACGAGTATACCCTCATCTCTGGCATTAATGACCGCGAAGAAGACGCCATTGAACTTGCCAAATTAATTAAAGGACAACAATGTTCTGTGAATTTAATTCCTTACAATCCGGTTTTTGGATTAAGATTAAAACGACCAGAGAAAGAAGAAATTGAGCGCTTTGAAGAGATTCTTGCAGAGGCAAAAATCCCGACAACCCGGCGCTATACCAAAGGAACCAAGATCGCCGCCGCCTGTGGGCAGTTAGCTCTATACGAAAAAAATGCGACCGTACACAAATAAACTCGCGTTGATCTAAAAAAATAGGAGGACTCGTGTCTCTGGCTCTGTATCTGACCTCTGTTCGGATCGTCATCAGTCCCATCTTTGTCATCACCTATTTATACCACGACGAGATCGGAATTACTCTTAAACTTTTACCTTACCTACTCATCGCGCTGCTCGGAATCTCTGAGATCTCTGATCTACTTGACGGCTTTGTCGCACGGCGCACAAATCAAGTAACAGATCTTGGTAAGCTCTTGGATCCCATGGCAGACAGCATCTTCCGCCTCTCTGTCTTTTTAGCTTTTACTCAAGGGTTTATTCAACTACCGCTCATTCTCGTCCTGCTCTTTCTCTATCGAGACTCTACAATTAGTACCTTGCGCATCCTCTGTGCGCTCAGAGGGTTGACACTTGCTGCTAGACTCTCTGGGAAGATCAAAGCTGTGATTCAAGCCGTATCAGCGCTCACAATCCTCTTGCTGATGATCCCCTACTCTTTGGGGCTCCTAGAGTTAAAAACATTAAAACTGATTAGCGTCTTTATCGTCGGGACCGCAGCTATCTATACCCTCTATTCGGGAATCGAATATATTTATTCAAATAGAAACTTTATCAAAAAAGCTTTGAGGAAAACAGCATGAACTACGATGTCCTGGGTCTTGGTGGTCTGATTATCGACCACATCTTGCTTGCCTCAAGTCAATTTCTTGAAGAGATTCAGATTGAAAAGGGAGGATGGCGCAGCGTTGACTACAAAACACTCCAGGAAATTATTGAAAGGAGCCGTGCTGTCCCATCGACCGTTCCCGGTGGCAGCGCAGCAAACACCATTAAAGGACTTGCACGCCTCGGACACAAAGCCGGCTTAATCGGCAAAATCGGCCGCGATGAGATGGGCGATTTCTACTTAAATGCGATGCGTAAGCGCGGCGTTGCGATACAGGAGATCCCATCAGACAACCCAACTGCACAACTCATCGCTCTTGTCACTCCAGATGGGCAGCGCACCTTTTGTATCTTTCAAGGTGCAAGTGTTGAACTCTCAGGCGCAGATCTCCACCCCGATCACTTTGCAGGCACAAAACTTGTCCATATCGAAGGCTACACTCTATTTAATGGCGATTTGACAGAAAGGGCGATGTCGCTTGCTAAACGCTCTGGCGCCATTGTCTCTTTTGATTTAGCAAGTTTTGAGATCGTCCGACGCTTCAAACAAGAGATCTACCAGCTCCTCAACACCTACGTCGACATCGTCTTTTGCAATGAAGATGAGGCCAAAATGTTGACAGACCATACCGAAGAGGAGACCGCTGAAATTCTAGGCTCTATCTGCGATATTGCCATCATCTCCCTTGGAAGCCGCGGCTGCTACATTCAACAAGGCAATACGCGGTTTCATAGCCCCGCCTACTTTGTCCCCTCACCTCTAGACACAACAGGCGCTGGAGACCTCTTTGCAAGCGGGTTCCTCCACGGTTATTTACACAAGAAACCGCTTGAAGAGTGCGCGCGCTTCGGAGCGATGATGGGAGCCTCTGTGATTCAAGTCTCTGGGGGAGAGATCCCTGAAAAGAGGTGGAAAAAAATCTGTAAGAGCATTAAGGATGGAACCCCTTTTATTATACAAAAGGCGGCTTCTTTAGTAGGGACAACTCCTTAGCAAGAGCTAGAAGTTCTTCTTCAGGGAGCGTGCCACTATGAATTTTTCTTTGCAAGGCCTCTCTTTTTTCTATCCAGTCGCGCTCTAAAAGTTTGAGATGCGCCTCGCGTAACCCCTCGAATACTTTCTGCGTATTAACACGCTTTTCCATCATCTGCGCAAAAAAGAGCCTCTCCTCATTCGACTCAAGTTGAACCATTAAGCTTAATCTATCGACGGTAGTGTGCTGCCTAATTAAGCAAAAGAGTCGACGTGCGTGCTCATCTTTAAACTGCTCAGGAACAAGAGTCTCAATCAACGCACTTGTCTCCTCTTTTTTTGCTCCCCCAATCAAAACAAGTAAGCGTAACAAGTCTGTCTCTAAGATCGTATCGCGATTAACCTCTAGCGGCTCGAGCTTAGAGCTGCGTCTCACATACATCTGGGGCCGTGTGACAAAAGCGAGAAGCATCTCCTCTTTAACATCAGTCAAGCGCGCAAGAGCCCTCACGCTCTCATGGATAAAAAGATCCCCCTCCCAGAGGCTTATCTCTGCAACAATTGTCTGCAAGCAGCGGTTCTTGCCAGAGGGACTCTGCAGATCAAACTCTCGGCTCTTCTCTTGGAGCAAAAAACGGAGAAAGTCGACTGCCCCCTCTAGGAGTTGACTAAAAGCCTCTTTGCCATGGGCGCGGACAAAAGAGTCAGGGTCAGAGCCTTGCGGCAAAGAGACGACGCTCACCGCAACCCCTTTTTTCTGAAATAGGTTGCCAATTTTATAAGCGGCAGCTCTTCCTGCATCATCGCCATCTAGAGCTAAAAAAACAGTGGCAACGCCGAGGTTGATCAGCTCTTTGACGTGACCTTCTCCAAACGCTGTTCCCTGTCCTGCAACCGTGTAATCAAACCCGGCATCGATCAGACGCAACGCATCAATCTGCCCTTCGACAATGAGCGCCTCTTTTTTCTTGGCAATGGTACGTCTGGAGTAGCTAAGGCCAAATAAGACATGTGATTTTTTAAAGAGCGGAGTCTCTGAGGTGTTAATGTATTTGCCGCCCGTTGTCTCCTCTTTGAATTTACGCGCAGAAAAGCCAATCACATTGCCAAGGGCATCCCGAATCGGGAACATGATCCGATCGGAGAAAAAATCGCGCACATGGCCAGATGAGGTGGCAACAAGGAGCCCCACCTCTTCCAGAATCGGATCCGACACGCCTTGTTCCCGCATCACTTGATGGAATAAATTTCCTGGAAGCGAAAAGCCGATCTGAAATTTTTTGATAAAGGCAAGGTCCATCCCGCGCTCTACAAGATATGTGAGCGCGGGCAGCCCAACTTCTGTATGCAAAAGGCAAAAGTGGTAAAAGCGCGCAGCACTCTGCAGCGCCTGTTTCAAAAAAGTCTTACTCGTTCCGCGATGAAGCTCTTTTTCTTCCTCTTTTTCTAAAAGAACGCCGAATTTCTCAGCTAAGCTCTCAACTGCTTCCACAAAATCGAGTTTCAAATAATTCATTAAAAAGGCAATCGCATCGCCATGAACGCCGCACCCAAAGCAGTGGTAATGGGAATCGCCTTTGTGGACAATAAACGAAGGGGTCTTCTCATCGTGAAAAGGGCAGCACGCTTTATACGAGGCGCCAGATCTATGGAGCTGAATATGCGGTGAGAGAACCTCGACCAGGTCAATACGACTGCGCAACAGCTCTAAACTCTCTGTACGGTAGATAAACATAGGCGTATCATAGAAAACCTGAGCCTTGTTGGAAAGAGGAAAGGCGCGGGGCGTCTGTAAAAAAAATTTGAAATTAAAATTTAAATACGGGAGTGCTTTTTTATTCCAAAATCTGTATAATCGTTTCTAATTTTAAAACGTGTTATGTATCGCGATACAACCACAGGAGATTTTTATGGCAGCTCAAGGATCAGCTTTATCAAGAGATTATGAAAACGTGGCCGAGATTGGAAACAAGTATAACTTTCTTAAACAGACATTTGTTGGCTGGAAGTCTGAGACCATGCCACTCTCAGTGAGAAAACTGATTCAAACCCAACTTGCAGCAGATGCTGTGACACCAAGTGCAAAACTCGGCATTAATGAAAATCAGAGGCTCAAAGCTTTTTGGGCAACAACAGGCGGATTTGCCTTTACTCTCGCCACAAGAATTGTGCGCATTGCCCTTTTCACAATTTTTCTATTACCTGCAATTCTCGTTCGTTTAGGAACAGCTGTTTATTATGGAATGCCAGTTGGCGATACTTTGATTGAGCTCCTAAAAAATTATGGCGAAGAGCTAGCAGATGGCGGCATAACAATTGCCTGCTTGGGGCTTGGAGTGGCCAAAACAATTTACCCAAAAGCCTTTACTGACGCGACAAGAGCTCTTGCAACTTATTATTTACAACGTGCTGATAGACGCAGAGACTTTGCAACGGATGAAGCCACAGACAAAGCGGGGCACACCCAAGATGTTCAAGATGCTAAAACGCGACGACAAGGATATGATCCTGTAGCACGCGAACTAAAACGGTATGTTCAACCGCACAGACAACCCGTAGAAGCACCCTAACCATACAAAGGGATTGTCATGGCAGCCACTCTACCCGTCAACTACGCAGCTCAAGGCCGTACGTATAGCTTGTGCGCGCTCTCATTTGCCTTTCTTGCTGATGACGTGGCCCCAGCAATTAAGAGCGCAGCACGCGGGGCTGTATCTGGGATCGTTGGCTCAGGCCAGGAGCTACTCTCCTATGGAGAGAGCGGTTTATACGAAACAAAAAAGGTCATTCTTCTGAAAATTCCAGAAATTGCACAGGAGCTTTCGATCATCCCTCGAACGCTCCTTCTCCCCATTGTGGAAGAGATTGGAGACTCTTTCAAAACGGCACTACAAGAACTTTGTAAATACACCTTGACCGCGTGGAGCTGGACAAAAGAGGCTTGCGTACTTCTCTGGCAAGGCCTAATCTATCCCCTACTTGCAGAGATTGGATCCACCCTTTTTTCAGGGGCAATGCAAGCCCTCTCATGTATTGTTTTCTGCTACGATGTACTAAAAGAGACGGCACAACTTGCCTACCATATTATTGCCCCTTTTGTCGAAGAACTTCTCTCATCGCTCTACTCAGGCGCGAGCGAGGCTCTTAAAGGCGTCATTTTCGGACTTGGTGCAGCAGGCCAGGCACTCTCTATTCCAGCACCCATCGCCTATAGTTTCGCACAAGAAGTTGTCTCTACCCTTCCACCTGCAGGATATGAACTAGCAAAGGCCGTCCGCCTCATCACAGCAAGCAGCAAGGAAGCGCTACTCACCACCTACCATGTGACAGGCTCCCTCTTAAAAGAGCTCCGCTCCGACACTATAACCGGTATCCAGGAACTTGCAAAAGGAGCCCTCCACCTTGGCTCCATTTTTCAAGAAATGGCACAGCTTGCAGGCAACTCACCTCTACGCGCCCTGCTTCTTGAAATTGCCTCGGACTGCAGATCTGGCGCTGGTGAAATTTTAAAAGTGGCCGCTTTAAGTCTGCCCGCTTTTCTAGAAGTAACCTTGTACTTAAAAGAGCTTCTTGTCTCAATCGGAGATGAGCTTCTCTCAACCCTCAAAAGTGGCTTTTCTGAAGCAAAAAAAGCTCTTGTTTTCGCAGCTCTTGCCGTGTTAGAAGCAGCGATCGTTGTAAAAAATTTAGCTCAAGACCTGGGACAAGAGGTAGCCTCTTCTGTCACAAGCGGCCTTGAAGAGACAGTAAAAGCTCTAATTTTTGCCTACACGGCTTTAGACGAAGCAACCCTCTACCCACGCAGCTTTGTCTCTGCTTTGGCACAAGAGCTCTTTTCCAGTATCCCTTCCGGCGCCTCTGAAACGGCAAAAGCCTTTACAACAATTCTTGCCACAATCAATGAGGGAACACTCATCCCTCGCACAATACTCTACGCCTTATTAACAGAGCTGACACAAGACATTCTCTCAGGCGCCCACGAACTTCTCAAAAGCGCCATCCAGGTTTCCACCTTGGCAGCTGAAACCCTGCGCATCCCAGCATTCGTCGCCCTTGCTTCAGGTCAAGAGCTTCTCTCCTATTCTGTATCGGGATTCTACGAAACAGGCAAAGGGCTACAGGTCGCTCTGAATGCGCTTAAAGAAAGTGCAACGCTTATCGTCTCCGGAGCCTCCCCTCTCCTCTCAGAAGTTGCCTCTGACTTAAAATCTGCTCAAGGAGAATTGCGCAATGCAGGTGACTTTGTCGCACATAATGTCGGCGCAGCTTTATATGACATCACACTTGCTCCCATCGGGAACAAATTCAGCGGGCTCATTGAAGAGGGCCGTCGGATAAGAGCCCTCAGGGCTGCAGCGCGCGCATAGCGTTTCGATAATTAAGCAGCTGAATCTTTCCAATTCTCTGCTCAACCTCTCCGGTATAAATCAGAAAAGCTTCTGGAGATCTTGTTTCTACAAGCTCTTGAAAAAAGTGTAATTTCTGTGTGAACTCAGACTGGTATGTTTTCGATGACTTAATTTCGATCGGGACAAGGATGTTGCCGATTTTATAGATCAGATCAATTTCATTTTTTTGCACATCGCGATAATAAAAAAGACTAGGATCCAGCCCTTGGTTGAGCAGATGTTTTTTCAATTCGAGAATAACCGCATTTTCAAAGAGATGACCACGCAGCGGATCACGAAAAAGCTGTATTTCATTCTGAATACCGAGCAAATAAACAGCGAGGCCCACATCATTAAAATAGAGCTTTGGTGACTTAATGACTCGTTTACCAAAATTCTCAAAATAAGGGGGCAGGCGAAAAACAATAAAAGAGGCTTCTAAGATCGAAATCCACTCTTTAACCGTATGAGAAGAGAGCCCCACCTCTCCCCCAATCTCTTCCATATTCAGGATCTGTCCAATACGCCCGGCCAAAATCTGAACAAACCGCTCAAACTGAAGCAGATCCTTAACTTTAATCTGTTGACGTAAATCGCGCTCAACGTAAGTCTGAAAATAGTTGCGATACGCCTTTGTTGGGTCAAGTGTATCTTGGTAAATCCGCGGATAGCCTCCTTTAAGCATCCAACTATCGACAGGCAGAACAAAACCGGCTAGCTCAATCTCTTTCAAGGTCATCGGTAAAAGAGTGAGTAGAGCTGTTCTTCCAGCAAGTGACTGAGAAACAGCCTCTTGTAATTCAAGCTGATGACTTCCCGTTAAAATAAAAAGTCCTTTCCGCTTGTCTTGATCAACAAGCGGCTGGATATAGGAGAGAAGCTCTGGCACCCGTTGAATCTCATCGAGAATCGCCCCATCGGGAAACTGCTCAAGGAAACCGCGCGGGTCGGTAAGCGCAAGAGAGCGCACATCAGGAAACTCAAGATTTGCATACTTTTTATTCGGAAAAGCATACTGAACAAGGGTTGTTTTACCAGATTGCCTTGGGCCCAGCAAAGTAACAACAGGATACTGCTTTGCAAGCTCTTGAATCTCAGTCTCAATCTCTCTTTTAAACACAATTTTTACTCATTTGAAGTTCAACTTCATTTTAGTCAAAAGCCGCTTTTAAAGAAAGAATCGAGTCACAGATTCCCAAGTCTATTTTTCTCTATTTGTTCTGGAGGCTTACCTTGGAGTGTGTATTCAGCATATTGATGGATCAACTTAGCGACAACAGCTGTCCAGCCGGTTTGGCAGCTGGCCCCAAGCCCGGCTCCATTATCTCCATGAAAATACTCGTGAAAAAGAATGTAGTCGCGAAAGTGAGGGTCTGTTTGGAATTTTTCAATTCCTCCATAGACAGGCCTGCGCCCATTTTCATCTTTTAAAAAGATCTTGATGAGCCTGAGCGATAAATCTTGTGCAACATCCCACAGCGACACCTGACAGCCTGATCCTGTGGGGTATTCTACTTTAAAATCATCTCCGAGGAAATAATGAAATTTTTGTAGCGACTCTATCAAAAGAAAATTGAGCGGGAACCAGACGGGGCCTCTCCAATTCGAATTACCTCCAAAAAGAGCTGTTGTCGACTCAGCAGGCTCATAATCGAGACGAAAGACTTGTCCTTTAAGCTCTAAAACGAAAGGGTGCGTCTCTAATTCTTTGGACAGAGAGCGAATCCCGTAGGGGCTTAAGAGTGTTGTTTCATCTAGAACCTTTTCTAAAATACGGCGCACTTTATCTGGACTGACTAGAGAAATAAGAAGAGGCTTATTAAGATCCATCTGCTTTAATGTGATAATCTTTTTGACAAGATCTGCCCGATTATCGAGAATCCACTGAAATCTCTTTCGATATTCAAAAAAGGGATGATTTGTAGAAATATCACTTGTCGCAATCGCATAAAGAGGCATCACTCCAATGATCGTATTCATCTTCATTTGAATCCTTCGGCCATTGGGTAGAATGAGTATCCCATAATAAAATCCTTTTTCTTCATCCCAAAGACCATTATTTTCTCCATCGATGTTATTCATCGCATCCGCAATGGAAAGAAAGTGTTCAAAAAACTTCGTCGCCATCGCTTCGTAAACAGGGTTTTTGATCGCAAGTTCTAAAGCGATCTGTAAGAGATTAAGCGCATACATCGCCATCCACGCTGTTCCATCGGCTTGACAAAGAACGCCTCCAGTAGAAGACCCTATATGAGTCCGATCAAAAGCGCCGATATTGTCCAGACCGAGAAATCCTCCCTCAAAAATATTGCGTCCCTGAGCATCTTTTCGATTCACCCACCAAGTGAAATTCAAAGAGAGTTTTTGAAACATTGTCTCCAAAAAAGCTTCATCTTTACGCCCTGTTATATTCATCTCAATCTGATAGATCCGCATCGCAGCCCACGCATGAACAGGAGGGTTGACATCGCCAAAATCCCATTCATACGCAGGCAGCTGTCCATTGGGGTGCATGTACCACTCTGTGACAAGAAGAAGCATCTGCTGCTTTGCAAATTCAGGATCAATCGGAGCAAAAGTCACGGCATGAAAAGCCAAATCCCAAGCAGCAAACCACGGATACTCCCACTTGTCTGGCATAGAAAAAATATCGGCCGCATCTAAGGTTTCCCAGTGGCTGTTCCTACCCTTTTTTCTTCCCTCTTGAGGCGATGGGCATCCTGGATCTCCATGGAGCCACTTGTGAACATTGTAATGGTAATACTGTTTATTCCATAAAAGACCTGCAAAAGCTTGGCGCTGCACATTTTTCATATCTTGAGGCAGAGAAAAAGGGGTTACTTTATTGTAAAAAGCGTCCGCCTCTTCTTTACGCTTAGCAAAAATAAGATCAAAATCTGCTCCTAAAGGATCCCCGATAAGGTTATCTGACCGAAGCCGCAGCTTCACAACAGCCGTCTCTTGCCCAGGTATTGAAAGAATGTGGTGAAAGGCAGATTTTGTCCCAACGCGCGCTGGATTCACCGCATCTTTATGACCAAAAATCACATATTCATTAAATGCATCTTTGACATACGGAGAGTGATTAGCAACTCCAAAAAGACGCTCATTATTTGTCTCATTCTCTGTAAAAAGCACTGCATTGGGTCCATCGGAATAGAGGTAATAAGAGCCGAGTTTGTCATGAGTTGCTTCGATGATTTGCGTAGAGCCTTTTTTTGATTTTAATTTTAAAGAATGCTTTTTACTAAAAGAGTCCCAGCTCCACGTGTTTCGAAACCATAAAGTCGGAAGAAGGTGCACAGGCGCCAGGTGAGAGCCGCGATTGGCAACCGTAATTTTGATCAGTAGATCTTCTGGAGAGGCTTTTGCATATTCGATAAAAACATCAAAATAAGAATCTTCATCAAAAATTTTTGTGTCCAGAAGCTCATACTCGAACTCTTTTTTTGACCTTTTGCGATTTTCTCGAACTAAATCTTCATACGGATAAGCTTGCTGAGGGTATTTATAGAGATACTTCATGTACGTATGAGTTGGGACATTATCTAGATAAAAATAATACTCCTTAACATCCTCGCCATGATTTCCTTCGTTGCCTGTTAATCCAAAGAGTCTCTCTTTTAAAATCGGATCTTTTTCATTCCATAAAGAAAGAGAAAAACAGAGGAGCTGCTGGTCATCGGAAATCCCTGCAATGCCATCTTCTCCCCAACGATATGCCCTAGATCGCGCGTGATCGTGAGGAAAATAATCCCACGCAGTGCCTCCAGGACTATAGTCTTCCCTGACAGTCCCCCACTGTCTTTCACTCAGATAGGGACCCCATTTACGCCAAGGAAGTTCTCCCTGGCGTGCCTCTTCAAGTCTTTTTTCCTCTTCTGTGATCATAGGCCTGGACTTTGGTGCATCATACCACCATCGACAAAAACGGTTGTCCCTGTCATATAAGACGCTCCATCACCCGCCAAAAAGGCGACAACAGATGCAATCTCTTCAGGTCGTGCCATACGGCCAAGAGGGATTGCTGCGTCAAGCTTCTGCATGAGCGTCTGATCCTTCATCGTAGAGAGATTGATCGGGGTCGCTACAGCACCGGGGCCAAGCCCTGTGACTAAAATCCCATGCTGTGCAAGTTCAAGAGCTGATGTTCGCGTCAGCATCCTGATCCCTCCCTTGGATAGACAGTAAGCAGTATTTCCCGGCATCGGCCAATCCTCATGTACCGACGTGATGTTGATGATGCGCCCTCCCTTGCCCTGCCGTATCATCTGCTTAGCTGCAATCTGCGTTCCAAAAAAAGCACTTTTTAAATTGACCTCCATCACTTTTTCATACTGTTTTTCGGTTGTATCAAGAACGGAGGTTCTCGTTTCAATTCCTGCATTGTTAACCATGATATCTACTGCCCCAAACTCTCTGACCGCTGCGTCTATCAACAATTGAATAGATTCTACCTGGCTCACATCTGCATTGACTCCTATCGCTCGATCTCCTAAAGCTAAAATCTTCTTCTGAAGTGCATCCGTTGCCTCTCTGTGAGCGATATAATCGATCACAATATTAGCGCCCTGTTTTGCAAGCTCAAGAACGATTGCAGCACCAATTCCACTATTGCCGCCTGTCACAACGGCCACTTTTCCTTTAAGACTCATATAATCACCTCGTCTCCCCTTCATAACTGACTACTGTCTTGCTAACAAGAAATTTATTGAAAAATAGAAGGAAAAAAGACAAAGATGAAACAAGAACCTAAGGATTTTTTTCATGCGTTGGATCGTATTATTATCCCTTACCTGGGCTCTCAATGCTGTAGAAAATCCTCCTGCCTATCAGCCAGATGCGTCTGTGCAGCTGCCGCTTCAGGTCTATGACGACTCTTTTGCAAAAATTTTAGGAGAAAAACCACAACTTGTCCATTTAGCCGACAGCTTTGGATTTACTGAAGGCCCTGTTTACTTCTCAGATAGCGCAAACAGCGATTTAGGCTATCTGATCTTCACAGACCAGCTGAGGCAAAACATCAATATGATTCGCTGGTTTGGATTAAACCCCTTTAATCAGATTACTTCTCTTTCCTTTAGCGCTCCCGCACTATTTCGTCACCCCTCTAGCATTGCAGATGGACAAACAGCCGATTTAGAAGGACGCCTGCTGACTGCTGAGACAACCGGCAGGAGAGTCTCCATTACCGAAGCTGACGGAACAGTACGCACCTTAGTGGGCAGCTACCAAGGGAAACCTCTCAATTCTCCAAATGATCTGGTTGTGAAATCAGACGGGAGCGTCTGGTTCACAGACCCCTCTTACGGCTGCTTTCAGTTTCCTCAAGAATGTTACTTGCCAAACAATGTTTATCGATTTGACCCAAAAACGAAAAGTTTAAGCGTTGTGACAGGTGAGTTGGAGATGCCAAATGGCATTGCATTTTCTCCTGATGAGACAATTCTTTATGTGATTGATAGTGCAGCCATTCAAGCGCCAAAAACTGATTACAAAAATAAACCCCATGCAATTTATGCGTTTGATGTGAACCCAGACGGGAAAAGTGTGAGCGGGAAGAGATTGTTTACTGTTGTTTCTCCGGGATTTCCTGATGGGATGCGGCTGGATCATGACGGAAATATCTTTGTGGGAGCCTTAGATGGCGTTCAAGTCTTTAACCCCCAAGGAAAAATGATTGGAAAAATTTTACTTCCAAAAGAGACTGCCAACCTAACCTTTGGAGGCAAAGAGAATAACGTCTTGTTTATCTGCTCCTCCAATTCTATTTGGGCAATACAGCTTAACACATATGGCGCGAAACCTGTTCCTGTTCTAACCAAGAAAAAATGATAAAAGGAAAAATCGTCACACTCTATCTCATTGGCCTCATTCAAGGCATCTCCTTTACTCTGATTCCCGGCGCCTCCGCATTTCTTGTTTCACCTAACGGCTTTCACCTCACCTCGATTCAATACGGACAGCTTTTTGTTCCAATGATTTTGCTTTCGATTATTGCCTCCTTTTTTGGAGGTCTCTTTGCTAAAAAATGGGGAATCCGACGCGTCTCTGTTTTTAGCGGATTCCTGAATTTTGTATCGATGATCCTCTTTGCTCTCTCAGTCTTTTATTTAGAAAACGGGTTCTTCCCTCTCCTTATTTGTCTCTTTTTCTTAGGAGCTGGATTTGGGGCAAATCTTGCCACCTTAAATAGTTATGTCATTAATTTTTTCCCAAAAAAGTCAAGCGCTGCCTTAACGGCTTTGCATGCAACTCTCGGAAGTGGAACAGCAATTGGACCCCTTCTCTTTCAATTCTCATTGGACGTACTATATTGGTGGATTGCGCCGCTCTTTTTAGCCTCTATTTATCTCATCCTCATTTACTTTACGTGGAAATTCTTCCCTCTCAATTTAAATCTTCCAAAAAACACATCGGGAACACTTTCTAAAAGAGTCTACTTATTTGCTTTGATTGCTCTACTCTATGGAATTTGTGAGACAGCTTTTGGGAACTGGACCATTCTATTTCTTAAAACAACAAAGGGCTTTGTTGCTGAAAAAGCCTCTTTCAGCCTCTCTCTTTTTTGGGCGTCCGTAACTTTAGGAAGGATCTTCGCTGCACTTTTTGCTCTCCGTATTTCTCCCTATCTCATCTATTTTTCCATCAGCCTCATCTTTATCGCCTCACTCCTGTTACTTGACTTCAGCAATTTTCTCTTCCTGTCATTTCTTATTGCAGGCCTTGGCTGTTCCGCCTTTTTGCCACTGACAGTCTCACTCGGACAAAAGCAAGACTTGCCTCGCGCTGAAATGATTTCGGGGCTCATTATAGCGGTTTATATGTCTGGATATGGAGTTTCAGCTTACGGAATCGGCTGGATCCAAACAGCATTTGACTTTCAGCTCTCTTCTCTTTTTTTCTACCTGCTCATTCCTTCTACCGCTCTAATACTACTCACAACGATTGTTTCGATAAGACCTTCTTTTAGGGTAGGAAAAAATCTTTGAATCCTCTACATGTGGATTTATGAACTACGACATCATTATTATCGGCTCTGGCGCAGGGGGAGGCACTCTTGCGCGTCATTTAGCACCTTCCGGGAAAAAGATTTTAATCCTTGAACGAGGAGATTTTTTAAAACGGGAGCCCGAAAATTGGAATGTGCGCTCCGTCTTTATAGAAAATCGTTACGTCTCTCCTGACACCTGGTATGACAAAAAGGGAAAAGGCTTTCAGCCTCAGGTCCACTATTTCGTTGGAGGCGCAACCAAAATGTACGGCGCGGCTCTATATCGGCTGAGAAAAGAAGATTTTGAAGAACTGCCTCACTATGATGGAATTTCGCCTGCCTGGCCAGTCCGTTATGAAGAGTTTGAGCCTTACTACACAAAAGCCGAAGAGATGTATCAGGTGCACGGATTAAGAGGGGCAGATCCCACAGAACCCTTTTCAAGCGCCCCTTACCCTTATCCTTTTGTCTCTCATGAACCGAGAATTCAGAAGCTCTATGACGATTTAAAAAAAGCAGGCTATAATCCTTTTCCAGCCCCCTGCGGTATCATGCTCAATGAAAAAGATATGGCTTTTGGCCGTTGCGTTCGGTGCAACACATGTGATGGGTTCCCCTGTCTTGTGCAAGCAAAATCTGATGCTGAAGTCATTGGCATTCGTCCGGCACTAAAGCATCCCAATGTGACGTTGATCCGCAATGCTAAAGTCACTCGATTAGAGACAAACCCTTTAGGGACCTCCGTAACTCAGGTGGTAGCCCAGATCAACGGGCAGACAGAACTATTTCGAGGAAATATTGTCGTTGTCTCTTGTGGTGCTGCCAATTCTGCACAACTTCTCCTCATGTCAGCAAATGAACATCACCCCAACGGTCTTGCTAACAGCTCCGACCAGGTAGGGCGCAACTACATGTTCCACAATAGTCAGGCAGTTCTAGCCTTTTCGCGCGAGCCCAATTTAACCCATTTCCAAAAGACAGTCGCTCTCAATGATTTTTACTTTGGCATGGAAGGATTTAATTATCCGATGGGCAATATTCAAATGATTGGTAAAACGATGGGAGCTATGTTTAGAGGAGAAAAGCCTCTTTTGACCGCTCTTGTCCCAGATAGAACACTTGATTTTATGGCGCGTCACACAGTTGATTTCTGGCTCTGTACCGAAGATCTACCAATGCCAGACAATAGGATAACCGTTGATAAACAGGGAAATATTACCTTAACCTACACGCCAAATAATCAGGTGCCAGCAAAAAAGCTCTATCACAAACTCAAATCGATGCTGGGTCACCTCGGAATGTATTCCAACCATCTCATCCCTCATCAAGCTTACTTAAAAACATCAATTCCCATTGCAGGGGTCGGTCACCAAGCAGGAACCTGTCGATTTGGAACCGATCCTAAGACCTCTGTCCTCGATCCTCTCTGCAAAGCCCACGATCTTGACAACCTCTACGTTGTTGACACAAGCTTTTTTCCCAGTATCGGAGCGGTCAATCCCTCGCTGACTGCCATGGCCAATGCACTCCGTGTCGGCGACCATCTCTTAAAAAGATTGTAGCCTAGAAAAAAATCGAGCAACTGTGTAGAATTAGCCGGTATGGTCGACCTATTTCCCCAATCTTCTGCACAGCCTGATCTTCAAAATCGTGTCTCTAAAGAGCTACACGATCCCGCCCTTTCTCATCTACGCGAAGAGATTAAGCAGGTGATGCTCCCCTTACTGATCCGAATCTTTGAGCTGAAGGCGGCAGCTGCGCAGGCAACAGCCTCGCCGTCGCGTCTGATCCAAGCAAAACAAGAACCGATTGATCAGATAGCCGAGAAGCTCCAACAACTTCTTAAAGACCTCCACTTACTCGGCCTTTTTTGCCAGAGCGCAGCTGTACAGGCAACAAAAGCTCTTGATGAAATTAACAAGGAGACCCCATGTCCGCCTCCCCTATGATGCTCCAGTGGCAGCGCTGTAAAGAAAAGGCACAAGGCGCCCTTCTACTCTTTCGCCTTGGCGATTTTTATGAAGCATTTCATGAAGACGCAAGCCTTCTATCACAAGCAGTTAACGTCACATTGACCAGACGCCAAGACGTCCCTATGAGCGGCATCCCGTTTCACACCTGTGAAGCCTATATCGATAAGCTTGTAACGCTCGGCTTTCGCGTAGCAATTGCTGAACAGATCACAGACCCGGCTGCCGCTAAAGGACTTGTCACACGCGAAGTTGTCCGCATCATCACACGTGGCAGCGTGATTAACTCTTCACTTCTTGTAGAAAAAAATAATAACTTCATCGCAAGTGTAGATCTTGTCAATACAACTTATGGCATTGCGCTTTTAGATCTGACAACTGCCGATTTTCGCACCCAAGCAGTGGAAAGTTTTGATGAACTCGTGGACGCTCTTTCACGTGCCCGTCCGAGTGAAATCATCTGCTCAGAAAAATGTCATAAAAAGGGAGCTCTTCCGGGTCACCCACAAGTTAAAAGCCAGGAGCTCTTTGACCACAATCTCTGTATTACAAGGATCAAAAACCAGTTCCAGGTCCACTCCCTTAACTCACTTGGCCTTCAGGGGAAAGTAGCAGAGATTAATGCAGCAGGCTCGCTCCTGAGCTATATTCAAGATGAGCTGCGTCTATCGACCAAACACATCATGGAACTCAAAGAGGAGGCGCTCTCCTCTTATATGCTCATTGATATGGCAACAAAACGACAGCTAGAGCTTGTAGAATCGCTCCACGACGGCAAAACTCTTCTAGAAGTTCTTGATAAAACTGTCACTCCGATGGGAGGAAGACTATTTAAACAGTGGCTTCTCCACCCCCTCCTCTCGGTCGAGGCTATTGTAGAGCGCCAAGATGCAGTTCAAGAGCTCTTTACCTACCCCCACCTCCCCTCAATTTTGCAAGAAGTGCGCGATCTGGAGCGGCTCCTGATGCGTGTCGAGACAGGCTACGCAACACCCAAAGACCTCCTCCCTTTACGCCTCTCGCTTGAAGGGGCGTGGAAAGCAAGAGAAACATTGATCAGATGCACCTCTTCTCTACTCAAGCGGGAGCAAGAATCTATTGCTGACTTTTCTCCCCTATGCCAGGAGCTGAAAAGAGCCCTTTCTGATGATCTACCTGTGAAACTCAATGAAGGCGGAATCTTTCAGAATGGGTACAACCAGAGGCTCGATGAGCTCCGCAGTTTTCAGCAAGAGAGCCACAGCTGGATTGCCCAGTATCAGACCCAGTTACGCGAAGAGACAGGGATCCGCACATTAAAAATCGGCTACACGCGCGGCTTTGGCTACTACATCGAAGTGAGTCGCGCTCAAGTAGATAAGATGCCAGCCCATATCGAAAAAAAACAGACGCTGACAAACGTCGAGCGCTTCATTACGCCAGCTCTTAAAGAGTATGAGTATCGCCTTGCCACAACAGAAGAAGAGATTATCGCACTAGAGCTTGAGCTTTTCCAACACATATGTGACAGGCTCATCTTCAATGGGCTCCATATTCGCAAAACCGCACAAGCAATTGGCACGATTGACTGCCTAATGGCACTCTCTCTTCTTGCGACCCTCAATAACTACGTGCGCCCCATTGTCGACACAAGCGATCATCTTGAGATCAGAGGAGGGCGCCACCCTGTCATCGAACAGACACTCGGAAGCGCGACATTCATCCCCAACAGCCTCCTCCTCAATACTGAAGAGCGGCTGATGTTAATTACAGGTCCGAATATGGCGGGTAAGTCGACCTTTATCCGCCAAGTGGGACTTATCGCGATTATGGCTCAGATGGGATCGTTTGTTCCCGCAACCTCTGCCCACATCGGTCTCATCGACAAGCTCTTTTCACGCATCGGCGCAAGCGATGACCTCGCGCGTGGCCAATCGACATTCATGGTCGAAATGACAGAGACTGCTAACATCTTACGCCATGCCACACAGAGATCTCTTATTATCCTCGATGAGATTGGAAGGGGAACTGGCACCTATGACGGCATCTCTATTGCGTGGGCAGTCGCTGAATATCTCCTCATGCAACCAGAAAAACGGGCAAAGACACTCTTTGCAACCCACTACTGGGAGCTGACAGCCCTGGAAAAAGAGATCCCCGGTGCTGTCAATTTTCACATCTCTGTTCTTGATACGGAAGAGGGAATAATCTTTTTACATAAAATCGCCCGTGGCAGTACAAATAAGAGCTACGGCATCCATGTCGCGCGCCTGGCGGGGCTACCCTATCCAGTCCTAAAGCGTGCAGAGCAGATGCTGAAACTCTTAGAACGTACCCATAAATAAATGATCGACCTCTCCCGTTTCCCAGAAGAGCCCGGCGTCTACCTGATGAAGGATGGTAAGGGGGCCGTTCTTTACATCGGCAAAGCAAAAAAACTGCGTACCAGACTCAAACAGTATTTTGTTCCGGGAAGAGATGGAAGAGCCATGGTCCCCTTCCTGACCTCTCATGTCACTCACATTGACACGATCTTAGTTCCAACAGAAGAAGAGGCACTGCTTCTTGAAAATCGCTTAATTAAGAGCCATCAACCGAAATTCAACGCTCTTCTCAAAGACGATAAGACCTTTATTAGTCTGATGATCAATAGTAAAGATCCGTGGCCACGCTTGCAACTTGTTCGTTATAAAGGCCGACCAAAAAAAGAAGGACTCTATTTCGGCCCCTATACCAATGCCCTCGCAGCAAGAGCCTCTGCAGAACATCTCTCTAAGATCTTTCCGCTGCGACAATGTTCCGATGAGGAGCTAAAGCTTCGCACACGGCCTTGTATTTTGCATGGGATTGGAAGATGTATCGCTCCGTGTGTGAATCTCTGCAGCCATACAGAGTACGATGGATTTGTTAATGAGACTATTGCCTTTTTAAAAGGAGAAGATCAGACAATTATCAGAAGGCTTAAAAAAGAGATGGAAAGTGCGTCAGAGGCGCTTGAGTTTGAAAAAGCAGGGCACCTGCTCCAAACCATCCAGCATCTAGAGTATGTAGTTGGAACGAGAAAAAAAGAGCTAAAAACCTCAAAAGACGCCTCTGATCTGATCGGCCTATATCGCGAGGCAACTAGCGTGATGGTCGTTGTTCTCTTGTTTCGCGATGGAACCCTTGTTGGATCAGAACACGATCTTTTTTCCGATATTGCCGAAGATGACACAGAACTCCTCTCCTCGTATCTGCTACAAAAATATCAGCACAAACAAGATCTGCCAAAAAAAATCTTGAGCCCAACCCCTCTTCCTAAAACTCTAGAAAAACTCCTCGGGATCCCCATAAAGCGCTCAAAAAACTCTTTAAGTCTTGTTGCTGTAAAAAATGCAGAAGCGCTCTTTAAACAAGAAAAACAGGATACGGACAAACGAGAAAAAAAGCTCCTTGACCTCTCAGATCTTTTGCACCTCAATCGCTACCCCAAACGGATCGACTGTTTCGACACCTCTAACCTCTCTTGCACAAACCCCGTTGCAGCTGTCGTCTCTTTCCTAGACGGTCTCTATGATAAAAGTCGCACACGCCTATTTAAAATAAAAAATACAAATAGAGGCGATGATTACGGGGCAATGCGTGAGACTCTTGAGCGACGCCTTCTTCGAGCAGAAAAAGAAGATGACCTCCCCGACCTGATTATCCTTGATGGGGGCAAAGGACAACTGAATATTGGAATTGAATTACTTAAAGAATTGAATATTGTCACAGTTGACCTGATTGCTCTTGCTAAAGAGTCAAGCCGCCACGATAAAGGCCTGAGTCAAGAAAAAATTTTCCTCACAACTCAAGATGCGCCGATCCTCTTAGCGCGCAACTCTCCCCTCCTCTTTCTGCTCCAGAAAATCCGCGATGAGGTCCATCGGGTGGCCATCGGCTTCCACCGCAAAAAGCGGTCCCAAAACCTCATACAGAGCGCCCTCGAAGGGATCCCTGGTATTGGACCCAAAAAAAGAGCGCTGCTTCTCGGCCACTTTGGTAGCGTCAAACGGGTCAAAGAGGCGTCCCAAGAAGAGCTTGAGCAAGTTCCAAGACTCTCTCAAAAAGAGATTGAACAGATCATCCAGTGGCGCAACACAAATCAGTAAATTTTTTACCACTTCTCTTCTTGTAAACATTTATTTGTTTGTTAAAAAACGCAATTAAAAATAATTAATCGTATTGTTAATTAAACTAACAAGTTGTATTATTTTACTAAGAACAAACAAAACAACAAGGAAAGAACAATGGCAAAGCCTACAAATCCTTTAAATGTATTTACTAATACACCGCACGAATTGCTTGCAGAAGCTTCAAGACTTGCGAATGGTAATCGACAATGCCAACAAGCAATTAGTGGAGTAGAGGAAACATTTTGTTTATTAACACCAGCTCTCGTTCAGATACAAAAACAAAATATTAATAAAATAGAAATTAACCCTATACAAGGCTTATTAAACCCACTGGTTGCTGAAATAAAACAGATCACGCCAGAAGCGGCTCAATTAGATTCAGAAAAAAGGTTAACATTTGTTCAACAAATCGTGGCTTTAGCAAATCAAATTGCTACAAAAATTTTGGGGACAAAGAACTATGACGCACAATTTTTTAGAGAGATGAATCAAGGGCTCATCCCTATAGCTCTGGATATTCAATCTTCCTTGGACAAGATTCTTCGCCCGCCAAGCGTCGTTCCCTGCCCAGCCGCTGCTGCCTACGAAGAAATGGCGGCACAGCCAACACCTGAGAAACAAGAGGAAACAATAGCTGCTGTACCAGTAGTGACAGAACCACTCCCTGCACCACAAGAAGAAGCGCCCTCCCAAGAGCCAGAACTTTTGCCTATTGCTGGATGCAGCTGGGAAAAAGATGCAAAACTTAAAACTGCTTTACAAACAACATGGAACAAAGCTTTTACACAAGCTACAGAGTTGCCAGAATCGCGCTCACGCAATGTGCTTCTTAAAGAGTTAACCCGTGTTAAAGAAGCACTTAATGGCACTTACAAACCGTATGTTTCAAGCGAGGTTCAGCGTATGACCCTAGAAGAATTGCAATACAAGATGCCAGAGGCACAACAGGCAGCGCTTCGCCCACTCCTAACAGAACTCATCGCGCAACTAGAAGCTGCTATGGAATCTGCCCTAAACACACCCCAAGCGGACCAGGCACTCTCCTTTACAGCACTCTGCATTGAGAGAATGAGTCATCTTGTAGAAGAGTTTTCAAGGTACACCCCAAAACCGACTGTTAGACAAACCGTTGCTGATACCATTGGCCTTGCGGCTATGGCACACCTTGTCTCAACAAAAAAAGAAAATGAACCAATTAGCGAAGAAGTTTTAGCCGAAAGAGGGATTCTTGTCTCTCGACAGCTGCAAATGGCTAACGAAGTGCGGGGAATGGGACCTCTTTTCAGCTCCCTAAAGGCCAGCGATGCAATCGCTCTCCAACTGCGCGCTGTCGCAGCTGAACTCAACGCACCAAAAACTGTTGCAGAAAAACCGCTCGCCGTAGAAGAAGGTCCAGGCTTTTTAGCCTCCGTTCTCGCGGACCTAGCAGTGATTGGGAACTTCTTTTCTTGGCTTGGAAGTTTGATTGCGAGCTGCTTTTCCAGCAGCTCTGAAGAGGAGTAAAAAAAGTTCTACCAGCTCGCCTTGATGATGCCCGGGATCAAGCCTTTATTGGCCATCTCGCGGAAACAGAGGCGGGAGAGTTTGAACTTGCGGAGATACCCACGGGCACGACCTGTCAATGCGCAGCGATTGCGCAGACGGACAGCTGATGAGTTGCGTGGCATTTTGTTGAGCTGAATCTGTGCGGCTAAGCGCTCTTCATCCGATTTATTCATGTCAATGACGGCAGCTTTCAGTTTCTGTCTCTTATCCCATTTCAACTGAACCATACGCTCACGCTTTTTCTGCTTTGCAATAGAAGATTTTTTTGCCATAGATTTCCGTTAAATTATTTTTTACGAGCAGGACCTTTCTGTCTCTGCTTCCGATTTGGATCTATCTTGTTAATGACGTAGACTCGCCCCTGACGTCTTACAATTTTATCCCCTTTTGTAGGGTCTGCTTTAATCGATGCTCTAACTTTCATACGATTCCTAATACTTGTTCTATCAAAAGCAGTGTTATACAAGATCTTGGCCTTTCTATGCAAGAGTTGATTTTTCTTGTTGCCGATTTTGAACATTTATCCTATACTGGAGACGTAAAAATTAAATTGATACCACTTTTTAAGGGATGAACAATGAAACGCACCTATCAGCCGAGCAAAAAGAAAAGACAAACAACCTGCGGATTCCGCAAGCGCATGAAGACAAAAGACGGCCGCAAAATCATCAATCGCAGAAGAAGATCGGGCAGAGTAGCGTTGACGACCGCCTAAGACTTCCGAAAAGCGCCCGTCTTCTCTCTAGAGATCAGTTTCGCAGCCTTCAGAGGTCCGGTTGTCAATGGGCGGGAAGTCTGATCTTTGTTCAATACAGAGAAGGGCGCTCCTCGATGCCTAAACTTGGGCTGACTGTTTCGCGCAAGTATGGGAAAGCCCATATGCGTAATCGCTTTAAACGTGTTGTACGCGAAGCCTTTCGCCAGCTCCTCCCCTCTCTTCCCATAGGCATTGAGTTAAATATTTTACCAAGGACACCACACTCTAATCCCCCAACAAGCGCCGCTATTTTAATCGAACTGGAAAAACTTCTATGTGTTCTGCATTAAATGAAGAACAAAAACGGGCCGTCCAGACAACAGAGAAGCGTCTCTTAATTCTCGCAGGCGCAGGAAGTGGCAAAACAAGCGTTCTTGTCCACAGAATCGCCCACCTCATTGAAAAAGGAGTCCCTCCATCAGCTATCTTAGGGCTTACCTTTACAAATAAAGCCGCCAAAGAGATGCGAGAGCGCGTCGCAAAAAAAGTCTCAAAAGAGGCATCAAAGGCCGTAACTCTTTCAACATTTCATAGCTTCTGTATGCAGATTCTACGCAAAGAGATCCACCGCCTGGGCTATACACGAGAATTTAGTCTTTATGGAGAGCGGGAAATCAAGCGTCTGGTAACAGAACTCGCACGCAACCTTTTAGAGCATGAAGGAGACCTCCCTTCGCTTGAAAAGAGTCTTGAGCTGATCTCGGGGGCAAAAAATCGTGGGGAAAAAGAACTCACAGGCTCTTCCCAAATCACACAAGAGCTCTTTGCTCACCTAGAGAGCTGCATGCGCGCCTATAATGCCGTCGATTTTGACTCTCTTTTGTCTCTTACAGTACAACTCTTTGAACAGTTTCCAGATCTTTTGGAAACCTATCAAGAACAGTACCGCTATATCATGATCGATGAGTACCAAGATACCAATCCGATTCAATATCGGCTGGCGTCGCTACTTTCTGCAAAATACAACAACCTATGCGTTGTCGGCGATGATGACCAGTCGATCTACGGCTGGCGCGGCGCTGAAATTCGCCACATCCTACAATTTTCTGCAGATACAACGATTAAACTCGAACAGAACTACAGATCAACCCCAACGATCTTAAAGGCTGCAAATGGGCTGATTGCTCACAATGTTGAGCGCCACAACAAAAACCTCTGGAGCCAAAAGGAATCTGGTGAAAAGATCCAACTCTTCTGTGCCCCATCAGAAGTAGAAGAGGCGGAAGCTTGCGTCCACAGGATTATTAAGCTCTGCAAAAAAGAGAATCTCCGCTGGAATGAGTGTGCCATCCTCTACCGCTCAAACCTTCTAACACAAGCCTTTGAACAAGCATTGATGCAAGCTTGCTGGGAAAAAAATGGGCAGTGGATGCGCGGGGTCCCGTATAAGATCTTTGGCGGAACAGAGTTTTACGAAAGGAGTGAAATCAAGGATCTCCTCGCTTATTTAAGGGTGATCACAAATCCAGACGATCAAGAGGCGCTTTTGCGCATTATCAACGTCCCAAGACGCGGCATCTCTGATAAGACCTTAGACTGCCTGACGCAGATCAACCGCACAGAAGGGATATCTTTGTTTTCTGTTCTCAAGCGCTTTGCAACAGAAAAGCAGACTCTATTGCAAGAACGCGCCGTCCACTCCATTGCGCAATTTGTCGAGCTCATTGAAAAAGCCCAAGAAAAATTCAAACCTCAAAGACTCAAAGAGAGTCTTGAGTGGCTCATCCAAACTATTGACTACACAAGAGCCATTCAAGAGGAGGTAAAGAGTGAAAAGATGCGCGCCTTTAAACAAGAAAATGTCACCCAATTTGTCACAAGTCTTGATGCGTATGAAAAAGAGGAAAATGACGGCTCTTTGCATCAATTTCTAATGAACTCTACATTGAATCAAGAGAGCCCCTTTGCGCATAAAAACCTCTCAGAGGACCGGGTTAATTTAATGACATTTCACAGTGCAAAAGGGCTTGAATTCCCCGCCTGCTTCCTCATCGGCCTGGAAGACCATCTCATTCCCCATGAAAAGAGCCTCTCTGAAACGGGTGTTGAAGAAGAGCGTAGACTCCTCTATGTCGCCATCACAAGAGCCAAACGCTTTCTCACCTTAAGCATGGCCCAAACGCGCAAACGCATGGGCAAATCCACCCCCTCAACCCCCTCCCGATTCCTCTTTGAAATTCCCCAAGAGCTCATTCAGATCTCGTCCTGGAAAGATATTTAACTTATGAATCTTTCGCTGCAAGTCCGAGCAGTAAATCCTCTTCACGCATTTTTGGCACAAGTTCTTCTAATTGGTCTACTGCCAGCGCAACTTCAAAGATTCCGTATACTGCTATGCGGCCACTTAACACAAGTTTTGTAGACATATCTGTATACTCAGAGATGCGCGCCATAACTGGAAAATTTTCAGGCTCTCCCTTACCTGGGTATTTCCCAAATTTAAGTGCCAGCTCTTCAGAAGTTGGGAGTCGTAAAGTAGACCCGTCACAACCAATCAGACGAAAGCCTCTCCAGAGACCAGCTTTAGGAGCTGCAGTATAATTCACTTTTGGAAGATTTTGCAGAAACTCGACTTTGCAACTTTTTGGGACCGCCTGCCTCGTCTATTTGCTCTTGGCCGTTTGGCCATAGGTCAAACGGCCAAGAGCAAATAGACGAGGCAGGCGGTCCCAAAAAGTTGCAAGGTCGAGAGAGAAGTAAATATTTTTATATGCAATTTAAAATTGATGATCGAAGGGGGAAGAGCCGGTTGGTAACCCTTTTGCCCATCCTCGCTAAATCTGAGACTGAAGATAAGCGATTGTCTGGGCAAGTTCCGGCTTTGCGGGCTCTGGCGCTTGGAGGTAGGATATCTCTGCATATTTCAGCGCCCGAGCCGCTTCGTCACGACTAAAGAGAAACTGTGCAATGAGCCAGTTGATCTGCCAGCTCTCTTCGGGATCTTGAAACTGTTCAATGTATCTGATCAGAGGACGAATCACCTCTTTTAAGGAGCCTTTTTTATTTAGTTTAGAGCGATTTTTTTCAAAATCTAAGAGAGCAAGCTTCAGATGAGTCCCCAATTCGTTTGTCGGATCTTTCTCTTCAATTTTTTTGCGCAAAAAGACGACTTCTTTATCTTTTACACGCCTTTCTTGAAGAAGCAGAGAATACTGCTCAATTAAAAAAAAGAGTGAGCGATCTCCTTTAAGCCCAACTTCTAAAATCCTCCTTTGATCCTCAAAGCGCACAAGTTTTTTTGCGACAAGAAAAAAAGATTCAAGTTCCGATTCTTCTAAAAGGCTTATATCTCCTTGTAGCGCAGATGTCAGCTTTTGATAGTCGGCGTATAACTCTACTATTTGTGTCACAAAATAACTGGGGGTTGATGGCCGATAATCCACTCGCGCCATCTCCTCTCCCTCTGGATTGAGCAAAAGAAGTAAAGGCGCCTTTTCCACATGAAAAACTTCAGGGGTATCACTAAAAACAAGAAGAAACTTTCCCTGCAAAGGCTGTATAAATAGAGGATTATTTAAAATGTCTGCGCAGATCTTCTCTGACCATGGACAGTCATGGTTGTTGATCAGCGCAAGCAAAATCGGCTTCTGATCAATTTGAGACAACTTCTTTGTTTTCTGGAAATCATCACTCCAATAGCGTAAACTGGGCAAGAGAGGAGGCATCTCCTCGATCTCAACAAAAGGATCGACAGCTAAGAGATGTGTTGAGATAAAGATTGCTAACAGAAGAAACCCGCACCTCGACTTTGCAACTTTTTGGGCTTGACGGCCTCGAGATATTTGTTCTTGGCGCTGTTTATTTTCTAAGGAAGGGGTTAAAAAACCCTTCCTTAGAAAATAAACAGCTGAGTTTGGTCGTAGGCCAAACGGCCAAGAGCAAATAGACGAGGCAAGCGGTCCCAAAAAGTTGCAAAGTCGAGTGTACATACTTTACCATATAGAAAATGTTTCAATTTCCTCCTACTCTTATTTTGCGTCATAGACGAGAAAATCTAAAAAAATGCTCCCTTACAGGGCTAGAAGGACGCCCTGACATGCGTTTTTTCACCTACCCTGACGCTCAGTTACCCGACCTTTCTAACTATATTCTGCTCACGCTCGGGGCCCCTCCACTCTCCTGTGCAGATTCTCATTTGGGAATCGTGCTCGTTGACGGGACATGGCGCTATGCAGAGAAGATGGTTCAATCGCTCTATGTAGCGGAAGCAACAAAAAGACCACAAAAGGCCCTCGAACGCAGCCTGCCCCCGCTCTGTACAACCGCCTATCCAAGAAAGCCTAACCCAGAAGGGGGCCTCGCTTCAGTCGAAGCACTCTTTTACGCCTACAAAATCCTTGGACGTACAACAGACGGAATCCTTGACCACTACTACTTTCGTGAAAATTTTTTAAACAATTTTCCTAATAGACTTTTTCCATAAATTTCTCTATCCTAATGGCTGTGGAACAGAAAGTCTACTCACTCACAGAACATAAGCTCTCAAAAGACCGCATTGACCCCGATGCTCTCTATATTTTGGAGAAATTGCGCCATGCCGGTTTTATCGCTTACCTCGTCGGAGGCAGCGTCCGCGATCTTCTTTTAAATCGATCGCCCAAAGACTATGACATCTCAACGTCTGCAGAGCCCGAAGAGATTAAAAAAGTTTTTCGCAACTGCATCTTGATCGGAAGAAGATTCCGCTTGGCACATATTCGCTTTGGGAAAAAAATCATCGAAGTCTCGACATTTCGCTCAGGCGATCTAGAGTCAGACTCTCTAATTGTGCGCGATAATGAGTGGGGCTCGCAAGAAGAGGATGTAATGCGGCGTGATTTCACAATCAACGGCCTCTTTTATGACTCTGCAAATGAGACCATCATCGATTATGTTGGAGGCTATCTCGATTTGCAAAAAGAGCTTTTGCGCACAATCGGCCAGCCTTTTTTGCGCTTCAAACAAGACCCTGTACGCATGTTACGCCTCTTAAAATTTCAAGCTCGATTTAGCTTTAAAATTGAAGATGAGAGTCACATTGCTATGCTGGAGTGCAGATCGGAAATCACCAAAAGCTCTCCTGCAAGAATTTTAGAAGAGGTTCTACGCATGCTTGAATCGGGCAGCTCTGCCTCATTTTTTCATCTCATTACAGAACATGGATTTTTGCAATTTCTAGTTCCTTCACTTGCGGCCTTCATGGAGGCAGATCCAACTGATGAGATCTTTTCTTATTTAGAAGAGATCGATGCAAAAATCCATGAATTTGCCGATCATCCGTTGCGCAGATCTATTCTGCTCTCCTGCCTTGGATTTCCTATGATGCAACAGCGCATTAAAACCCATTATATCGAACGCAATCGCACCCCACACCTTGGAGAGATCCAAAATGAGGCGCACAACCTCATCCACGAAGTCTTCTCTCACTTTTTTCAAGTGCCGCGTCGCATAAAATTTGAAATCGCCTCAATTTTCACCTCTCAATATCGATTAACACCCATAGAGTCACGCACAAGAGGACGCAAGAGAATCCCCCATGATGCCGAATTTCCAGCAGCCATCGAATTTTTACAGATCAGAGCAGCTATTGAGCCTGGCCTCGAATCGACTTGGAAAGAGTGGGATGAAGCGTACCGCACCTTTATGGCCCACCCGCGCAAGCCGCGTGCACGCCGCCTCAGGAAGAAAAAAACAACTCCAACACCCGACAGCGCAGGTGAGACGTGATTCTCCCTCCTTTTGTCGGCCCGCAAGCGGGAAAAGGAGCCCTGCCCGCACTCTTCTACTTTGCACTCTCAGCAGAAGAGAGCCTTTTTCAAGACCCTTTTAATCAACCTGTTATGGCACTTCAGTCTGACTCTCTACGTATTTTTTCCTTTTCCCTCCCTTTCCACGGAGAAGGGATGAAGGCAGATGATGCTTTAACACACTGGGCTAAAACAATGGAACAAGGGGAGCCCCTTTTAGAAGATTTTTTTGCCTATGCCTGCAACGTCATTGAAAATCTGATCGAAGAGGGAATCGTTCTGAAAGATAAAATTGCGATAGCAGGTCTCTCTCGCGGCGCCTTCGTTGCAACACATATCGCTACGCGTATCGATGCCATTCAGACGATTCTCGGCTTTTCCCCCCTGACAAAATTGAGCTGCTGTAAAGAGTTTATTCATTTTCCACACCAAGAGCTCGATCTTGAAACGCTCGCGCCGCGCCTTGTAGGCAAAAAGCTCCGCTACTATATCGGCAACCACGACACGCGTGTCAGCACCCGCAGCTGTTTTGAATTTATTGAAAAACTGGTTACAAAGTCGTCTATAGAGAGAATCAGATCAGCTCCCGTAGAGCTCAACCTTTTCCCCTCCATCGGCAGACATGGACACGGGACACCTCCTGAAATTTTCAAAGACGGCGCTCGATGGATCAAAGAGAGGCTACTGTGAAAAAACCTTCAATTTTCATCTTTGCCGGTGAGGCAAGCGGCGATTTGCACGGTGAAAAGATTGTACAGGAACTTAAAACGAACTGTTCCGTAACAGGTGTTGGGGGGCCAAAAATGCGACAAGCTGGTCTTAACTGCATCCTGCCGATGGAAGAGTTTCAAGTCATGGGTTTTGTCGATGTCTTTTTTGCCCTACCAAAACTTATCCGCCACTTTTATAGGTTGCGTAAAGCTATTTTACAACTAAAGCCCGACCTTGTGCTTTTTATCGACTATCCCGGCTTTGCCCTTCGTATGGCCGAGCACTTACGCACAAAAAAATTTTCTGGAAAAATCGCACACTACATCTGCCCTTCTGTCTGGGCATGGGGAAAAAAACGAATCCCCAGAATGGCGCGCGACCTCGATTTACTGCTAACGATTCTGCCTTTTGAAAAACGGCACTTTGAAAAGACAACCCTCCAGGTGCAGTATGTCGGCCATCCCTTACTTGAGCGCTGCATCAGAACAAAAAAGAGTACTGCTAAAAGGGTCGGTATCTTCCCGGGCAGCCGAGAAAAAGAACTTGTGCGCAATTTAACAATTCAATTGGAAGCTGCCCGCGCGCTTATAAAAAAAGATCAAGAGTTACGTTTTGTCGTCTCTGTTGCATCGTTAAGTTTTTTACCACTGATTGAAAAGGAGGTCAAAGCAGTCGGTATTGACGTAGAGCTTGTCTTGCCAGAGGGACGTGAGGATCTTTTAGAGAGCATCGATTATGCCATTGCAAAATCGGGCACCATCACACTAGAGCTTGCTCTATATGGGGTGCCAACCATTGTCACGTATGGGCTCTCAAAGCTCGATGCTTTTATCGCACAGTATCTTTTGCGTCTAAAACTTCCTTACTACTGCATCGTTAATATCATTGCAGGACGCGAAGTCTTTCCAGAGTTAATGGGGCCACACTTAAATGTAGAGGCTCTTGTCAATAAATTTCTAAAAATTGTCAGCCAAGCAGAGCTGTGTCGTGCAGAGTGCTTAAAGTTAAAAGAAATTCTAGCAAGCAAGGAGAGCGAGCTCTCTTCCGAACTGATGCGTCTGATTGAAGCGAAAAGAACATAAAAATGTTTTTTCTTTATCTAATCTTGATCTTCGTGGTATAATTAAAGAACTACTCTTGAGGAGAAAAAAATGAGCGCATGCGGAGCTATTTGTGGAGATCCAGGAAGAACTTGTTCCCACCTCCTTGCAGGAGTGGCGATTGTCGGGGCAATTGCTCTTTCAATTACACTGCTTGCTCTACCGATTATCACGTACATCATCCTGCCCATTGCCATCGTGGTAGGCTCTATTGCCCTTGCCTATACGATCATGAAAAATACATGTTGTGGGAAAGTTGGCGCTGTCGCCCTAGGCATTTTAGCCGCAGCGGTTCTTGTTGGCTTCTATTTTGTTGCGCCGATTGCCGTGCCAATTTTGATCCTATCGACGCTCGGATTGTTCGGCTGCGGCTGGAGCTCACATAGGGCTTGCCGTGAAAATAGAGTTGGCTAAATAAATTTATTGTCACTTAATTATAAAATAATTTTTATTACGCTTATAATTAAAGCATATTAATAATAAAAACAAGGAGAAGGAAAATGCCAACACTTGGAACAGTCGCAGGAGCCGCAGGGCTTATACCATTTAATTTTGGAGCTGTCACCGTAGCAAACTTTGAGCACTCCAAGACTTTACAACAGGATCCAAAAGCACCATCGCCGGCCCTATTAAAGGCAGGGAACTTCGTTCAAAGCCTTAGTTTTATTGCTTTACTAGCGTTTTCCGTTCTCTTAGTTGCGATGCCCGCATTCTCTTTCATGCTTATACCCTTTGCAATTGCCGTTGCCGCTTACAGCGTGCTTTCAGCCTTAACCCTGACTGCCTACGCAATTTACAATCGCGACGCAAACTGCAAGATTATCACACCGATCGCCACAACCCTTTTATGGGCAGGACTTGTAGCAGGACTTGTTTTTGTTGCCCCTATAGCCGTGCCAATTATAATACTCGGAGGTGCAGGGCTTGGAATCTACAGCTGCAGTTCTGCTGGTTCTAGTCTCTCTTCCTTGGGAAATCGTCAAATGGTCACGGAGATCTTTAATTCAGACCGTCTCGTCATGACAAACGAAAGACCCCTCAACCCAATTCCAGCTAAACCTGCCGTAGAAAACCAGGTCGACGATGAGTCAGAGGAACCTGGTCAACCAAGAAATAAAACAAGTCCCCTCGCAATTCCTCTAACAATCGAAGAAGTCGACAACTCTAAATCCTAACAGCACTCTTACCTAAGGCTTGGAGCCACGCCCCAAGCCTTATCTTTCCCCACAAGCCTTGTGCATTGCTAAAAAAAAAACCCTGCCTTATACTCTCTCCCTTATGACAGACAGACTAAAAATTTATATTGACCGCTTGAAAAATGGGGAAGTTGAGCCTCTACACACCTCTATCTCCTCTAACATCCTCGACGTGTACGAAAAAGAGCTCTCTTTTTCTGAAACCATTCACCTCGATGGAGAAGCCTACACAACAGACGACCACCTTATCCTTCACCTGAAGGTAAAGGTCGACGCCTTTCTTTCCTGCTCGATCTGCAATAGCGCCACGCGTGTTCCGCTGCAACTAGACGACTGCTACCACGCAGAGCCGCTAGATCAGCTCCGCTCTGCCGTCTTTGACTACACAGAGCTCTTGCGCGAAATGATCCTCATTGCGCTCCCTGACTTTGCCGAGTGCCACGAGGGCAAATGCCCAGAAAGAGCTGGTGTCGCTCAATTTTTGAAAGGCTCTGTTCAAAAAAAGAGTAGCAAGGAAGAGGCCTACTTTCCTTTTGCCGACCTGAGCAACGACCTTTAACTCGACTTTTTGGGACCGAAGGCCTCGAGATATTTGTTATTGGCGTTTTTTATTTCTAAGGAAAGGGTTTTTAACCCTTTCCTTAGAAAATAAACAGCTGAGTTTGGCCATAAGCCAACCGGCCAAGAGCAAATAGACGAGGCAGGCGGGCCCAAAAAGTTACAAAGTCGAGTTTAATAGTTAATCTGACAGGCAATTACTTGATTCTATTTTTTATTGTTATGTTATAATTAACACATAAAAACAACCCAGGTAAATAAAAATGGGCGCATCTCTCCCTCAGCTCTGACTGCAGCAGAAATTTTTCAGCTTTGTGCCACTACACCCATTACAGCACCTATTGCCTTTCTAGCAGCCCATGCCCTTACCCTGTGCAGCAGCAGTTACTCAAAGAGCTACGACAACCTCCGACAAAGCGACTTGGATCCAGAACCAGCGCCTCAACCTACCCCACAACAAGCGGCTCCTTTCACTTCCACTTTCGTCCCTTTCTCAGGCATAGGGCATAGGCTGCGCGACCTTTTGCTTCAAACGTAGCGCTTGAATAAAAATCGACTATGCGATACCCTCTCTTGTAATTTAAAGGAGAAGTTATGGCAGTTCCTCGCAATCGCTCATCAAATGCTCGCAAAAACTCAAGACGCGCGCACCACGCAAAAAAACCATGCAACCTCATCAGCTGCACAAACTGCAATGTCCCCTGCCTGTCACACCGCATCTGCCCCCATTGCGGCCACTATGACAAGAGACTTGTCGTTACAGCCTCTGCATGAAAAAACCGTGCATTGGCGTCGATTTGATGGGGAGCGACACCTCTCCAGATGCGCTTCTTGACGCCATCCTTCATGCACACACTCTTGAATCGCTTGTTCTTTTTGCCACAAAAGAAGTTTTTGCAGGGCGAAAAGAGAGCGAACTCGTCCACTTTTGCCCTGTTCAAGAATTCATTTCAATGGAAGACGATCCCCTACTCGTCTTAAGGCGCAAAAAAAATTCTTCTCTGTGCGTTGGAATCCGGGCGCTGCAAGAAAAGAAGATCGACGCCTTTGTCTCAGCTGGAAACACCGGCGCTCTGATGGCTTACGCCACATTCCAACTCCCCATGCTCCCTTCGATTAAAAGAGCGACGCTTTTGACTCTTTTACCGACAAAAAAAAGAGAAGTCGCCGTTCTTGATGTGGGTGCAAACGTCACAGCAAAGAGCTGCGACCTACTCCAATTTGCACAAATGGGCATCGCTTTTCAAAAAAGCCGTGGTGTTCCACACCCTCTTGTCGGCCTGCTCAATATTGGCACAGAAGAAAAAAAGGGAACACAAGAGCTCAGGGACGCATACCAGCAACTTTTAACCCTAAACGAAAAAGAGCGCCTTTTTATCGGCAACATCGAAGGGCGCGATGTCTTTAAAGGGGAGATCGACGTCCTTGTAACAGACGGCTTCACCGGAAACGTCTTCTTAAAAACCGCCGAAGGAATTGCTGGATTTATCCTCGATCAACTAAAAAGCGAAAGCGCATTCAGCTTCTCACCCTTTCTACGCGTTCTGATCACTGCGTTAGAAAGGAGACTACAATACGCCGACTATCCAGGGGCTGTCCTTGCCGGCATTGACGGCGTCGTCGTCAAGTGCCACGGAAACCTGGAGCCCATTGCACTCGTTAACGCCATTAAAGGCGCCTCTTTGCTTGTCACAGGCGCTTTTTTAGAAAAAATTCGCTCTGAACTTTGTTAATCGCTGGAAAAAGATCTTCTCTTTCAGCTACAATGCAAAGTTAAAATAGGAACTTTTTCATGCAAGAAATTCTTTTAAACATCGAGTCCAAAGAGAGACGCTGTGCTCACCTCAAAAACGGACAACTCTTTGACTTGATTATTGAGCGCAAAAAAAATCGCCCTCTAGCAGGAAATGTTTATCGCGGCAGGGTGACAAACATTTTACACAACATCCAGTCTGCCTTCATCGATATTGGTGAGGGAGAAAATGGATTCATCCACATCTCTGACATCTTAGAAAATACGCAAAAATTTCAAGAGATGTTTGACATGGACTTTGATCTAGACTACGACCTATCAGCACAGAAAGCGAAACAAAAAAAAGAGAGCGACATCTCAAAACTATTGAAAAACGACCAAGCAGTTCTGGTCCAAGTTGTTAAAGATCCGATCGGGTCCAAGGGAGCGCGCCTCACCTCAAACGTTTCATTAGCTGGGCGCTACCTCGTCTTTTTACCCAACACTCCCCACCGTGGCGTCTCCAAAAAAGTCGAAGATAGAGCCTCACGTGACAGACTAAAGACATTAATCCGTTCCTTTGAAATGCCGCAAGATATGGGGCTCATCTGCCGCACTGCAAGCGTCTCTGCGACAACAGAAGCGCTTGTCCAAGAAGCGCACGACCTTCTCAAGACTTGGGAGGCGATTGTTGCCGACTTTCAAAAATCAAGCCGTCCCACATGTCTTTTTGAGGAGTCGGATCTGATCCGCAGGTCGGTGATGACAGCTGTTGATAAAAAGTATGATCGCATTCTTGTTGACGACCATGCAACCTTTCTACAGTGTAAACGGATCTACGAAAAATACAGTTCTGAGCACCCCTTAAAGATCGAACTCTATCGCGATAAAATGCCGATCTACGAGCGGTTCCTCGTCGAGCGCGAAATCGAGAAGAGCACACGTCGAAAAATCTGGCTCCCTAGCGGAGGCTACCTCTTTTTTGATAGAACAGAAGCCATGTATACAGTCGATGTCAATTCAGGCAGAAGCAGCCAAGGCGCCTCTGATGTCGAAGAGACGATCGTTCGCATCAATATGGAAGCAGCAACAGAGATTGCAAGACAGCTGCGTTTGCGCAATATTGGAGGACTTGTCATCTGCGATTTTATCGATATGCGTTCGAAAAAAAACCAGAAACGGGTGCTAGATCGTCTAAAAGAAGAAATGAAAGACGACTCTGCTAAATGCACCATTCTCGGCATGAGCGAATTTGGTCTAATCGAAATGACGCGTCAAAGAAGTCGTGAATCTCTTACACAGACACTCTTTACTCCGTGCCCCTATTGCAGTGGGAACGGAATGATCAAAAGCCACGAGAGTATCTCCATTGAAATTGAGCGCGCCTTGAAAAAATTGATCGGCCAGCAAGAACAGTATGCTCTTGAGCTGACAGTGCATCCGGATCTTGGCCACTTTTTAGAAAAACATGATAAAAATCATCTCAGACAAATTGCGGACAGGCTCCAAGCAGATCTAAAATTTGCGACTAAAGACACTCTGCACCTTAATGAGTTTCAATTCTATTCAACAACAAATGGCAAAAAACTCGACGTCTGATTTTTTAGAACAGCTTAAAAACGAAAAAGGGATCCCAGAGGTGCCGCGCCGCCACATGGTCAGTTTTTATACAAGCTATGTCGCATCGCTTGTGCGCGATGGGATTGATCCGGCCCCTTTCGAACCGCTCTTTTTAATTTTTTTACGACTTGTAAAAGATCAATTCCCAACCCCAAGTCACTTTTTGCCCTATCATAAAGCAGAACGGCACCCTTTTGACTACTATACCTTTGGCAATACATTTTTACGCCCCTTAATTGACTTTGACCAATCAAAACTTTTAGGGAAAAATCATCTGGATCAGATCATGGCACAACTCAATCACGGGGAGAATGTGGTCTTATTTGCCAACCATCAGACAGAACCCGATCCTCAGGCTATCTCTCTTCTGTTAGAGGAAAAATACCCGAAGCTTGCCGAAGAGATGATCTTTGTTGCAGGAGATCGTGTAGTGACAGATCCTCTGGCTATCCCCTTTAGCTTAGGGCGCAACCTGCTCTGCATCTACTCCAAACGCTACATCGACAACCCTCCAGAAGATCGGCTCAAAAAGCAATTGCACAATAAGCGGACAATGGAACTGATGAGCGAGCTCCTCGCGTCCGGCGGCAAGTGCATCTACGTCGCCCCAAGTGGCGGAAGAGATCGCCGCAATGCGGAAGGGGTGGTTGAAGTAGCCCCTTTTGAGCCTTCAAACATCGAAATGTTCTACCTGATGGCAAAAAAATCGGGTAAAACAACCCATTTCTATCCTTTAGCCTTATCGACCTACTCATTACTCCCGCCACCTGAGACCATCCGCAAAGAGCTTGGTGAAGAGCGCGTTGCAAACCGTGGCGGCGTCTCATTAAGTTTTGGAAAAGAGATTGCCATGGAAGAGTTTCCCGGGTCTGAGATTGTAGAAAAACAGGAGCGCAGAAAACTGCGTTGTGAGTATATTTGGAATTTAGTCCATCAAGAATATCTAAGGTGCACATGAAAAAATATATACCGAACGTGACTCAAAATGTGGATTTAGGGACGAGCCAAAGCCCCGAGGTTGAACGATCAGATTTAGCTCATATTTCTAATATGAGCGACAATCTGATCGTACCAACCACGGGAGCTTTCGCTTCGTTCCGAAACCAAATTTTGAATCACATTCGGTATACATGCTGTTTTTTACTTTTCACATCAACCCTCTGTTTTGCAGACAAATCGATCCCAACAGGTTACAAGATCGTTGAAAATCAAGCGCTCTTGCCAATTTTAAGTCCGTCCGTTGCTTTGCGAAAAACAGCAAAACTGATCCTAGACAATGGGATGCAAGTCTACTTAATTTCAGATCCGCAAACAGAGCAGTCAGGAGCCTCACTCACAGTTGAGGTTGGATCGTGGAGTGATCCCAAAGAGTATCCCGGCATGGCCCATTTCCTGGAACATATGCTCTTTATGGGAACAAAAGCTTATCCAAAAGAAGCGGAGTATACCCAATATATTTCCGAAAATGGAGGCAGTGTCAATGCCTTTACAGCATCGGATCGCACAGCGTACATTTTTTCAATTAATAACGATGCGTTCACAGGGGCTCTTGATCGCTTTTCTCACTTTTTTATCGACCCCCTCTTTCTCCCTTCAGGGATCAGCCGTGAACTCTATAATGTCGACCAAGAACACTCTAAAAACATCGAAAATGACGGGTGGCGACAACTCATGGTCTTCAAAGAGAACTCAAACCCAAACCACCCAATCTCCGCCTTTTCGACAGGAAACGCCCAAACGCTCGGTGGCATCCCTCAAAAAGCTCTTAAGGACTGGTATACAACTCATTACACAGCAGAGCAGATGCACCTTGTCGTCATCTCTTCGCTACCGCTGGAAAATTTAATTGCACTTGTGCAAAAAGATTTTTCGCAAGTTGCTTCCCATCCTGCTAAAGCTGTACCGATGCAAGAGCAGATGCTCTCTTCAAAACTTCCCGGCCACATGCTCTATCTAAAACCTGTTAAAGACTTAAGAAGAATCACCTTGATGTGGGAGATCCCTCAAGAATTTCTAAATGATGGAGATCGATGGACAGTTGAGACAGTTCGTAAAATACTCTCTTCTGAAGCTCCGGGGAGCCTCTTGCAACTCCTCAAAACAGAAAAAATTGCAGAAGGCCTCCAGACCTCTGTAGACCGATTTTCTAAAGAACAAGGTTTTTTTGAAATTGAAATTGCCCTGACCCCTTATGGGGTTACGCAAGTGGATCGAGCAATTAATGAAACCTTTCAAACCCTTGAATTGATCAAAGAGAAAGGAATTCCTGACTACGTCTTTGAAGAGATGCGGATCATGAAGACCTTGCAATATCAATACCAGACGCGTGATGACGTCTTTGATCTTTTAATGGGTCATGCAAGCGCTATTGTCTATGAAGATCTTGCCAGCTATCCTCAAAAGAGCCTCGTTCCCACTCTCTATGATCCCAACCACATCCACACCTTCACACAGATCCTCACTCCTCAGAATTGTGCCTTCAGCCTCATGGCTGATCCCTCCATGGTTCAGATCAACCCTGATAAAAAAGAGAAGTGGATGCAGGCAGAGTATGCAATCCGCGAAGTTCCACACGACACACTTGTGACACTCTCACACCTCCCTCTCAATCCAAAGATCCAGTTGCCAGGGCGCAATCCATTTATCCCGACACAAGTCAATCTCGTCCCTGTAGCCCAAGAAAAAGCTCCTCCACAACTTCTCATTAACGATGCGGGTGGTAAAGTCTACTTTCTCCAAGACTTGCTCTATGGCGTCCCCGAACTCAACTTTATTTTTGGCGTTAAAACAGCACTACTAGACGGCTCTACAAAACAGATTGTCTTGACAGACCTCTACCTAAGAGCCCTTTCTGAGGAGCTTGCAGGCATAATCAATCAAGCAACAGAAGCCGGTGCCTCTATCAATTTCTACCAAAAAGATTATGCGATTGAATTCAATTTACACGGCTTTAGCCAAACGCTTCCGCTGATTACAACAGAAATTGCAACACGTCTAAAAAATAGTGCAACAGAAGAACAGTTTCAGCTCTACAAGCAGTCCCTACTCAGCTCTTATGAGAATCGAGCAAAAGAGCTCCCCATCTCACAAGCGCGCCAGCAGCTTGCCAATATCCTCTACAATGATGCCCCTTTAAGTATCGATAAAGCAGCTCTGCTCCATTCTATGAACTATGAAGATTACCTACAGTTTGTCTCGCAACTCTTTCACAGCTACTATACAGAAGGGATGATCTACGGCAATCAAAGCAGAGCTGATGCGCTGAACCTCCTTGAGATTTTAAGAAAAACGATCGATGGGAAGGCGTACCTTCAAGGGGAGAATAAACGGCGTCAACTTCTTCTTTTACCAGATCATCTCGGCCCTTACATGCTCATTGAAAAGACGCCACGACAGGGCAATGGAGCTTTGCTCTTAATTGAAGAGGGCCCTTTTTCCTTTAAAACGCGAGCCTCTCAACAGATCATCGGATCTCTTCTGGATAACGATTTTTTCGAGACACTCCGCACAAAACAGCATACAGGCTACATGGTGCACTCGTGGAATACAGAAGAGCAGCGCCAGCTCCTTCAATTCTTTGCTGTCCAGTCCAATAGCCATAATCCCGTTGACCTCATTGCGAGATTTGAACTCTTTATTGAGGGGTTCCTAAAAGAGCTTCCCGAGATGCTAACTGAAACGAAATTTGAGCGTTTGCGCAACAGCTGGATCACAACATTAAAAATACCACCAGAAAATCTCTCTCTCATGACAGCACGTCTCTACAATCTAGCTTTTAACTGTGAAGCTGATTTTGACTTGTATGAAAAACGGATTGAAAGTTTTGAAAAACTCAAATTAGAAGATGTTCTGCAAGCAGCTCCCCAGCTTCTTGCAAGAAACAATCGCAAACGCCTTGCCATTCTCGTCGAAGGCGTTTTAAGCCCTGAAAACAACTTTCGCTATGAAGTGAGCTCAAAAGAAGAAATTTCGGGTGTAAGTACCTATAGTAATATTAATTGGAAATAATAGATTATGACAGTTCGTGTTCGTATTGCCCCCTCACCGACAGGAGATCCCCATGTCGGAACCGCCTATATGGCCCTATTCAACCTGATTTTTGCACGCCATTTCAAAGGCACATTTATCCTGCGCATCGAAGACACCGATCAGACAAGATCACGCCCTGAATATGAAGAGAGCATCTACAGCGCTCTTAAGTGGGCGGGAATCGAATGGGACGAAGGACCAGACGTCGGCGGCCCTTATGGTCCTTATCGCCAATCCGAGCGCACAGAAATTTACCGCACATACTGCCAGAAGCTTCTAGACAACGGCCGTGCCTATAAATGCTTTGCAACGGCAGAGGAGCTCGCAGAAATGCGCGAGATCGCCGCAAAAATGGGAACTCGGTCGGGTTATGACCGGAGATACCGCGACTCTTCTCCTGAAGAAGTTGCGATGCGAGAGGCCGCCGGGCAATCTTTTGTCGTGCGCCTTAAAGTGCCCTTGACCGGAGAGTGCATCTATGAAGATGGAATTAAAGGAGCGATCTCTGCACCTTGGGCTGATATCGATGATCAAATTCTTCTCAAATCAGATGGCTTCCCAACGTATCACTTAGCCAATGTCGTTGATGACTATCTGATGAAAATTACCCACGTGATTCGCGGGGATGAGTGGATGAGCTCGACTCCAAAACATATCCTTCTCTACGAGAGTTTTGGCTTTAAGCCTCCCGTCTTTATGCATATGCCCCTCCTACTCGGGAAAGAAGGGAAAAAACTCTCCAAACGAAAAAATCCGACCTCAATCTTTTTTTATCGCGACAGCGGCTATCTCCCGGAGGCTTTTGTTAACTTTTTAACCCTGATGGGCTACAGCATGACACATGACCGCGAGATCTACTCTCTTGAGGAGATCATCCGCGCATTTGATCCGAAGCGCATCGGTGTTTCTGGCGCCTTCTTTGACGTGCAAAAGCTTAACTGGGTTAACCAGCAGTACCTGCTCAACATCCCAGAAAACGAGATTTGGGATCGCATTAAAGAGTGGAGCTTTAACGACGCCTTTATGCAGAAGCTGATGCCCTTATGCCACACGCGGATGAAGACCTTTGCTGATTTTATGGATCTCTCCCAGTTTCTCTTTATTAATGAACTTCCCTATTATGATGCCCTGCTGACGCCGGCTGGCCTGACAAAAGAGCAGAGTGCCTTTCTCCTACAAGCGGTGATCTGGTCTTTAGATGCACAAGAAGATTGGGGCGCCTCTGGCTTTGAAAAAGCCTCTCACTCTGTTGCCGAAATTTTTGGGGCACACTACAAGAAAGTGATGATTCCTATTTTATATGGGACCATTACAGGGAGACAGTCTGGGCTTCCGCTTTTTGCTGCTGTCGGCGTTCTTGGCAAAGACAGAACGCGCGCGCGGCTACTACGTGCCATTGAATTTTTGGGCAGTATCTCCAATAAAAAAATGGATCAGCTCAATAAGTGCTGGGTAAAAAAGAGCTGCTCTGAACTGTTACTTAATAAGTAGGCAAGGAGGAGGCGCAGCCTCTTCCTCTTCATGAGAAATATAGTAAGCGGGATCGTAGCTTGTCTGAGCACAACCCGTTAAAAGAAGCAATAAAGCGACAAGAATAATTCGACCGGCCATTTCCTATTATTTATATGAATCTATCTATTGACCGCAACAATCCTTTTTCTGTGCCTATCTGTCGGCGTCATCTTTTGAACAAAAATGGCTCTACCAAACAGACCTACCAGATCACCCTTGATCTATCAGATTCCTCAATCTCTTTTGCTGTTGGTGACTCAATCGCAATTTACCCAGAAAATGACCCTTTCCTCGTCGATAGACTCATGCGCGCATTGCAGGCAACAGGGGAGGAGGAGATTGTCGATAAACGGTCCGGCAAGAAGATGACACTACAGATCTTCTTAACAAGCAGTGTTAACCTCTCGCGTCTCTCGCGTCCTTTTATCCAGTGCATACATGACCATGAGACGTCTCATGCGGGGAAAAGCCATCTCTACCATCTCTTGCAGCCAGCCGGCAAAGAGCTACTTGCCGAGTACGTAGCAACTCATGAACCTGTCGATCTTCTCGAAGAACAGAAGCAAGCAAAACCTCCGCTGCAAGAGCTATGTAACCTCTTTGCTCCTCTCCTTCCTCGTTTCTATTCTGTTGCCTCCTCCTATAAAACAGATCCGAGAGAGGTCGATCTGATGGTGGCTCTTGCCCGCTATACTCACAAAAATGAAGAGCGTTTTGGCGTTGCCAGCCACTACTTGATCCATCTAGCCAAAAAAAATGAGACAAAAGTCCGTATCTATGTGCAGAAGACCCACGACTTCACAATTCCAGAGGATGGAAATAAACCTGTCATCATGATTGGTCCAGGGACGGGAGCCGCTCCTTTCCGCGCCTTTTTACAAGAGCGCATCTTTCTCGGGGCGCCTGGAAAAAACTGGCTCTTTTTTGGAGAGCGCAACCGCGCAACCGATTTTCTCTATCAGGATTTCTGGGAATCGCTCGAACTGCGCGGAAGGCTCAAACTCTCTCTTGCCTTCTCTCGCGATCAATCTGAAAAGATCTACGTCCAACAGAAAATGTATGAGGAGAGAGAAGCTCTCTGGCAGTGGATCCAAGAGGGGGCCATTCTTTACGTCTGTGGCGATAAAACCCATATGGCAAAAGACGTTGATACCATGCTCCAGACAATTGCAAAAGAAGTGGGACAAATAAGTGAAGATCAGGTTAAGATCTTTTTTAAGACATTGAAAGCCGAAAAGAGATACTTGCTCGATGTTTACTAAGAGTTGTTCATGCCGATCTTTACCTTCGCAACAGATCTATCTTCTGGGCTTTTTATCTGGATTGGAACCTATGTCTCAAATAGCAACCCAGCACGTCTTGCCGCACGTCCCGGTATCGATCAAGCTCTTGTTACAACAGGCAGGCAATTTCAGAAATTACAAAAGCTCTTAGATAGTCGACCTCTTGCCCCTATCGTTTTCCTCGATCATCTCGTTGCCAAGATCATCATCTTCCCCATCCGCCTCTGTTTGGGGCACGTCTCAACAAACGACCTTCTAAGGGCCGAGCGCCAAGTCATAAGCCTTGAAAAGTCTCTAGAGGAGCTCCGCGTTATAGACAAAAAAAACAACACGTCGATTCGTTCCCTACATCGAACCATCGATGAGCAGAGAGTAACCATTGCGAGTCTACAACAGATCAAACAAGACAAGGAAAAAGAGATAAAAAAAGTTTCAAAACAGAATGAGCAGCTGAGAGAAGAAGAAGCCGAGCTACACTCTGTCGTGGACAAACTCGCGCAAGACAATCTCTCCCTTCTCAAGGAGCAAGAAAAATTAGAGGCAAGCAAAAAAGCCTTAGAGCAAGAATGCACAGATTTAGAACAGACAGTTTTACAGCACTCTCAGCTAACAAATGCACTTGCCCAAACAATCTTTGAACAGAATGACCTGCTCCTCATCTGCCAACAAATTGGACAAGATTACAAGCGTGCCGCGCCATTATCTAAAGCCTATCAAGAAAAACTCATGCAAGAGACTCAAAAAATCGCACAACTCACAGCAGAAGACCTGTTCCTAAAACAAGAAAAAGCGCGTCTCGAAGCGCTCCTGGGAGAACAAGAATGAGCATCTCTTCAATCTCAAGTAAAACGTGTTGCTCTAACAGATGTACTTCACTCCCCTATGCCTTAACAACCCTTGCAGCGACAGTCGCTCTCATCGCCTCTCTTGTCATTGGCGCCCCTCTTTTCCTGACCATCATCTGCGCTTGCGCCACCCTCGCCTCTCTCATCGCTTGGTATACAGCCCCCGATCAAAACTTTATGGCAATGGGAAGAGACTCTAAAGAAAAAGCAAATCAGGTCTTTAAAAGCACATATCTGACGCAAGAATCACTGGAGACGGTTGATTCTCTATTAACAAAAGCCAGACAAGAGAGAGACAGAGCCACAAAAGAGCTACAGCATATCACTCAATTATCTCGCAGCTCCGATCAAAGTCGTGCAGAGATGCGCGGTGTCGTTAACTCCCTGGAAACAACAGCCGATCAACTCACACTAGCACAACAAACAGAACAAGCATCTATTGCAGCGCTACAAAACCAGAACCTCACGATGCGTCAAACAACGGCAACAATCGACAGACACACAAATAAAATGGAGCAAGAAAACAAAAAACTAAAAAAAACACTTGCCGAGCAAACAAACCATCTCACTCTACTAACCGAAACCTTATCCCAATTTAGACAACACAACGAAGTGCAACAACAATTTACAAAAACAGCCGAGCAATACATTGCCGCTGCGCCAACCACTCCTCAAACAACCTTCTCACCGCACAGATCCCCACTCCCCAACCCTACACCCATTTTCGCCCAATAACAAATGTACAATTAAAAGAGCTTGCTCTATTATATACGCCACATATGCAACCGTGGCGCGAAATACAAAAAAGAAACTTTACCGACATTGAGAAGCTCATCTCTTTTCTAGAGCTCGATGAGTCAATGGTCTCTAAGGTTTTAAAACATCCCAAGTTTCCCCTAAATCTCCCCGAACGGCTTGCACAAAAAATCCAAAAAAAAACCTTAAACAACCCAATTTTGCGTCAATTTTTACCTCTTGTTGACGAAACAAAGATCGAAAAAGAGTTTCTAGCAGATCCGGTCTCTGACCTCTGCTTCCTCAAACAAAAAAAACTGTTACATAAATATACAGGACGCGCCCTTCTTCTCTGTTCAAGCGCTTGTGCGATGCACTGCAGATTCTGCTTTCGTCAAAATTTTCCTTATGAAACAGAGGAAAAATTATTTACAAAAGAACTGGAAGAAATTAGACAAGATCCCTCTATCTCCGAGCTCATCCTGAGCGGCGGGGATCCTCTTTCCCTCAGTAACAGAAGCCTTCAAGAACTTTTTTTACATATCAAGACAATTCCCCACATCAAACGCCTGCGCTTCCACTCGCGGTTTCCGATCGGAATCCCCGAAAGAATCGATGAAGAGTTTCTTGCAATTTTACAAACATCGCCTCTACAGATCTACTTTATTCTCCACTGTAACCATCCTCAAGAACTCGATGCAGATGTTTGTCTTGCGCTAAAAAAGATACAACGCACAGCTGTTCCCGTATTAAACCAAGCGGTGCTACTCAAAGGAGTCAACGATGATCTGCCAACCCTTCACTCCCTTTTTTCTACATTAATCAATGAAGGAATCCTACCCTACTACCTCCACCAACTCGACAAGGTCCAAGGCTCCTCTCATTTTGAAGTAGAGGAAAAGGTAGGGCTTGCTTTAATTGCTGAATTGAAAAAGAGCTTGCCGGGCTATGGCGTGCCGCGCTATGTCCGTGAAATTGCAGGAGAAGAGTCAAAAACAGAATTACATCCGGTCTAATGTCTTAAGGCCAAGCAGCTCTACCCCTTTTTTCAGAACGCGGCCTGTCGCCGCGCAAAGCAATAGACGACTCTCTTCACAATCCGATCCTTCAACACGACAGTCGCGGAAAAAGGCGTGAAATTTTTCGGCTAACTGATAGAGATAGTCTGTCAAGCGGTTAGGAAAGAGATCCCGAGTTAAGACATCGAACACCTCTCCAAATTGTCGCAAATGAAGCGCAAGGAGAATTTCTGTCGGGTGTTGTAAAGAGAGTTTTGGTTTAGTTAAGAGTAGGGAAATGTCCTTACCTACTTTTCTAAAAATGCCTTGAATGCGGACATAAGCATAGAGAAGAAAAGCTGCTGTATTCCCGTCAAATTTGAGCATCCGCTCATAACTAAAGGAGTAGTCTTTCAGGCGATTACACGAAAGATCTGCATATTTAACAGCACCGATCCCAAGGATGCGCGCACGCACTTCTAGTTCTTCTTCTGATAGATCCGGCAAGCGTTCTCTTAGAATAGTTTTTGCTTGAACAACAGCTTCTAGCAAAAGGTCAATTAACTTCTCTGTTGTCCCAGAGCGTGTCTTAAATTTCTTTCCATCAGGACCAAGAACAAGGCCAAAACCGACATGATCAATCCTCACCTCTTCTGGATTCAGATAACCGACTTTTTCTGCAGCCTTAAAGAGCATCTGAAAATGAAGGGTTTGGCCCAAGTCTGAGAGATAGATAATACGCTTGGCTTTTTCAACAAAAATACGGTGATGCAGGGCTGCCAGATCTGTTGTGTCATAGTTGTAGCCGCCATCAGATTTCTGCACAATCATCGGAAGAGGGTGCCCGTCTTGATTGATAAAGCCATCTAAAAAAATACATTTAGCGCCGCCTGAAATGGTAATTGCGCCTCTTTTCTCTAAGTCGTCGATGAGCGAAGGTAAATAGGGATTATAAAATGACTCCCCACGTTCAACCAACCGAACGTCAAGTAGTGCATAAATTTCATCAAAAGCCAAACGAGAGACAGCGCAAATTTTCTCCCACGCCTGGCGCGCGTTGACCTGACCACTTTGAAGCTCCACGACCTTTTGCTGGGCCCGTTTTTTAAATTCGGGATTTGCATCAAACTCTACCTTTGCTGCCTTATACCAGTGCATCAATGTGGGAAGGTCTGTAATCTCCTTACTATGCTCCTCAATATACGCAATGAGCATGCCAAATTGCGTTCCCCAATCTCCAATATGGTTCAAGCGCAAAACATCATGTCCCAAAAACTCAAAAATACGAGCCAAACAATCGCCGATAATGGTCGAGCGCAAATGACCAACGTGAAGCTCTTTAGCTACATTTGGGGCAGAAAAATCGACAATCATCTTCTCTCTTTGAGGAAGCGCAACTCCAAAGGTTGGGCTGTTGAGAAGTTGCTCAATCTGTTCTGATAAAAAGTGGGCTGAAAGAGTGATGTTAATGAATCCAGGCCCTGCAATTTCAACTTTTTCAAACAAGGACGAGATAGGCAGTTGAGCAATAATCCCTTGAGCTATTTCTCTTGGTGAACGCTTAAGTTCTTTAGAGAGTCTCAAAGCACTGTTGCACTGATAATGACCAAATTGCAAATCGCTACTCTGAGCAATATCTGCGCGCACTTCTTGCCCTAAAAAACAAGATAAGGCTAAAGAGAAAAGCTCTTCTAGTTGGAAAGAGAGATTCTGCATAAAACTCTTTTAATGGTGGAAATGAAGAGGGGTCGTTCGTCTTCCCACGCCATACTTGAGGCGGTAGTCCCCCAAAGAGAGGGCTGCTGCATGTGTTGAAATCTGATTTTTTTCTGCAATCTCATAAATCAACATCAACTGATCATAAATCTTGTTAACTTTATTTCTCGAGCGAATTGGAGAGTAGCCCTCGCAATGCAGCTCTTCGGCAACATTAATCAGCCCGCCAGCGTTAATCACAAAGTCGGGGGCATAGAGAATCCCATGACGCATCAACTCTTCCCCATCGGCATCTGTCAGGAGCTGATTATTCGCACAACCAGCAATTGCACGGCAGCGCAACTGAGGAATTGTCTCTGCATTTAAAATACCTCCCAGGGCACAAGGGGCTAAGAGATCGCACGAAGCACTTAAAATTTCACCTGGAGAGACCACCTCTGCTTGACACGCTCTTCCAATATCTCGTGCCTTTGTTTGATCAATATCGCTAATAATGAGTCGTGCCCCTTCCCAAAAAAGAAGTTCAGCCAGACGACTTCCAACGCTACCAAGACCTTGAATCGCAATCGTTTTCCCCTCGCAAGAGTCGCTGCCATAGACCTTTTTTAAAGCCGTTTGAATCCCCTTTAACGTGCCATGGGCTGTAAAACTCCCTGGATCACCACTGCTCTTTTCCATAGGAAGCCCCACGATATAACGGGTCTTTTGACGAATCACAAGCGCATCTTTTGGTGTACAGCCGTAGTCTTCTGCACAAATATAACTCCCCTCTAAGCGCTCGACAGCCTGACCAAAAGCTAGAAGTTTCGCTTCACTTTTTTGCGTTTTAGCATCTGCAATAATGACACTCTTGCCGCCCCCAAGCCCTGCTTCAATAATCGCTGACTTATAGGTCATCCCTCGAGCAAGCCTCTTAGCATCGGTTAGCGCCTCTTCAAATGTAGCATACGGGTAGATGCGGGTGCCTCCAAGAGCTGGCCCGAGCGACAAATTATGCAAACAGATGATCGCTATTAATCCCGAATCAAGATCCGTAATCTTTACAACGCGCTCATAACCTGGAACTGGGATCTCTTCTAAGACAAGGGATTCTTTTAAATCAGTTGACATAGCTCTCCTTAGGGGTTCATCATTAGAGGATAATGATAGCAGAACTTGTCCCTTTTCTAACAGCCTCTTTTCTTAAGCTGTCACAGAATAGACTCGTTGCTGGCACCCAACTGAGCGCCAGCAGCGAGTCTATTTGAAAATTAGGAATTGTATTCTGAGGTTTTTTGTACTTTTAGAGACCGTTAACGAATTTTTAAATTTGAGGGGCAATACAGCCGAATTCAAAAAATTCTAGGCAGTGTTCCTAATCTTGCGAGACTTTCCGCTTCACACGGTCTTTGTATGTGCAAAAAGGGTTAGCTGCCACTGTCTTTACTCCTCGGACTGTTAAGTTTTAATAAAGGTTAAATCACTATTATAATATATTTATTAACACACAACAACAAACTCATAACAATCTAAATACGAGCACGTTAACGAGAGCGCAGTCGGCAGCTTGTCCTAAGGGGCTTAGAATTAATTACTAAGATCTTTAGCGTTAAAAACTAACCTCAACTTTTTTGAACCTGAAGGCGTCAACACTTGGCTAAAAACAATAAACGAGTCCCGCTCCCCTGAATCCTACAGGTTTTAGGATTGTCAATAATAGATCTATCACGTATCCTCAATTGTCACACAACGAGGTATCAATGGCGCTGGTCATTACAGAGACAGTAAAAGAAGAACTGCTCAAATTTTTAAAAAAAAATCGCAAAGCCGATCTGGTGACAACTTATCTCTTTTTTCTTGAGAAAAAATTTAATATCCACCCTGTTCTCTTTGGCAAAGAAAAGATGATCTACCAGAGCCAAGATGAACTTGTTCGCAAATTAGAATCTCAAGGGAAATTGTGGCGCGAAACAGAGATCAAAATTCAATTTGGCGAACAGAGTGTTGATGAGCAGACAAAAAAGATTTACATCTGTCCTTTTACAGGGAAAGTCTTTGGCGACAACACCCACCCGAATCCACAAGATGCCATTTACGACTGGGTCTCTAAATGCCCAGAGAATAATGAACGAGTCGGCGGGCTCAAAGTCAAACGCTTCTTTGTCTCTGAAGATCCTGAAGTGATCAAAAATTACATTGTTAAACGCAAAGAGCCGATTAAAAAAATCGTCTTCTCTTCTGCTGTGACAGGCAAATTATTTAATAGCAAAGCGGCCGTAATCGACGATTTTATCAAAAATCAACTCAAACCGCTCTCTCTTATCGAAGTTCCTAGCCAAAATAGATTCCAGATTGAAGAGCACCTCCTCTCATTTATCCAGACCCAGCTTGAGGAGAGCAAAATGGCAGCCTTTGTTGAAGCAGTCTCTTCGGAAGGCGTCTTTGAGCCGTATATCGGCCAATGGACGGAAGAAGAGAAGGTTGAGAGTGAGGGAGCTTAAAGTCACTTTTTCTCAAGAAGAGACAATTGCTTGTGGAGAGCGCCTTGCTCGCACGCTCTCCTCAGGGTCAGTTATTACCCTACATGGAGACTTAGGAGCTGGCAAGACAACCTTTATGAAGGGTATTGCTCAAGGATGCGGCATCTCTCCGCTAGAAGTTCACAGTCCCACATTTAATTACCTCAATATTTATACTGGAACGAAAGTTCTTTACCATTTTGACCTGTATCGTCTGAAAGACCAAAACGATTTTATCTCCCTTGGCTTTGCAGATTTTTTTGAAGAAGAGGGACTTGTCTGTCTTGAATGGCCAGAAAAAATTACAGACATCCTTCCGAAGCTGCGCATCGAAGTCCATCTATTTCATCAAGGGGAAGAGCAGCGCTTAATCGAGATAAAAAAATTATGAAAAAACTCTCCTTCAGCTCTGTTGAATTTTTACGCGCAACTGCCACGGAAGAAAATTTTCCTGAATTTCCCTATCCTGAAGTTGCGATTGTCGGGCGCTCGAATGTCGGAAAATCGTCCCTCATCAACCATCTCCTCAACCAAAAAATCGCAAAAGTCTCTGCAACGCCCGGAAAAACACAAACGATTAATTTTTTTCTCATCGACAAGAGCCTAATCCTAGTCGACCTCCCCGGTTACGGCTATGCGCGCGTCACAAAAAATCTTAAAGAGTCCTGGGGCAAGGCAATTGAGAGCTATTTTGCAGCAAGTAGAGATATGCGCCTCGTCCTTCTACTTCTAGACATGCGCCACCTGCCAACCGATGAGGATGTGCAATTTTTAAATTGGGCTTTACACCACCAAAAGAAAATCCTTCTCATCTTTACAAAAAGTGATAAACTAACCAGACAAGAGCAGAGAACCGCAAACGAGAAGATAGTGAATTTTTTAAAGCAGAAATTGGGAAAGGCTCCCGCCCATGTGATTCAAAATTTGGATTTAGGAACGAGCCAAAGCCCCGGGGTTGAACGATCAGATTTAGCTCATATTTCTAATATGAGCGACAATCTGATCGTACCAACCACGGGAGCTTTCGCTTCGTCCCGAAACCAAATTTTGAATCACGTTGGATATATCAGCTATTCTATAAAAGATGGATCAAGTAGACAACTCCTAATTACAAAACTCAATGGGCTTAATTAAAAAAGAGACATTCATCTGTCTGGATCTAGAGACAACAGGCCTAGAACCTGAAAACGACCGCATCATTGAGGTCGCAGCTGTCTGTTTTACCTTTGATACGACTCTCAACACATTTGAATCCCTGATCGATCCTGAAATTCCCATTTCAGAAGTCTCTAAAGCCATTCACCACATCAGCGATGAGATGGTGCAGGGCAAGCCAAAGATTGCAGAGGTCTTACCCGCCCTTCTTAAAATGATCGATCGCCATATCATCGTCGGCCACAGCGTTGGAATGGACATCGCCTTTCTCTCTGCCGCAGCACGTCGCCATAACATCCCCAACATCCTCTCCGCCATTGCCTATTTTGACACACTGCGCCTCGCCAGACTTTACGGAGAGTCTCCAACCAATTCGCTAGAAAAACTCCGCGAACACTTTAATATCGAATCCGAGGGCGCTCATCGCGCGATGAGCGATGTCATTGTCAACATCGAAGTCTTTAAATACTTGTCGACAAATTTTCAGACAACCAAACAGCTCTTTGATCGTCTTAAAATGCCCATTCTGCTTAAGACGATGCCTCTTGGCAAACATAAAGGCCGCCTTTTTTCAGAAATCCCCATTGAATACCTACTCTGGGCGGCGCGCAAAGATTTTGACCAAGACCTTCTCTTTTCTATTCGCTCTGAGATTAACAAGCGCAAGGCTGGCAAACAATTTGGCCAAGCAAGCAATCCATTCGCCTCACTTCTTGGAGATGAGTAATGCTCTCGCTAGAAGATCTGCCGGTTAAAGGGAAAAGAGTTTTACTCCGCCTAGATCTGAACGTTCCACTGAACAGCGATGGAACAATTGCCGATGAGACGCGGATTGTCGAAGCACTTCCCTCGATACAGTATCTTCTACAAAAAGACGCTTCGATTATTATCTTAAGCCATTTGGGCAGACCAAAAGGTGTCGATCCTACGCTCTCCCTAAAACCCATTGCGCATAGACTTGGAAAACTACTGGGAAAGCCGGTCCCCTGTCTGGATAAAGCTTCAACGAATCTAACGCCAGGTTCGGTTATTTTATTAGAAAATCTACGCTTTAATCCGGCTGAAGAAAAACCGTCTCTGGATCCACATTTTGCAGAGCAACTAGCAGAATGTGGCGACTACTATGTCGATGATGCGTTTGGAGCAGCTCACAGGGACCATAGCAGCATTACGCGGATCTGCACCCACTTCCCTGGTAAATGTGCAGCGGGTTTTTTACTACAGAAAGAAGTACAAGCCTTTGAACCTCTTTTACACAACCCCAAACGCCCTTTTTACGCCGTTGTTGGTGGATCCAAAATCTCCTCAAAAATTGGCGTTCTAAAAGCGCTCCTTAAAAAAGTCAACGCCCTCTTCATTGGAGGCGGCATGGCCTACACTTTTTTCAAAGCACAAGGCGTCTCCATTGGAGAGTCGATCCACGAAGACGATCAATTAGATGAGGCACGCGCGCTACTTGAACTTTCCCATAAAAGCCAAGTACCCCTATTTCTACCAACAGACCTTGTCATTGCAGATGGCTACAAAGAAGATGCCAGGAGCCAAACAATTTCTGCCCAAGAAGGGATCCCAGACGGGTGGCAAGGAATGGACATTGGCCCAAAAACTGTAGAGCTCTGGAGCTTTGCATTTAAAAAATGTCATACCCTTTTCTGGAATGGTCCCGTCGGGGTCTTTGAGATGCGTCGCTTTGCGCATGGAACAGAGAGCCTTGCCCGATCAATTGGAGCGCTCGATGCACAAACGGTTGTTGGCGGAGGCGATTCTATTGCTGCAATCAATCAATTTCACCTTGGCATAAACTTCTCCCACCTCTCAACAGGCGGCGGCGCAAGTCTTGAGCTTCTTGAATTTGGAACGCTACCGGGGATCGAAGCTCTAGAAAAGAATCAATCAGCCACGTAATTGATAAAGTAGGTTAGATACCGATAGACGCCATAGGCGATGAAAAACCCGACAGGAACTCCACCCACTGCAGCTAAAAGAACAAGCTTTAATCGCTTCCCAGCGCCAAGTAAAGTTGCAAGCCATAAGGCAGTAATAAAAAAAAGAATATCAAGACTAAGCGTGAGACCACTTGGCAAATGAACCAGCTTCCCAAGACAGCCGCACGGCAACCCCCACAGCATCCAAAAAAAAGAGTAGCCTGCCCAAAGCATAAAGATAGGAGCAATCAGAGCCCAGCTCTTCCACTCATCATGAAAAAGGACAAGAGAGGCTACCAGCATCACTTCAAAAATAGCAATGAGACGGTCAAAAGTAATAAGCAAATCACTTGGGAAAAAAAGCTTGCTAAATGCAGCAATTAGTAAGATAAGTCCTACAAAAAGAGAGGCATAGAAGGAAAGTTTTACTTTAAAATTTTTACTCATCGCACAACGCCAATTTCCTTTTTTTTTTCAGAGAGTTCACGTATACTAACAACTATGCTCGAGACAATCAATAATTGGATTATTAGCCACGCAAATCATGCCCACTGGCTGATCTTTGGAGCGATTCTGCTAGCAGGCTGCAATCTTCCCATTAGCATCGATCTCATCCTAATCCTTGCTGCCGTTCTTGCTGCAACAACACTTGCAGATCAAGCTCCTCACCTTTTTCTTGCTGTCTACCTAGGTTCTTTTTTCTCCGCATGGATCGCCTATTGGATCGGCAGATTGCTCGGTCCTAAATTAACCAGCATTCGTTTTTTTGATCAACTCCTTGCTAAAAAAAGACTTGATTCGATTAATAATTTTTATGAAAAATACGGCTTTCTCACACTTCTCATTGGACGATTCATCCCCTTTGGAGTCCGCAACTGCCTTTTTCTGACAAGTGGCATTGCAAAAGTCCATTTTGGCAAGTTTGCCGCCCGGGACTCTTGCGCCTGCCTGATTTGGGCAGGCCTCTCATTCTCTTTTTTTTACACACTAGGTCACAACTACGAACGGCTAATTGTTTGGATGAAAACCGCCAACCTTTTTATTTTCCTCGCTTTCAGTGTGACGGCAATTGGAATCATTTGGTATAAGAAAAGGA
>Ga0207073_1011_pt1 | contig 59698 bp, 46 predicted proteins | sample Alteio_BWMinHeat_65_FD_153575 | JGI IMG/M metagenome (GOLD analysis project Ga0207073, IMG submission 153575) | Enriched cells from forest soil in Barre Woods Harvard Forest LTER site, Petersham, Massachusetts, United States -... | ecosystem: Environmental > Terrestrial > Soil > Temperate forest >...
GCAGGCTGAACAGCCTGATTAAACATCGAAAAAGCAGAAGAAGATGCTGCAGACGATTCTTTGCCCTGTCCCAATCTGATATTTCGCTCAAGAGACACTTTAATGTCGAGCTCAGTCTCGCCAGACACTTCATTACCAAATAGCAGTAACTTTTGCATATGAAAGTTTTTATGCAAACCTTTTGCCAATTGCATTGAACCAGTTTGACTAATATGATTTTGCGATAATCCCAAAGATGTAATCGAAGCACCATTTTCCAATGCATTTTTTAAATAATCTGCGCCTTCATCAAAAATATTGTTGTTTGGCAACAACAGTGATGAAAGCGTTTTATTGACTGTTAACATCTCTCCTAATATCGCAGCACTGCTTGTTTTAAGATCACAGTCATTCATGTATAGTTCTTTTAGTGATGTATTTTTTATTAACGATTTTGCAAGTATGTACACCATGTCATCGCCAAATGCTGCCTCGTTGAATAGCAACGCCTTCAATGATGATTTAGACCCCAGAAAAACATTCGATATATGCATAATATTATCTGCGTTTAATTGACATCGATCAATTGATAATTCAGCAATTTGATCAACAATAGGTAATATCGCCAGCAAGCATTGTCCAATTTGATCACTGCGCAGCTTAGAGATCTGCAATGTCACTTCCCTATTTTTAGGTGAAATTGAGAAATACACACCAGATCTATTCATAAGAGCATTAATAATAGACTCATTATTTTTAGCACGAGCAGCTGAAAAAGCATGCGGTAATATATCCTTCATGTCTATGTGGGGGGCTGTTAACAAGAGCTTGACCATGTCTATGTTATTCTGATCAATAGCCTGTATCAGCATTGCCTCGAAGAACTCTGGTTTAAAGTTGGGTAACGCTAAATACGTTTTTACGACTGCATATTGGTTATTCTTTACTGCAAGCATTAGTGGCGTACAAAAATTACTGGTGTATGGCTCAGGATCAATGCCAGGGAATGATAATAACACTTTTAAAAGTTCGCTTTTGCCAAGAAATGCAGCGAGATGTAAAGGAGTTAATTTGTTTGTATCTTCAGTATAGTTAGGATTAATATGCGGCGCTTGTAATAACACATTAACAATAGACAAAGAATCAATAGAATGGCTGTTTACCGCATGCCAAAGTGCTGTATTCCCTGATCCGTCTACTTGGTTAATATCAAAACTTGGACATTTGACGAATTGTTTAACGATGTTGATGTGCCCATGCACCATTGCATATGACAGAGCCGTCGTTTTTAAATCATCCACCACGTTTGGATTAATATTGGGTAATTTGAGTAACTCAATGACGATGTCTTCCATTTCATTGACAAAATAAAGCTTGTTACAAATTAAGTGCAACAGCGTTATTCCATCATTAGTAGTCATTTGTGGATCAATTTTAGAAGATTTCAGCAACTTTAAAGCGAAAGAATACTCTTTAGAACTAATCGAATAAACTATCAACTCAAAATAAGTTGCTTGATCAAATAATTCATGACATTTATCCCAATCTGATTCAGGCAACCATCTTCTAATGAATGTATAATACGAAATATCAGGTTTGAATACTGACTTATTTTTTAACAAGAAATCAAACCGATTTTGCACGAATATTTTATGTGAAATCAACTGTAAATCATCTAAACATGTAACATGTATATCTTGCCAAGCTAATACTGGTATTTTAAGTTCAGGTACAATGAGTTGCTGCATGTCGTCATTAAAGCTAGAAAGATCAAATTGATAAAAATCACCCGTACCAACAGCATTCAAATAATAAGATATCGTACCAAAATAACCACCCACTTTCCTAATAGTACGTTCGTGTGTTGCTCTAAATGTGCCAAAATTGCAAAAGTCTGGTACCTTACCGTAGGTCAATGTACGCATCAAAAATTCAGTGGCGCCAATTGCATCAGAAAACTGTCCGATATAACTCAAGAGATTAGTCACTAAAACATTCATTAATGCTTTGTTCTCTGCAATCCCTGAATTAATTTCGAAGTAATTTGCAACCGTATCTTTCGTTATGCGGGATGATGAGTGGGTGGCATCCGCTAAAAATAACCACGCCCCGCACACCGGTTTTTTAGTTGCCTCATCGATGACAACTGGCATCAAAAAAGCATCGTCAAATACACGTGGTGAATATTCATCTTGCTTTGAACCAGTGGTCGCTAAGCAACAGTTGAGATAGTCGCCAAGAAATAGTGTATCAATTTTGCTTTTGTCCCACATTTCAATATGAAATTTTCTGGGTTCGTAATTTTTTAGAACGTCTAGGTTGATTGTGAGCTGAGTTAATTCTAAATAATCGGCATTGATTTCGGGCAATAAAGTAACTATCTCTTTGAGTGTTTTAATATTGTTGTCACTCAACATTCTAAGTAATTTTGTATCATCGATTTTATTTTCTCCACCTTTTTCTATTTGTTTAAGAAAATTCTTAATCATTCTTTTATCAGACTTTGATTCTTTAATTTTTTTATAAATCGCTGCTAACAGATTCAAAATGTGTTGTTTTTGGTGTTCATCGAATGTTATCTTTACCTCTTTTGTGTAAGAAAAGGCTTTCTTGATATCGATACCGGCGGCTGCGAGTTCTTCCCGTAATTTTTTGTTATGAGCAGCCATGCTGGTCAAATATGCATCGCCATAGTGATTCATTTGATCAGGTTGATGCAAACATTGAAACGGGATATCTGTTAAATATAATTTAAGCATGGCGAAAAATATTTTACTTTCACCACTACTTGAATTCATCTTGAATACAACAAGCAATCCATATAAATCGGCTAACTGCTCATTGCTAAGCACATCCATTGCATTGTGTTTTTTATTGTCATAAGGAATATTCAAGTAATCATAAAACCGCTTGATTAATAACTCTCGCATCACATTTGGGATGGTTTCGATATTGATGCTACTATCATCAAGTAAAATGTTAATCTTTGCTTTTTCTTCATCGCATAAATATAAATATAGTTTAAATTGTGATGCTTTCTTGCTAGCGTTTTTGAAATCAACGCCTTCAATCAAGCGTGAGATATTTTTTGAGCATGCAGCCAGCATTCGGGGTGCAATGACCAATTCGATTTCTTTTAAAAACCGTTTTAAATGATCGCCTGATGTCACCAACAGCTTTTCCATGAGTAAAAATATATTCTTGCCAAGCAAGGGATAAAGTCTAGAAATCTTATCGGCATGGTCTGAGAAAAATGTGCCAATATCATCCATTTTTATATTGATTGACAGATAATGAGCAATAAATTTTCGAAGGGTATCATCAGAAAAGTTGGGGTCGATGCTTTTGATATAAACATTTTTTATTACTACAAAAGCAAGGTTGGCATATTGTTCAGCAGTAAATTTTTTTCTCTCATTAAATCCGTTAAGTTCAACAAGTACATTGACACCGGTATTGGCAGTCGCAAGGTACATCTCATAAGTTCGCATCTCATGAGCGATGCGGTTCAAAGCAAACCATTTATATATTTTTATTGCTTCTAAGCAAAGCTTGTGACACTCATCTGGTTTAAGCCATGCTTTGGTATTTGGATTAAGCAGACAATCAAGTGTGCAAATATCTATCTTGACAGCAGCAAGATATAGCTCATAAGTCCGTCTTTCAGGTGCGATTTGCTTTAAAGCCGTATACCCATCTCTTTCTATGTCTCTTAAACACTGTTGAATATATTCGGCAGACGTGATTACTGTCTGGCCTTCAGGCTTGTTAGATGTTAGGTCTTGCTCGCGTCTTTGCATAAGTCTTTGCATAAACTACTCTCGTCATTAATGATTATTAATTAGATTGGATTGTGATGGTTCTTGTGTTGGTTGAGCATCCGCACTTGATGCACTTGATGCGCTGCTAGGTTTTGCAGCAAATCCCAACGTCATTTGACTTGCGTATTCCAATACTTTAGGTTCAGGTACAATTAGTTTTTGCATTTTTGCACTAAATCTAGCCGAATCAAATTGATAAAAATATTGTTCACTAACGGCATTTAAATAATACTTTTTGCCGCCAAAATAGCCGCCAACCTTATTAACATTGCGTACATATTCTAGCGTAAATGCTCCAAAATCATCAAAGTTTGGGATCTTGCCATATGTCAATGGTCGCATCAGAAAATCAAACGCGCCAATGGATTTAGAAAATTGCCCGATATAATTCAACAAATTGACCACCAAATAATTCATTAATGCTTCGTTTTCTGCAATCCCTGAATTAATTTCGAAATAATTTGCAACCGTATCTTTCGTTATGCTGGATGATGAATAAGTGACATCCGCTAAAAATAACCATGCCCCACATACGGGCTTTTTAGTTGCTTCATCGATGACAACTGGCATCAAGAAAGCATCGTCAAACACACGGGGGGCATACCTAGAGTTCTTTGAACCAGTAGTTGCCAAACAGCAACTGAGATAGTCGCCAAGAAATAATGAATCCATTTTACTCTTGTCCCACATTTCAATATGGAATTTTCTAGGTTGGTAATTTTTAAGCACATCGAGATTGATTGTGAGCTTGGTTAACTCTAGATAATCATCATTGATTGCTGGCAATAAAGTCACTATTTCATTGAGCATTTTAATATTGCTGTCACTCAATATTCTAAGTAATTTTGTATCATCGATGATTTTGTCTCCACCTTTTTCGATTTGACTGAGAAAATTCTTAATCAATTTTTTATCGGAATTTGACTCTTTAATTTTTTTATAAATCGCAGCCAACAGGTCCAAAATGTGTTGTTTGTGGTGCTCATCAAATGTGAGCGCTACTTGTTTTGTGTAAGAAAAGGCTTTCTTGATATCAATACCGGAAGCAGCAAGCTCATCTCGCAGTTTTTTATTATGCTCAGCCATTTTAATCAAATGCTTATCGCCATGTTTTTTCATTTCATCGGGTTGACTCAAACATTGAAACGGGATATTCGTTAAATATAATTTGAGCATGGCGAAAAATATTTTACCGTCGACTTTGCTTGGATTCCGCAGGAATACAACAAGCAACCCATATAAATCAGCTAATTGCTCATTGCTAAACACATCCATTGCATTTTTTTCTTTATTATTATAAGGAATATTTAAATGATCATAAAATCGCTTGACTAAGAACCCCCGCATTTCATTTGGAATGGTTTCGATATTGCTGCTACTGTCATCAAGTAAAATGTTAATCTTTGCTTTTTCTTCATTCGATAAGTATAAATATAGTTTGAGCTGTGAGGCTTTCTTACCAGAATTTTTGTATTCAACGCCTTCAATCAAGCGTGAAATATTTTTTGAGCATGAATCAAAAGCGGAATCCGCCAATTCTTTTCCTTCTTCTAAGTATCTTTTTAAGTTATCACCTGATGTCACCAGCATCTTTTGCATCAGCACAAATATTTGATTGCCGAGTAATGGATAAATTTTAGATATCACAGAAATATTCTCTGAGAAAAAATATTCGATATCCCCCATGCGGTAATCATTTAATTTATTGATTGATTCATAGCGAGCGATAAAACTTTTCAGTGCATCACTAGAAAGGTTTGCATCAAATTCTTGAGCATATTTCGTTTTTATTACAATGGAAGCAAGATTAGCATATTGTTCCAAGCTGAAATTTTTCTTAGCAACTTCAATCTCAAAACAACTAATTATATTGCCCGCATTTACAGCAACAAGGTATAACTCATAAATCCTCATATCAACATTAATATAGTGTATAGCTGACAGCCAATGTTTTTTTACTGCTTCTAAGCAAAGCTTTTTATATTCATCGGGCTTAAGAAAAGCTCGATTGGCGGGATCTTGTAGATGATGAAGAGCACCTGAATCACGCTGAATGCATGCAAGTTGAAATTCATAAGTCTGCTGCAACTGCATCGGATCTGTGATGTGCTTTAAAACCTGAGTGTCGTATATTTCTAATCCTTTAAGGCAAAGCTTGCGAAATTCACCTGGTTTAAGACACACTTGATCTTCATCATTCTGTAGATACTGAAAAGCATTAACATTGTTTGCAATGGCTGCAAGGTATAACTCATAAGTTCGCATCGAAGGTGCGATGAGCTTTAAAGCAGAATATCCATATTTTTCTATGGCCCTTAAACAAAGTTTATGATATTCATCAAGCGTTAATTCTCCTCGATCTTCAGGTTTTTCAAGCCAGATGAATGAAAATTTTCCTTCATTAAAAGCTCTAAGGTATAGCTCATAAGTCCGCATTTTGGGCGCAATATGTTTTAATGCCGAATACCCGTATATGTCCATGGCACTTAAACAAAGTTTATGATATTCATCAACCGTTAATCGTTCTCGGTCTATAGGATGTTCTAAATAATCAAGGGCGCAAACATTTTTTTTGAGAGCGGCAAGGTAGAGCTCATAAGTCCGGTTCTCGGGCGCGATGTGCTCTAAAGCCGAATGCCCATGTCTTTCTATGGAAAGCAGACAATATTGATGATATTTATCAGATGTTATTACTGCTTGGCCTTCTGGTTTGCTAACTATCGAATCTTTGCGTAAGCTCATAATCCACTCTCGTCATTGATATGTTATTGATAAATTTTGAATTATATGACAGTACACTATTATGGACTGCCTAAATAAACAGCAATCATATCATGTCATAACTTAAGTAAAGCTTAGTAATTGATCAAAATGGAATAAAAATTGAAAATAGTAATCAGATTTAGTCGTCACTCATTGCCTGAGCCTATTCATTTTTATAGATGACTTAGGGTGCGGTTTGTGTTTATGCATCACCTTTGTCCTTTATCGACCCAAATATGAGTTGCTGCAATGACGCTCGCTGGAATGACGAAAAAATTTAATATGGGAATAGCTGAAAACATCAGCACACTACCGCCAAAGCCAAACACTAAAGCTTTATTGCCACTCATCCACATCCTTAACGATTGCAAAGACACTCCTGCATTATCAGTGGGATAATCAAGATAAATGAGTGCCATCATGCGGGCATGAAACCAAATCCATATCACTAAAATAAGCGCGTGCAAAAGAGGAACCAATAATAACACCGTGAGCAATAATGCAATCGGCACATACAAGACAAGAATCATGAGTTGCCTGCCAATCAATCTTGGCGTATCACATAAAATGGCTGTCCATGATTTTTCTTCTAACAAATGGCCTTTTTGTAATGCGACTTTTTCAGCTAAATACCCATTAAAAGGCGCTGCAATAATGGTTGCCACCGTAAAAAAAGAATAAAGCATAATGACAATATAGATAAAAAACACAAATAATTTAGCAAGGATGGAAAGTACGCTCAGCCACGGTGGCAGATGATGCACAATATATAGATCAATATTGGCATAATAATGAATCAATACAGCAAACGGTACAGCAAAGAAAATAATATTGACCAGCAACGGCAATAAAATATAGCGCCGTAATTCTTTATGACTTAACAAAAAAATGCCGTTAAAGAAATATTTAATGCCAGTAACGAAATCACTCACAACTTTATTCATATGAAACCCACACTCCGACTGCTACAAGTTTTGGTAGAGTGTTAGGTGCGCTTTTTGCGCCGTAATCCACCAAAAATAATAATGATATTTTTTAATTTGGTGGTACGGTGCAAAAAACGCACCTAATCCACCCTATCTCCCACATTCGACCGATACGCCCAAAACGTCGGCAAGTAATAACAAGACACGAGCACCCCCGCTACACACATGACACCCCCCGAAACAATCGAAAATGTCACGCCAAATAAAGCAGCGACCAAACCCGCTTCAGTATCACCAAGCTTAGGCCCGCTTAAATAACTGATCATCTCGATACCAGCCATGCGTCCGCGCAATTGATTCGGGATGGTTTCATTCCACATGGTAGACCTAAAAATCCCACTCACCCCATCAAATGCACCGGCCAATGCCAAGAAAAATAAGCTCAGGTAAAAGTTGCTAACCAATCCAAAGAAAATGATCGAAACACCCCATAATGCTGCTGCAATTGCAATCGCAGCGCCATGTCTTGTGACTTGTTGCGTCCAACCACTGAACACCGAAATCACAAGTGCTCCGACTGCTGGTGCGCTATACAAAAGGCCAAGTGCTGATGCCGTACCATATTGTGCAGCAATTGCGGGAAACAGTGCAGTTGGCATGCCAAAAATCATCGCGACAAAATCAATGACATACGTTCCAACTAATTCTTGACGAGATTTTGCATAATGAAAACTTTCTTTCAATGCCGCCCAAGTGGAAATATCACGCTTTTCAGAAACCGGTCTTGGCATGGCACCCATGCATAACAAGGCAACTAAAGAAACCAAAAACGTTAAGAAATCAATAAAATACGTCGCAACCAAGCCTGTGCTTGCAAGCAAAATACCGCCAATAGCCGGCCCTGCAATCATACAAAAATTTGCTTTAAACATGCCAAGGGAACCCACGACCGTATAATCTTCTTTGCGCACAATTTGCTGCACAATGCTATCTAAGGCAGGTCGATGTAATCCATTGATCGCGGACATGATGGTTGCAATAATAAAAAGCAAAATGATTGGGGCATCAGGAACACTTGCATTCCACAGCAGACAAAGACACCCGATCGCCAACAAGGCTTCTGCTGTCAATAATAAAGCCCTACGATGATAACGATCAGCAAATACCCCGCCAATTAAAGCCGTTACCAAAAGTGGTAATAATTGAAACAAGCTGAGTAAACCCACCATCAATGTTGAGTGGGTGCGCTGATAAATTTGGTAAGGCAATGCCACACTGGTCATCATGGTGCCAAAAAACGAGGTAAATTGACCAATAAAAAGCAGGGTGAAGGTAGAATTGCGCTTAAAAATAGATAAATTAATAAGCATAAAGATTCCGCAAAGATAATGTGGAGGTATATTACCGCAACTTCGATGAAAGTGCTAGTTGGTATAACTCGGCTTGACAAAAACACCGATGCTGTAAAGAGACTAAAATATCTCCTTGAAAATTATGATTTAATACTTATTCCGGTATATTATTATAAAATTGAATAGAGAGGAGTATTCATAATAATCAAGGGAGGAGTCGATATGCATTTATTACTGGAATCGTTCAGTCTTAGGTTGAGCGCTTGCTCATGTGTATGGTCAAACGAAAAAAAATTGCTTTGACTGTTGCATGTCTAGTCGCTTTAATCGGACTACTGGTATTTGCTTCCACTTGTGTTTATGCCCATGAACAATGGTTTTTGACACCAAAACAAATACTATTATTCGATTCTAAACCTAGACCTCATATTTTTACTGAATTAAGTATAACGAATATCTCAATTATTCTATTCGTATGTGTATTTCTATATGCATGGGTATTGCTAGGGCGGACAGGCGCACGTGAAATATTTCCTGATCTGCAGATTCGTCTTGCTTCCTATACAAATGCAGCATCATTAGTCTTACGCATAGGAACGGCTGCTGCCTTACTCATGGCCGTTTTCGGACTAAACCCGCGCGAAGGAGTAGGGTATTTTGTGTCACCGGCATTCATTTTTCCTGATTTAGAATTACATTTTTTGAACGGTTATTGGGTATGCATTCAAAGCGTTGAATTGTTAATAGCGATAGGCTTGTTATTTGGCGTATATGTTCGGATGATGGCTGGCATATTGTTGCTGATGAGTGTTTTGGGATTATATTTATTTGGTTATCCAATGTTGTCTTATATTGGATTTCTTGCAGGAATTGCTCTTTATTTAATTCTAAAAGGTCCTGGCATATTCTACGTGCATCTTCCCATTATAAAAGGAACGAAATCCGTTACGAACTGGCTTGAAAATCGTCCACCTGGTCAAGCTCAATTTTTATTACGCGTGCTAGCAGGATTAAATTTTGCCTACGCTGGAATTGTTTACAAAATCCTACAACCTAATCTTGCCATTGGCCTGTTATCAATGAGGCATATGCCAACATTTGGATTACATATAGCAACGATCGTGCTGTGGATGGCACTTGTCGAAACATTGGCTGGTATATTGTTAATGGCTGGTGTTTTAATACGTCCGATGTCAATGGCCCTTTTAGGATCTTTCATATTTCTGGGCTTGCTTTTGCATGAACCGCTATATTCTCACGCTATTTTCTTTGGTGTATTAATTGCATGTTATTTAAATGGAGCAGGACAAGCACGAGGTATCGCAAAAGACAAATCAGCTACTATTGTTATTTTTGGCGCAAGTATTTCTGGTATTCACTCAGCTATTAAATTAGAACGTTTATCCAAAAATGTATCAAATTTAAAAATTATTATTATACACCATGAGAATTATTTTCAATTTGATCCTCTTTTACCTGAAGTGATCAGTGGCGCGGTGCAACCAGGCCATATTATTAATTCCATTCGGAGAATTTGCCCGACGGCCTTATTCATTCAAGGACAAGTGAAATATATTAACTTTCAAGAGCAAAAAATAGATATTCTCCTTTTATCCGGTGATGATTATCGGCTTTCATATGACCAGTTAATTGTTGCTAGCGACAAAATAATAGAGCATGCATCTATTACTGGCTTAGGTGATCATTCGTTGTCAATTTTGAATATTGGCGATGCTCTTTTGATTCGTCATCATATTTTAGAATGCTTAGAACAAGCTGAGTCGACGAAGGAACAACCAAGACGCCAACAACTATTGACGTTTTCTGTGATTGGAGGAGGACTGAGAGGTTGTTCATTCGCTGCAGAAATACTTAAATTTATACAATCAGCAATCATTTCTTACCCTGCTCTCTCTTTAGGTGAAGTGCGAATATTGCTGCTTGTAAAAAGTCCAACAATTCTACCCACCTTTGACTTGCGTTTTTCAAAATCAATCCATCAGGCTTTATCTAAAATGAAAATTAACATCATGACTCATACCAAAATAAAGAACATCGAGAATAATTGTATCGTCTTATTTTCGGGTGAAAAAATTCAATCTAATACGATTATCTGTGCGTTATCCAAACATATTCCCTTCATGCCGGTTTGTTCTGGCTTAAAGCTAGATGGACGGCTTAGTGTTGATGATCGGCTTCAAGTTTATGGTATTGACAATGTATTTGCTGTTGGTATGTCAGCGTCTTTTGTACATTCTTCGCCTTTTCAGGCATTATCAGCTGTCAAAATGGGAAAACTTGCCGCATACAATGCCTGGGCTAAGTTACAAGGATATCCATTAATGCGGTGGAAGATGAGTAAACGCTATTTCTATCTTGCCAGTTTGGGCAAAGATGCAAGTGTAGCCGCATGCGGCCCATTTGTTTTAAAAGGACGGCTCGCTTGGTATATATCACGAGTCGTATGTATGTTAACCATGCCAGGATTAGAAAAAAATTTACGCGTCCTGATAGACTGGGGATTGAGCATCCCATTTAGGCAAGATATTGTCACATTTACTCCAACGACTATAAATAACAAATCTAATTACCAACATATTGCATTTAGTGATGTCGAAACCAAGCGCAAGAAAAGAAATTCTGATGCATATCTTTTATTGTCAGACCGAGTTGCTATTTTAAAAACACTGAATGGAACGATTAAACAATTCATCGCCTTAGAACCAGTTTTATTGGAGAATATTAAGTCTTTGCAAAAAACTGAACAACAACCTGACAACGAGAAAAATCTTGCATCACTCAAATTGAGCATTCTTTCATATAATCAATTTTACTATTTATTTTCACACTTCTTGGAGCCTAAGTGCAAACTACCCACATTTACAACAACCCATTTGAGAGAAATGATCGAATCAGATAATGACAGCCTGTATTAATTGGCCCTTAACATAACAATAATCGTTAAAAAAACCGTCGTGAAGAAAAGTGGACGAATTAATGCTGCGCCTTTATAAATCGCCAATCGTGCACCCAGATAACCGCCTATCCATTGACCTAACGCCATGCAAAATCCAATTTTATAATCAACACGCTGCATGACGATAAAGAAAAAAAGCGCAACTAAATTGCTGGTTAAATTAAACAGTTTGGTATGAGCAGTTGCTTTTAAAATATCAAAACCCATAAAAAACATGAAGGCAAACATCCAAAATGAACCGGTTCCTGGACCAAAGAAACCATCATAAAAACCAAGTAATACACCAAAAACAGCATAAAATAGGCGAGGAGACAGATGAATCGATACTTGTAATTTACTTTTTAAACGCGGTGCAACCACCATGTACACTAAAATCACTAGCAATAAATAGGGCACCATTTCTTTAAAAAAATGCGCGCTCAACAAAGAAGTCGCACAAGCACCTAAGAATGCACCCAGTGCACATAAACATAAACCGGATAGGCATTCATTCAATGAGAATAATCCGCGGCCGTGAAAGTGTCTTGCTGCAATCAATGTACCCACACTACTTTGCAGCTTATTGGTCCCAAGGACCATGCTGGGTGACATGCCCGTACTTAATAACACGGGTATAGTAATCAAGCCACCCCCACCTGCAATGGCATCAACGAGGCCCGCCAGTAAACCGGTGATAAAAAGTAGTATCAACATCATGAAACCTCTTCAGTTATGTGTTCAAGTTCAGTCATGTGTTCAAGAAAAAATCGGGGTACGCGTTCTTCCAGCCAATAGGTTGGTTTCCATGGATAAGTACCGGATACAAAACCCAAGTGCCCGCCACGATCACTGACTTCTAGTTGAACATACGAAGACAATTCTGAAGCATCAGGAATAATATCAGATGTCATGAAAGGATCGTCTTTTGCATGCACGATTAATGTCGGCACTTTAATATGCCGTAAAAATTGCCGACTGCTGGCTTCTTTATAATAATGCATGGCATTGCGAAAACCATGCAACGGGGCTGTTAAGAGCTCATCCAATTCAACAATCGTTTTTATTGATTTTAAACGTTTGGCATGCTCTTGATATCCCGCATGATGCCTTAGTTTACGTTGCAACCGTTTACACGCATGGTTTAATAAATACCATTGATAAAAACGCGAAAAACCACGCTGTACACGATTTACCGCCAACGTTAATTCAAATGGCACGGAAATGGCTGCAGCTGCAATGAGTGGGTTATTACCCCCTGTCTCTCCAAGCCATTTAAGAAGCACGTTCCCGCCCAAGGAATTGCCCACGGCAGCAAGAGGCGTATGAGGTTCACGTTCTTGTAAGACCTTGACCAGATAAGCAAGATCAGCCGTTTCGCCCGAATGGTATTCTCTCAGCAACCGATTTGGGGTGCCGCTACACCCCCTGAAATGCATAAAAACACTACGTAAACCATGCTTTTTCAATGAGGCTAACATGCCGAGTGCGTAATGCGAGGCAATGGAACCCTCAAAACCATGCATCACAATGACGATGGGGCCCGTTTCTTCTCGTCCAAGCCAAGCTAAATCCAAAAAGTCGCCGTCATAGAGTTCTAAGCGTTCGTGTTGCAATTCTGACATAATCGTGCGGTTGCGTCGCCTTAAGAGTGCTGGCCAAATTGTTTGCAAATGAGAAAAGGGAAGCCACCAGGCTGGTTTAAATTGTGATTGTTTCATCGCTATCATCGTCCATTAAAAATACATGTTACACATCATATAAATAAAATGAGGGTTTGTTAAGACTGACTTAATTATTTACTGTTAAGTTAATAGCCATATTAAATGTATTGTGGTTTATATTTAACCATATCTTGCAACAGATTTGTGGCGAGTGAGAAGTATTATCGACTAACTATAATAATTGGTAAGGCGACATCCGGTTCGTAACCTTATCATCTTCATCACTCGCCTTGATTATGGCGAGGTCAAGTCTGACTTATTGATTTTTAGATGAATAAGTCAATCAGTCAGGCCTGACGCCGCCGCAAATAATAGTTGTGCAACTGAGTCAGAACGGTGATAATCGCCTGAGAATTAAAGCAATGAGTAAGGATTTATCACATGAAAGTCATACGCAAGATTTCATCCGATGAGGACATTCAAAAGAAAATCAGCGAAATGCATGCTCATTCAGAATTATGGTCAATTAAATGGCAAGCCGCTCGTGAATCAGATCAGTATTCGTATCGGCAAATGCAATACTATCTGCAACTAGAAAAACAGTATCTCGCACAAGCCCGAAAAAAATCTGAAAACGATGTCCAAAAAAAGTTATCTAATTTGTGCAGTGACATCGAGACTAAAACACAATATTACTTAAATAGCCGGATTTGCTTTTTTATGCATCCCTCACGCAAAAAATCGATAGACAGATTGCGACACTTCTCTCTCGACATTCAAAACAAATCATGGTCTTTTGAAACTAAATTGATTGCGCTAGAAGGTTATCTTCTAAAAGAATTGAATGATACAGAAACATCTCACAATAACAATTTCATTTCAAAAAAATTTACAGTAAGCAGACTTGCAACACTTTACATGAGTATTTTTGATGAAAATGGTATCGATCCTAAAAGTAACATTCTAAAGAAAAAAGCCAATGAATACTTCAGTGATGAAGAAACGGGATGTTTGAAATTTTTATAGGAACCACATATGTATTCTCATAACGAATTAGCTTCTCCAGGACACTGGAAAAGGCCGCTATTAATTATAATAAAATTAGTCATTGCATTTTCTACGATTAGTTTTTTCGTCGGCTATTTTATCTATCATCACCCTAGTAACTGGCTCATCCCAGGCAGTATTGTCTTGGTATCTTATGCCGTATGTATGGTATTGGGTATACGTTATCTCATTAAAACATTACCGGTGCCCGTCTTAATGTTACTGGTTCCCATTGCACCGCTTTTTGTCTTGCTGTATGTGATATCGTTAATTGCTTTTTTACAGCGCTTTACTTAATGCATAATCATAGGCATTATTTAACCCATGCAACACCAAATCCGGTAACACCACATCAAACAAGCCTTTTTCTTTAAATAATTGCGCAAAGCCGCCTGTGCCAATGACAACCATGTGTTCATCAGGAAAAGCTTCTTGTTTAACGCCTTGTATGATTTCTTTAAGCGCGCCCAAATGGCCATAAAACAAACCGGATTGAATATTTTCACGTGTGTTACGCCCAATATAATGTGATGGCATTTCAATATCCACTTCCATTAATTTCGCTGTGTTATTTTTAAGCGATTCCATACTAAGACGCATGCCTGGCAAAATGATGCCGCCTAAGTAGTCACGTTTTTTGGTCACAACGCAAACGGTCGTGGCCGTGCCCATATCGATGATCACAATATTGCGATTAGGGAATGCATTGACAGCGCCAATGACATTAGCAATACGATCGGCACCGACTTCATTTGGCGTGATGCACTTAACATTTAAGCCTGTGCGCACACCCGCTTGTAATACAAAATAATCCGCATGAAAATACAGGTTCACGGTATGTTTCAGCGTATAATCATAACTTGGCACAACGGATGCAACGACAATTTCACTGATTTCATTCGCTTTGACGCCATGCGTTAATAAAATTTGCAATAAGAATAAGCCAAATTGATCGGCTGTACCAATCAAGTGCGTGGCATAGCGGAAACGAAACGATAGTTTTTCACCATCAAATACACCGCCTAAAATATGGGTGTTACCGACATCTAAACATAAGCGCATGTTTTACCTCTTTATTGGTTCAATTGCCACATTATCAATCAATCGCACATCATCAATCCATATGGCGCCCAATCGCCTACCCCAATTTTCTTCAATGTAATCGACTTTTATCCCTACCTTCTCTAATAACTGTCTAATCTCATCACAAGAATCAATTGATCTTAGCAATTGCGCAAAATAATGCGCTAATTTTAGCTGAGATTCATTCAAACGGCTATTACGAGAACTCAGTGCAAGCTGCTCTTCTGAACGCACAGTAGTGCATGCAACAAGTTCGATCGGTAAAAAAAGACTCGTCAGCATCTTTTTAATTAATAATAATTGTTGATAATCTTTTTCGCCAAAATAAACGCGTGTTGGGCAAATGATATTAAATAATTTCAATACGATTGTTAACATGCCATCAAAATGTCCACATCGATATTGGCCTTCTAATGCTTTGCTGATATTGGTTTCTTGTATCCTGACTTCGTAATTGTCTGGATACATTGTAGAAGGAGTCGGTAAAAATACATAATCAATGGCCAACGCTTGTAACTTAGCAATATCTTCAGCAATTGTTTTAGGATAGCGCTCAAAATCACGTGCTTGATCAAATTGAGTCGGGTTCACAAAAATACTGCATACGGAGATATGATTCTCATCTTTTGCGCGTTGTAATAGTGCTAAGTGCCCATCATGCAAATTGCCCATGGTTGGCACAAAGCCAACAGCACCTTGAATAGAAGCGCGTATCGCGCGCCAATCAGTTACTGTGGTAACAATATTGGTCATTTGGGAAATCCCCATTTTTTGTTTCAAACACATATTGGTTGATACTGTTTTTAACGACCATCGCGCCTTGTATGAATTGTTTGACAAATTTAGGTTGATGAGCGGTTGTCATGCCAAGTAAATCGTGCCAAACCAGCACTTGTCCATCCGTATGAGGGCCTGCACCCACCCCAATTGTGGGTACACTTAAAGTATGCGTAATTGTTTTGGCCAGCATTGATGGCACGCATTCTAACACCACAGCAAAACATCCGGCTTCTTGTAAAGACAGCGCATCTTCTGTTAATTGTTTTGCACTGTCAAGTGTTTTACCTTGTACTTTATAACCACCTAACTGATGGATAAATTGCGGTGTAAGGCCTATATGACCCATCACCGGCACGCCTGATTCAACAAGATGTTGGATTAATTTGAGATTACCTTTTGCACCTTCCAGTTTGACCGCATGCGCACCACTTTGTATGATCAATTGCGCAGCTTGCACACTTTTTCTTTGGGATTGTCGATAACTTAAAAATGGCAAATCACCGACGATGAATTTATTTTTTAAGCCACGACTGACAGCGCTCACATGCATGGACATCATCGGTAAAGTTGCCGAAATGGTGTCATTAAATCCATGCATCACCATGGCAAGTGAATCGCCAACCAGCACGCAATCAATATCGGTATCGGATAAAAGACAAGCAGATGAATAATCATAACAAGTGACCATGACTATTTTGTCTTGCGTGGATTTTTTTTGCAGAAAATCTTGTATTTTCATGTTGACCTCGATTGAAAACTTGCGATAAAAGCTTGATAAACAGGTAATAACGCATCTTGTTGTAGCACGTGTAAGTGTGATTGAATGGTTTGCTGATCACCGCGTACAATAGGCCCGGTTAATGCTTGGTTTGCATCTTGCAATACATTCAACACTTGTTGTTTTAAATAGGGAAAAGCCATTTCTTTGGGTAATGCAAATTCAGTTTCAAAACGATCAAATAATTGTTGCCATAAATAGCTGGTTAAGCCACCACTTAATGCGCAAATGGCATGGTATTTTTGCTTAACTTGTTTATTTATTCTGACTGTTGGATTATTAAGTGCTGGGAATAGAGCCTTAAACGAGGGTGCATCTTCGTCGACAATGAAAGGGACAGCTTGATACGTTGCAAGTGAATACAGTGACTTGCTAAATGTCATAAGAGGATGAGCACCTATGGCTTGACTAGATGTCAGATGGCCTGAGCAGTGAATCAGGTAGGCGTGTGAGGCATGTTGTAAATGGTCATGGATGAAGGGTTCAATAGCATCATCATTGATTAAGATAAGAACATGGGAAGATTGAGGCAAGATGCTTTGCAGCTGTTCTTTTGCATGGCCACGATGCCAAACGGAATAAGGTTGGCCTAATAAGTTAAAATAATAACCAAAATGAGTCGCCAATCGGCCACGGCCGATGATTAAATAATTAGGTACCTGTCTCATGATCAAGTCCTGCGTATATTATTGAGAAAGTAATCTAACTCAACCTAAAATTAAATGCAACTGTACATGACAAATATAACCGTTCGCGACTAAGGAAATAGTAGGGTGGATTAGGCGCTTTTTGCCGTAATCCACCAAAAATAATAATGATATTTTTTAATTTGGTGGATTACGGTGCAAAAAACGCACCTAATCCACCCTACTACACTACACTACGACACTAAATCCTCGATTTCCACACCCTCAAACAACTTACGCTTAATCGCCTTCCCCGCCCGACCAATACCCTCGTAGAAAAAGCCCATGCTTCTCACCTGTTCTGGATCATACTGATTGCGTCCATCAAAAATGGCATGTGTGCGCATTTTATTTTTTAATAATGCAAAATCAGGATAAGAAAAGACTTTCCATTCAGTCACCAGCACCAATGCATCAGCTTCTATCACCGCATCATATTGTTCATTAACAAAAATCAGCTTACCGCTTGCAATCCATTCTTGTGGCACTAATTTTTTCGCAACAGACATCGCAGCCGGATCATAAGCACGCACCACGCCACCATGTTCGATAATTTTTTGGATCAACACTAATGATGATGCTTCTCGCATATCATCCGTACCCGGTTTAAAGGCAAGCCCCCATAAAGCAAACGTGACATCCGACAAATCTTGGCCATAATATTGGAGTAATTTATCAGCCAAGACCATTTTTTGCTGCGCATTGCGATATTCAACCGCTCGTAAAATCAATGGTTCAAAATGATGTTGCTCTGCCATTTTGATGAGTGCGCGCACATCTTTTGGAAAACACGAGCCGCCATAACCGCAGCCTGCATTTAAAAATGCGCTGCCAATGCGACTATCGGAACCAATACCGATGCGGATATTTTCAACATCCGCCCCCATACGTTCACACAATACGGCGATTTCATTCATGAATGAAATGCGCGTTGCGAGCATTGCATTTGCTGCGTATTTTGTGAGTTCTGCATCTTTGACTTTCATAAAATACAAGCGCTCGGTCGAGCGCAATAACGGCATGTAAAGATCAAGCATGATTTTCTTGGCATGATCTGTCTCAAGCCCAATGATGACTCGATCAGGGCGCATGAAATCATCAATCGCAGCACCTTCCCGCAAAAATTCAGGATTACTCACCACATCAAAGGAAAGAGTCATACCACGTGCTTTAAGACGCGATGCAATCGTATTGGTCACTTGGTCAGCCATGCCAACCGGAACAGTTGATTTATCAACAATCACACATGGAGAGGCAATATAATCACCAATATTTTTTGCAGCTTCTAAAACATATTGAATATCCGCTGAACCATCTTCACCACTTGGTGTACCGACAGCAATAAAAATAACGTCAGGTTGTATGGTGACAGATTGCAATGAGGTTAAAAATTGCAAACGACCCGCACGATGATTATTAATCACCATCTCATCCAAACCGGGCTCGTAAATCGGTAAGACACCTCTATTCAAAAGATCAATTTTCTGTTGATTGACATCAATGCAAATCACATGATTACCTAATTCTGCAAAACAAGCACCGGTGACTAAACCCACATACCCTGCACCAATCACTGTTATATTCATGTCACACCTCGAGTTAAATGATAGATCAATATTTGTTGATGATGTTTATTTTCAAAACGACGGATCAGCACTGCGTTGGGAGAGGCATTGATTAAGGCAAGCCATTGAGCGGCACTCGGCTTTTTAGTGTTAATCGCCATATAATCAACTGTCGGTAAAGATGTTGCTGGCAATTGTTGATATTGATGCATCGTCTGGAAAAAAGTATCACGATGACGCTTTGCATAATACAACACAAATTCATCATTAGTATAAAGGGATTCTGATGCTGGCACAAATGAGTTGACCCACTGACCTGCAGTCATAATGTAATGATGTCGATCACCTCCTGCATAAAACAAATGACTATTGACAAGCAACAACCAAACAATGATCACAACCAACACGCCCTTACGATACAAAGTGTTTGCATGTTCAATGAGATAATTCAAACAAAATGGCACAAACAACATCAAGATCAGACTTTGCGCCATTAAATAACGTCGCGACAGAAAAAAATGCATGGCAAAAAACGTTGTGGTAATGAGAAGATTGACGACAAGATAAGTCATCAACACCCAAATTGCTTGACGATCCGCAATTCGTATCTGTTTCCTGCAATACATTAAAATACCGCTATAAACCCAAGAGAAATGCGATAGCGCAGCAATGAGATACCAAATAATTAATAATAATACCGTGACCAACGTTGCATCACGAACGGCCTCATGAGGCAACACATGTTGCAGCAAGTTCGTCTTTGTTGCATGAAATTGCACTGAGATGAGACTCAAGCTGTGTGCAATTTTAGCGAGTGTCTCTGGCAAACGCCCGCTATAATCATGCAGGTAGTCTTTGAAAAAAACCATCAGTAGTGCTGCAGCACTTAAAAGAACCACGTGAGGTACATATAATTGAAAAAGACGTTTTAAGCGATAATAAATCCCGCCTGGTAAAGAAAACACACAAATCGGCAACAAGAAAAAAAACACAATACCTTCTATACGAAATAAACTGGCGAGCAAGATACTGGCTGCCCAAGCTATTGCAAAGAACCAATTGGGACCTTTAACATAGCGTAATAAACAATATAAGGATGCTAAATAACACATCCAAAAGCCATGATCACGCACAATCAAATCACGCGCACTATTGAAATTGTGTGCAGCTAAAATTGTCAATAATCCTAAGAGAACATAACGAGGTGATGGGTTCAATAAGCGTATGATCATGACAAAAAGTAATACCGTCATCGCATCAAATAAAACACCCAACAATAATGCGGATTGTTCGAATGATATTGCTGATAATTTCGCAGTGAATGCCAACAATACAGAATAAAATGGCCAATTGGCTTGACCACACCATTGCATCGCTTGCTTTAAACCATTCGTTGCAAATTGTTCAGCGCTTAACACATAACAAATGCCATCATTATTAATCATACCGTGCGTATTGATTGCAAATAACGAGAGCATGATGCTAAAGAAGATCGCAGTTAAGTACAGCATGTTTGTTGTTGTGTTTGTTTGCGCTTTCATTATAACACTGCTTGTAAATGTTCTTTAAAATCGACAGCCACTTCAGGATGTTTTAATGCATAAGCAACGGTTGCTTGCAAATACCCAAGCTTCGAGCCGCAATCATAACGTGTGCCATGAAATTGGTAAGCATACACTTTTTCATGTTGCATGAGGCGCGCTATGGCATCGGTCAATTGAATTTCACCGCCTGACCCTTGCTGTGCTGTATCAAGTAACTCAAAAATACGAGGCGTCAAAATATAACGTCCCACCACGCCTAAATTGGAAGGCGCTTGATCTTGGCTGGGTTTTTCAACAATTTGATTGATGGCAGCGAAGCGATTAGGCTTAGGCATACCAACGACACCATATTTATGTGTTTCATTGGCAGCGATCGCTTGTACGGCAACCATACTACAAGCTGTTTCATTAAAATGCCTGATCATTTGTTGCAAGCAAGATTCATCACCACCATCGATCAAGTCATCCGCTAACAACACAGCCACTGGTTCATTCATGACCAATTGTTTAGCACACCATACAGCATGACCCAGACCCATAGGTGACTTTTGCCTAATATATGCACAAGAAACACCGTTAGGCAGAATGTCCCTGACAATTTCCAAGAGGTCGGTTTTGCCACGCTCTTGCAAAGTGGATTCTAATTCATAGTTAGAATCAAAATGATCTTCAATCGCACGCTTACTGCTGCTCGTCACAAAAATGAGTTCGGTGATGCCCGCAGAGATTGCTTCTTCAACAGCGTATTGAATCAAAGGTTTATCGACCACAGGCAGCATTTCTTTGGGGTTTGCCTTGGTGGCGGGTAAAAATCGAGTGCCCATGCCTGCAACAGGAAATATCGCTTTAGTTACTTTCATTTTCATCATCAGTCCATATACAATGGGGGCTTATCTTATCATAAAGTGACTCATTGGAAAAAGGTTTGCCATGAAAATCGTTTACGCCACCACATTTGATGCGCGCAATGTCAGAAAATGGTCTGGCACACCTTATTTTATGTCACAGGCATTACAAACATTCGGCCATGATGTGCAATATGCAGGATCGCTAGCTCGCGTCTTACCGCCCTTTTTCACTGTGAAAAGATTCATTAAAAGTTTATGCCAACAACGGGAAAGCCCACGTTTTAATGTGCATGCTGCAAAAGCTTATTCAGCGCAATTGGCAGCACAATTAACAAGTATGGATCATGATGTGGTGCTCTCACCCCTCATCAACCCCATTGCTTATCTTGACAGCAAAAAACCCATTGTACTTTGGACGGATGCGGTATACGCCTCGTTGCTAGGGTGTTATCCGCCATTTGCGTATCATAGTGCGCGCACTATTCATGAAGGCAATGCCATCACTTTTTCTTGTCTTGAAAGAACACGACTTGCTATTTTTGCATCGGATTGGGCAGCGCGAGCCGCGATCGAGCATTACGGCATCAGCAAGAACAAAGTGAAAGTGGTGCCATTTGGCGCCAATTTACTTGATCCGCCAGAGTTTAATGACGTCAAAGAAGCCATTGCAAAACGCGCGCAAGATAAAATCAAATTATTGTTTTTAGCAAAAAGCTGGGAACGTAAGGGTGGTGATATTGTGTTAGCGGTCACGACAGCATTATATCAAGCAGGTTTTCCGGTAGAATTGACGATCGTGGGTTATGAACCGCCAGAATTAACACCCTGTCCGCCGTATATTCGATCGCTTGGATTCATTTCCAAACAAACTGATGCGGGCAAAGCACAATTGCAACAGTTGTTGTCAGAAAGCCATTTTATGTTTGTGCCATCGCGAGGTGAAGCGTATGGCATCGTCTTTTGCGAAGCCAATGCTTATGGCGTACCTTGCATCACCACTCATGTGGGTGGCATCGGCAGCATTGTGAAACCAGACATCAACGGCATGACATTTGGCTTAGACACACCGATTGGGCAATGGTGCGATTATATTATTGCATTACATCAAGATAAAAAGCGTTATCAGGAATTAGCGCTGTCTTCTTATAATGAATTTGTCACACGCCTTAATTGGCAAAGCAGTTGTGCAAAAGTGACTGAGCTTATACGAGCGATTTAGACACCTGAACCACATCTTCTTCTTTCAATGGCGAGCCAATTAAGCGATTATAAATAAGTACAATCGCTACTTTGAATGCATCCTTTGATGTGTTACCACCGATTGAAAATGCTTCACTATAATAGTCTAGAAATTTTGTTACTTTATTTTTAATAACAGGTTCTTCTTGAATATCTTTAGCAGCTTTATCGACAAAATCAGCGTGGGCCTTAGACCAGAAGTAATATCGACTTTCATTGGCATAGCGCTTAATATATCCAATTGATTCTTTGATGTGCGCTTTTAAAATACCTTCTTCCAAAGATGTAAATTGAAAAAATTCAATAGCCTCTCTTAAGCTACGCACCATGTCTTCTTGCTCAATTTGCGGATGTTTTAATAAATAGTCAATCACACTCTTTGGTTTTTCTTCTTTCTTTTCTATTGGAAGAGGCGCGATTTGTGGCATCTGCATGCCATTTTGTAAAAATGTCATTAATGCAGCTAACTTTTGTTCATCATGTAAAAGACGAATGGTCAAGGTATCCTTTCCTTGTTGCATTTCAAGGTGTATCGACATACCGTTAATCGTTATGTCGCGTTGTTGAAAGCCAGTATCCGTTATCGGTTTGTCGATTTCTTTTGGCACTGGTGGAGTTGTTGGGGCTGGGATCGTAGTCGTCGTTGTATTCAGAGGTGCTGCTGGTATTGCAGGTGAAGGTACAATGGGCTCTGGTGTGGGTGCAGGTGGTAGAGCAGGCACCTCCGGTTTAAGTGGCGCTGCTTTTTTGTCTTCAAATTGCTTCACCAAAGTTTCCATGGTTTTTGCCATCTCCTCATAATAATTAGCAATATGAAAAGCTGTGATGCCTGTTTTGTTGTATACTGGTCCATCACCCAGTTCATCCGTTGTGTATACAAATGTTGCTGGGTTTTTTAGGTATAATGTTTGCTGCTCTGCGGGTACTTTTTTTGCCGTGAACTGGTACAACCCATGTAACCAAATGGCAAGTTCTTTCCATAATGACAAATTTGCATCATTCGCATCGACATTATTTGCTGCTTTTAACGCTTTATTTAAATCACCTTTGATTGAATCAGCAGTCAGCGCTGCATAAAGCATGCCTTTCGCAAAAGGGTTGGCATCCAATTTCTCTTTTGTCGAGACAAAATAAGATTTAAACGATTTCAAATGATCATTTGCTTGCGATTTTTTGGCTAGTTTTTCAATATCATCAAAGATCGCAATTATAACGCCAAGAATATCGGTTTTGTCTTTTTGTGCAGCAATTTTATCTCGTGCGGTATCTTTATTTTGTTTGATGAAGTCGCGTAATTCTTTTATTTGTTTAGGATTTAGTGCCATATCTTTATTCTCCCTGCATCTATTTCTCGTTTTTGACGTCCTCTCCGGCCTAAAGGCCGAAGATTCCTACTGTAGTTAGTGATGTACTGCTAACTCACTTCGGCGGGTTCCTGCTGCTGACGGCATTACCGCACCGTTCACTTCACAGGCGAGCTGGGCACGTCCTGCCCTTAATACATTGATTGCGCCAACTTCATCTGCATTAGCTGTAAATCTACATTGGCCACATACAAAATCGGCTTGCGTCTTACGATTATCGCTGCTGATATAATCGCAGTCTGGACATTGACGGCTTGTATTTTTAGGTGGCACCGCTATCAAATAGCCACCATGCCATGCTAGTTTGTAATCGAGTTGTCGCCTGAACTCAAACCATCCTTGATCGAGTATGGCACGATTCAATCCTGATTTTTGTTTTACTTTGCGACCAGGATGCTCTCTATTACCTTTTGCAGATTTAGACATATTCGCTACTTGTAAATCTTCAACATAGACCATCGCGTGGTTTTTGCTGATGCGTGTTGAAATTTGATGCAAATAGTCTCGTCTGTTGTTTGCAGCATGGTAGTGCAATTTGGAAATTCTCATCTTGGCCCTTTGCCAATTTTTACTGTGTTTTACTTTACGACTTAAAGCCTGCTGTGCTTTTCTTAATTGGTTTGCAAGCTCTTTTAAGCTGTTTCTTGGTTCAAAATAGGTTCCGTCACTTAACGTGGCAAATCGCACAATGCCTAAATCAATACCGATTTCACCACCTTTTGGCAATTGTTGTTCTTGTTGGTACTCTGTTTGCATGGCAGCAAACCATTTGCCAGAGCGTTTGCTAACCGTTATGTTTTTAATCGTGCCGACGACATCACGACTTTTTCGGTAACGTACCCAGCCTATTTTAGGAAAATAGACCCGCTTGTTGTCTTCTTCTAATTTAAATCCTTGTGGAAAACGAAAACTGTCTTTCATGCCTTTTTTCTTAAACTTGGGAAAATCAGCTCGTTTTTGAAATAAATTTCTGAATGCCGCTTCCAAATCTTTTAGTGATTGTTGTAACACTTGCGAGTGACAATCATTGAGCCATGGATGTGCTTTCTTCCATTCAGGTAACAAATTAGCGAGCCTCGTATAGTTAAATCGAGTTGTATTATCCGCCTCATATTGCTTATTTTGCCAATCGAGCGCCTTATTAAATACAAAACGGGCACAACCGCAAAATTGTTGCATTTTACGGACTTGAGCGCCAGTTGGCATGAGTTCAAATTTAAAGGCTTTGCGAATTAGCATGTCATGTATTATATTCTGGTACCGTGAAAAAACAAAGTTTTTTAATGTGGCCTAATTAAAAAACTGCTTCGCGATCGTGCGCCTTATATCTCTGCCATAAATGGCGAAGTTTTACGGCGCTTGTGATAACACGCTAAATAAGATCAAGCTAGCAGAGATGATCAATATGCATTATGATGAACAAATCCTCTAAAGATGGTCAATAAAATAATCTTGCAATCAAAACCCAGCGACCAATTGTTGATATAGTAAAGATCATACTCGACACGTTTTTCCATTTTAAATAAGGTATCGGTTTCACCGCGCCAGCCATTGATTTGCGCCCAACCCGTAATGCCAGGTTTGACACGATGACGCTGCATGTAAGCATAAATCGTTTTTTTATATTCATCATTATGTGACAGTGCATGTGGACGCGGGCCAACAATTGACATGCGCCCCTGCAACACATTAATAAATTGCGGTAACTCATCTAAACTGGTTTTTCGAAGAAAACGACCAAGCGGCGTAATACGTTGATCATTGGCTGTGGCTTGTGTAATCACACTGCCTGCTTCTTTGTGCTCATACATGGTGCGAAATTTATAAACTTTGATTACTTTTCCATCCCACCCCAAACGTTTCTGTTTAAAAAACACAGGTCCCTTAGAGGTGAGCTTAACTGCAAGCGCAATAGTCAGTAACAAAGGCGAAATCATCACTAAAATAGTTAAAGCAAGTAATCGATCCTCCAATTCTTTGACTAAACGATTTATGCCTTGAATGGGTGATGCATTTAAGTTGAGTGCCGGAAATCCAGCAATATCAGTAATGGTGCATTCAAAAAATGCAAACTCTTCGGCGTTTAACATCATACGAATAGGCAGCGCCAACTCTCTAAATTGTGTCATTAGTTCGCGAATCGTATCAATTTCTTTCAAAGGTAACACTATCCAAATTTCATCAATTTGGTGTTTTTGCACGAATGTTTGCAGATCTTGAGGAATAGAACTTCGCGTCCACACATGCGCAATTTTATAACCCGTCCATAAGGTTTTATCTAAGCGTTTCATGAGGGTGTCAGAAGTTGGATTATCGCCAATGATGGCAACAAGGCGTTGGTTAAGACCGCGGCTGCGCATAAAATCAAATAGAGTGAATAATAGATAGCGATTAAGAATGAGTGCGAGGAAATAGAGAAACATCCAGGTCATGAACCAAATGCGGGAGAAAGAACTGCTGCTTTTGAAAATATAAGCAAGGCCAATCAGGAGTAATGCGCTCGCTACAGTGCCTTTAACGATTTGTTTGAAATGACGCGTCCATGAAGTACGCGTTGATATCCAATAAATATTTAATACAGAACACACTAAATAGTTTACTATCAGCGCGATAGCAATGACAATGTAATGCTGATCTGGCATTTGCCATTGTTGAAAGCGCAGATAATAAGCTACGAATGCTGTACTAAATAGTAGTAATGCATCAGTAATAGTAAAAAATAAATATAACTTTCTTGATACACTGCGTAGAATATCCTGCGACCATGCCATACACCTACCATCCTTTTATGCGCCATCTTGACGAAGCGCATTTAAATTATCATAATGCTGTTATTTATTCAAACACATAAGTATGCAATAATTATGACATGTAAAGGGATTATACTTGCTGGCGGCTCTGGAACACGCCTTTATCCACTCACTAAACACATCAATAAACATTTATTACCTGTTTATGATAAACCGATGATCTATTATCCGCTATCAACTTTGTTATTGGCTGATATTCGAGACATTTTATTAATTTCAACGCCACGAGACATTGAATTATATCAAGCGCTACTGGGTGATGGTTCTCATCTTGGCATTCACATTCAATATGCCACACAAGCGACTCCAAAAGGACTTGCTGATGCCTTAATTATTGGCGAAGATTTCATAGACAAGGATGATGTGTGTTTAATTTTAGGTGACAACGTCTTTTATGGACAAGACTTAATTAAAAAATTAGACAGTGCGAAAAAGAAGTTACCAGGCGCTGTGATCTTTGCTTATTATGTTGACGCGCCCCATCGATATGGTGTTGTTGCATTTGAAAATCAACGCGTCATTGACATCATTGAAAAACCAATCAACCCACCATCACATTATGCTGTGACCGGACTTTATTATTACGATTATCGCGCAGTTGATCTTGCCAAATCGTTAACACCGTCACAACGTGGTGAACTTGAAATAACGGATCTCAATCGCTTATTTTTAATACAAAATGAATTACATATTGAGTTTTTGGGGCGCGGATATGCTTGGCTTGATACCGGAACCTATCAATCGCTGCTGGAAGCCTCACAATTTGTTGCATTGCTTGAGCAAAGACAAGGTTTAAAGATTGCTTGTCCTGAAGAAATTGCATGGCGAAAGTCATACATCACATCAAAACAATTGGCAGCCCTTGCAAAACCATTACAACATGGCAGTTATGGACATTATTTATTACAATTGATCGAACGTCAGTCACCTGAAGAAACTTATCTTGGCACAGTGGAATTAAGCATATGATGCAATCCACCGATTTTTTAATAGCAGGTGGCGGCATCATTGCACTCACTTTAGCGAAAGAGCTGATTAAAAAAGGCGTTGATAAAATCATCATCTTAGAGAAAGAAGCACAAATAGCCATGCATGCTTCAGGTCGCAATAGCGGTGTATTACACGCTGGCATATATTACCCGCCTCAAACGCTCAAAGCACAATTGTGTTTAAAAGGTAATTTGTTGATGCAAGATTATTGCAAGCAGCATCAGTTACCTTTAAAACAAACTGGGAAGGTCATCGTAGCAAAATGTGTAGAAGAATTACCGACATTACTCAAGCTACATGAGCGTGCGCAACAAAATGGCGCCACGGTTTCTTTAATTGATGAAAGTGAATTAAACAACATTGAACCCAATGCCAAAACCATTCAAAAAGCTCTGTATTCGCATCTCACCGCAGTTGTGGATAGCAAAATGGTGATCAAAACTCTATTTAATGAATTACTCAATACACATAAAGTCAATATACTGACAAACACCGCTTTTATTAAACCAATCTCACCCACGATAGTCAAAACCAATCAAGGTCAGATTCAATTTAAACAATTTATCAATGCAGGCGGTGCTTATGCCGATAAAATCGCACACGCCTTTGACATAGCAAATCAATATTATTTTCTTCCTTTTAAAGGTATTTATAAAAAATTAAGAGCGGATAAGTCATACTTAATTAATGGTAGCATTTACCCTGTGCCTGACTTACGCAATCCATTTTTAGGTGTTCATTTTACAAAAAATATCGCTGGTGATGTCTATGTTGGGCCGACTGCCATTCCTGCATTTGGACGTGAAAATTATGGCTTTATAAAAGGCATTGACCGAGAAATGCTATCGATACTCTGCGCACAGTTCAAGATGTTTTTTACTAATACTCAATTTAGACATCTTGCTATCAATGAACCTAGAAAATATTTTCCGCATTTTTTTTATCAGGATGCCAAAGCATTAGTGAAAACATTGCAACCGAGATGGCTTGTACCTTCTCACAAAGTAGGTATACGCCCGCAACTGATTAATACAACAAGCAACGAACTTGTGATGGACTTTGTTGTCATTAAAGAAGATAATACACTGCATATCTTAAATGCTATATCCCCTGCCTTTACCAGTTCCATGGCTTTTGCACACTATATCGTTAGTCATTATTATACTTGAGGACAATATGCCGTTTACTTTTCAACCACTTGATATTCCTGATGTCATACTGATTAAACCACAACTATTAAAAGATGATCGCGGTTTTTTTGCAGAAACATATAAAGAAACTGAATTTAGCGCAAATGGCATTCAAGATCGTTTTGTGCAAGATAATCATTCAAAATCAAAAGCGGGTGTGTTACGTGGTTTACACTTTCAAAATCATCCTAAAGCGCAAGGTAAATTAGTCAGGGTGGTCAATGGCAGTGTTTTTGATGTGGCAGTTGATCTCAGAAAAAATTCAAACACTTATGGTAAATGGGTCAGTGCTATCTTGAGCGCTGACAATGCGCATATGCTCTGGGTGCCACCTGGTTTTGCTCATGGTGTTTTCATACTTGAAGATGATACTCATCTATTATATAAAGTTACGGCAGTTTACAGTAAAGAACATGATCGTTCTTTGCGTTTTGATGACCCAACACTCGCAATTAAGTGGCCGGATCACAAACCAGAACTGTCCGAAAAAGATTTATACGCGCCTTATTTGCAAGACTTGGATTGTAATTTTGATTGAGGAAGCATAATGGAAACAGTGCTTGTAACAGGAAGCGGTGGTTATATTGGTAGTGTTTTAGTCCCTAAACTCATACAACATGGCTTTCATGTAAAAGCCATCGATCGTTATTTTTTTGGTATGGATAAATTAATTCAGCACCCTCAATTAGAACTCATCAAAGAAGATTCAAGGCGATTAACACCTTTGCATTTTAGTGATGTTGATTATGTCATTGACTTAGTCGCCATATCAAATGATCCAAGCGGAGAATTATTCAGTGATGCCACGTGGCAAATCAATCATGCATCCCGAGTAAATACTGCACGTTTAGCAAAAGAAGCTCATGTCAAACGCTATATTTTACCTTCCAGTTGCAGCATTTATGGTTTTCAAGATCATCTGGTCGATGAACGATCTGCCATTAATCCGCTAACCATTTATGCCAAGGCCAATGCACAAGCGGAACACGATATTCTACCGCTCGCCGATGATCAATTTAATGTAACCATCATGAGGCAAGCGACTGTATTTGGTTATTCACCGCGTATGCGCTTTGATCTTGCCATTAATGGCATGGTGTATGGAGCATGGAAAAATCATGTGTTGCCATTAATGCGCGATGGAAAACAATACCGCCCCATGGTTCATGTACAAGATACCACTGATGTGATGTTGCTGCTGTTAACTGTTGATCCCAGTACGATTAATAGGCAAATTTTCAATGTGGGTGGCAATGACAATAATTATCAATTAGGTGCATTAGGTGACACCATTGCTGATGAAGTGTCAAAGCGATTAAATACTCCGATCAAGATTGACTGGTATGGCGATATTGATCATCGCAGTTATCAAGTCAATTTTGATAAAATAAAAACGATATTGTCATGGCAGCCGCAGTGGAATGCACAGCGTGGCGCACAGGAGATGATAGATAAATTGATATCGAATGAATTAGTGAAATCGATGCAAACTATTACACTGAATTGGTATAAAGAATTAGAAAAATGGCGTAATATCATTAAAGAAGTTGAGATGTATGGTGGGATCTTAAATATTGAGAATTACTAAACTAAATTGTAAGGATGTGTAGGGTGGATTAGGTGCGTTCTTTGCACCGTAATCCACCAAATCAAAATAAATCGGCATTTTTTTATTTGGTGAATTACAACAAAATACGCTAGATTGCAAGGAAATAGTAGGGTGGATTAGGTGCGTTCTTTGCACCGTAATCCACCAAAAATAATAATGATATTTTTTAATGTGGTGGATTACGGTGCAAAGAACGCACCTAATCCACCCTACTATTTCTTAGCTTGAGGCATAATTTAATGAGAAACAATCAATGAAAATATTATTACTAGGTTCATCGGGACAATTAGGCTCTGACATTATTCGCATGAATCATGCAAGGCATTCTCCACTGACAATCACTGCACTCAATAGAAAAAACCTTGATGTCACGGATAAAACAAAAGTACGAGACACCCTCCTTCAACATTCATTTGATGTCTTAATTAATTGCACCAGTTATCACAATACCGATCAAGTTGAAGCAAATCCGATCATCGCCTTTGATGTAAACGCCTACGCAATAAAACACTTAGCAGAAATATGTAAAGAAAAACATGCACGCTTCATTCAAATCAGCACCGATTACGTGTTTAGCCACCATCATCAACCCTTAAGTGAAAGTGATTTGCCATCGCCACTTAATATTTATGGCGCATCAAAATTAATGGGTGAAGCACTCGCGCAAGCAGTTTATGATGATGTGATCATATTTCGAGTCGCATCATTATTTGGCTTACGCGGTGCAAGCGGCAAAGGCGGTAATTTTGTTGAAACCATCATAAAAAACGCTAAAGCCAAGGGGCAGTTACGTGTGATTTCTGACCAAATCATGTCACCCACCTCAACTGCTGACATTGCAGCCATTATTTTAAAATCGATTCAACTAAATTTACCGGCTGGAATTTATCATGCTGTTAATTCGGGTTATGCCTCTTGGTATGAGTATGCTAAAACGATCATTGACTATTGCCAAATTAAAGCAACAGTTGATCCCATTCCTGCAAAAGATTACCCAGCAGTTGCCATGCGCCCGACATACAGTGCATTGAATAATAGTAAGCTAAGTGGTTACATTGGCGCCATTCCACATTGGCAAAATGCCCTGAAACGGTATTTGATTGAAAAAGAGCACATTAAACAATTAGATATGAGTGATGCATGAATATTGCCTTGATTTTACCGACTTATAATGCCGAAGCTGATTTACCCGCATTTTTATCCGCGCTCCAACAACAAACATTGCAACCGACCACGCGATTTGCCATTGATTCAAGTTCAAGAGATCAAACCTACCAAATCTTAAAAGCGCATGGGTTTCTTATCGAACAGATCCCAAAAGAAAAATTCAATCATGGTGGCACTAGACGTTTAGCAACTGAACGAATTGATGCCGATATTTATATTGTCATGACTCAAGATGCCATCCTTGCCAAACCAGATGCTTTACAACAATTGGTATCTGCATTGTTAAGCAAAGATGACATTGGCTGCGCGTACGCAAGACAACTTCCCAAAGCGAAAGCTAATGCAATGAGCAAACATGGTCGATATGCCAATTATCCAGAAGAAAGCTATATTCGCTATTACAAAGACAAAAAACAGTATGGGATTAAAACGTGTTTCAATTCAGATAATCTTGCGGCTTACCGTCAGTCTGCACTGATTGCAATTGGCGGGTTTCCTAAAAACGTGATCACAGCAGAAGATGCGTACGTGGCAGCTAAATTATTACAACAGGGTTATGGGATACATTACGCTGCAAATGCCTTAATTTATCACTCACATAATTTAAGTTTATTGCAAGAGTTTCATCGTTATTTTTCAGTAGGCGTGTTTCATGGCCAAGAAAAATGGATCATTGATGACTTTAAAAGCGCAACAAAAGAAGGCTTTCGATTTGTAAAATCAGAGCTGCGTTATTTATGGAAAACGCAAAATGTGCATTTAATTCCTAAAGCAGTCATTTCAACAATAGTAAAATTTCTGAGCTATCAATTAGGACTGCATGAACAATTTATACCGTTTCATTTGAAAAAAAACTGGGGCATCAATCTATCCTATTGGCTAACAACTGTGAACGAACATGATAAAACAGGTAGCAACATTAATAAGACGATTTGATAAAATTTATCGCGTTGCAACAAGAGAATTAAGCAAATATCTTGATATTGCCATCCATTTCATTAAACCTAAAAATCGTTATTTAAACATCATTAACCAAAATAACTGCGTGCTGATTATCACACATGACCTTGGCGGCGGCAGTGATTTTTATTTGCAAAATATCATCAAACAATTTATTGAGCAAAACCAAGCGTGCTTAATCATGATCAGTCACCCTGCCGGTTATAAATTAAAATATCGTGATCGCAATCAGTCATTTTGGGTTTTAATCAGTTCACTCATAAAGCTTGAAACACAAATTCAATTCAACCAAATAGAACGCATTTTTTTGAATAATTATGTGCGTGGCAGGGAACCCATACAACTTATCCATTTTTTATTGCATATTAAAGCAAAGCACTCAACACCAATTATTATTGCGTTACATGACTTTTTTCCCATTTGCCCTTCCTATCCACTCATCAATGATGAAAAGCAATACTGCGCTATTCCTTCTGACATCAATAGATGTGAAAACTGCCGATTACACAATCCTTATAACCAATATCAACATATTACGATCACAGCCTGGCGGAAAGCTTGGGAAATTATGTTGATACAAGCAAATGAAATTAAATGTTTCTCAGATTCTTCATGTGAATTATTACTGAAAGCCTATCCTGTCTTAAACAAAACCGGTAACATTTCAATCATCCCACATTCAGTTGCTCACATCCATGCACCCATTAAACTGAAGACATCAAAGACTTTACATATCGGTATTGTTGGTAACATTAGCAGTTTACATAAAGGTGTGCACCTCGTTAAAGACATGTTAAAGTTAATGAAACAACATAACATGAAAACGCATATTACTGTTATTGGCTCGGCGTTTCAGCTTGCTGATGACGAACAGTTAACAGTGCTAGGCGCTTATCAAATTGATCAGCTTGCTAATATAATTACCAACACAAACATAACTGTTTTCTTCTTACCATCAATATGGCCTGAAACTTTTTCATATGTCACGCATGAATTGATTCAATTAAACGTGCCTGTTGCTGTTTTTGATTTAGGTGCGCAAGCTGAAGCTATAAAAAAATATAAGAAAGGCTATGTTATTCCTAAAATTGATGCAAATACGGCGCTAGAACACTTACAATTGTTTCATAAACAAATAAATGGTTGCGAATAATCCATGAATGAGTAGAATAACAACAATATTTGCGTATGGATCTCATCATAGGATTGTAAAGGATGATTATTAGCAGAACGCCGTATCGGGTTTCTTTTTTTGGTGGAGGAACCGATTATCACAATTGGTATCAGCAACATGGAGCAGCGGTTTTAACATCAACCATTAACCATTATTGTTATTTACAATGTCGCTTACTTCCACCTTTTTTTGAACATAAATCACGAATTGTGTGGTCTAAAGTCGAAGAAGTGACTTCGCATCAAGACATTATCCACCCTGCGGTGCGTGCTGTTTTAGAATACTTAAAAATCAATTTAGGTGTTGAAATCACTCATCAAGGTGATCTACCTGCTCGTTCAGGTCTTGGTTCAAGTTCAGCATTCACTGTCGGCTTGTTAAATGCCATGTACGCATTGCGCGGTATGATATCGAGCAAACGAGAACTGGCTTGTGAAGCCATTCACATTGAACGTGACATATTAAAAGAAAACGTGGGTGTGCAAGATCAAATTGAAACGGCATATGGTGGTTTAAATAAGATCGTGATTCATGCCAATGGTGACTTTGATGTCTCGCCACTTGTCATCTCGCCTTCCCGTTTGCATGAATTGCAAGATCATTTATTGCTGTATTTTACTGGCATTTCACGCACAGCATCAGATATTGCAGGCGCTAAAATGCAATCCATCCCTAAGAAAAAACAAGAACTCTCTGAAATGCGCAACATGGTTGACATCGCAGAAGACATATTGACGAGCAATAAAGACATCGCTTTATTTGGTGAACTATTACATGAATCTTGGATGATTAAGCGTCAACTTACTCATAATATTTCTCTCGATTTTATTGATGCTTGTTATGAAAAAGCAAGACAAGCAGGCGCCATCGGCGGTAAACTTTTGGGTGCTGGAGGCGGTGGTTTCATGTTGATTTTTGTAAAACCTGAACAAAGAGCGTCAGTACAAGACGCATTACAAAATTTATTGTATGTTCCCTTTGATTTTGAAATGGGTGGCTCGCAAATTATCTTATACAATCACCCGATGTATGACCAACGTACCATAGCAAGGCGTAATTATCAGCATCTACATCACGCTGATAACCAAAATCTCATGCTCTTTCCAACCTTGGCTCATGAACGATTAACACGATTATTAACTGTAGATTAATGGAAAATAATGTATGCACAATGTAACTGACCAAACTCTATTAGACTGTTTGAAAAATGACATTCAACAATATTGCGATACGCATTTTAATTTTGCGTTCAATTCTAAAAACCCCATTGTCAGGTTACACGAACCGACTGTTGATGGTGCAGAAATTTATGCTGCACTAGAAACCATGTTATCCACTTACACGACCATGGGTAAAAAAGTCCGCACATTTGAAAAGCAATATGCTGCCTACATCCAATCAACCCATGCGGTGATGTCAAATTCAGGATCGTCATCTAACTTATTATCGGTTGCAGCGCTCGCAAACCCATTCACACCCAATCATTTGCAACCGGGTGATGAAGTGATTGTGCCCGCATTATCATGGTCAACCACTATTTGGCCTATCGTGCAACATCAACTCATTCCTGTGGTTGTTGATTGTGACATCAATAGCTTTAATCTCGATTTAAACCAACTTGAATCTGCCATTGGCCCCAAAACACGCGCCATTAAATTAGTGCACGTTTATGGCAACCCTTGTAATATGGATGCCATCATGTCACTTGCTAAAAAGCACAACCTCTTCATTATTGAAGATTGCTGCGAGGCAATGGGTGCCACTTTCAACAATCAACATGTAGGCACTTTTGGCCATGTCGGTAATTACAGCTTTTTCTTTTCGCATCACATTAGCACCATGGAAGGCGGCATTTCTGTTACAAATGATTTTGCATTAACTGAAACCATGCGCATTTTGCGGGCACATGGTTGGTCACGCGAAGCCGATGAACATCAAAAATACGTCAATCAATACCCTGACATCGATCCTAGGTTTATTTTTATTAATACTGGTTACAACTTGCGGCCTACCGAAGTGAATGCTGCCATGGGACAATTACAATTACCTAAATTAGATGCATTCATTGATAAGCGACGTGAATCAGCTGACTTTTATTTAAAAGCGTTATCTAAATACAGTGAATACTTCCACTTCCAACAAGAAACAACAAACAGCAAACACGTGTGGTTTGGTTTCCCAATCATTGTCAAACCCAATGCACCGTTCACTGTTAAAGAAATCACAGCGCATTTACAACAAAACAATATTGAAACAAGACCGATTATTGCTGGCAACATGGCGCGCCACCCTGCCTTTAAACAATTTGCACACCGCATCTACGGCGATTTAAACCATGCAGATACGGTGATGAAACAGGGTTTTGCATTTGCTTGTCATCATGCTTTAACGCAAGAAGCGCGCGATTATGTGGTCAACCAAATTGATGAGTTTATTGAATCACGTTTGAAAAGTAAAAAAATTGCATAAGGATTATACAGTGAAACAAAAGGTACTCATTTGTGGTGCGACTGGGTTTATTGGTAGAAACTTTACCGAGCAACTCAGCAAGCGAGCCGATCTTGAAGTGCATGCGGTCACTTTTCAAAAACCACCTTTTGATTGTTCAAATGTAACATGGCATGTTGCTGATTTAAGGCAGCCGGATGATGTCGCTCGATTACTAAATGGCATGGATATTCTCATTCAAGCAGCTGCAACCACTTCCGGCTCAAAAGACATTGTCACACGTCCATACATTCATGTGACCGATAATGCGGTCATGAATTCATTAATATTTCGTGCAGCATTTGAATATCATGTCAAACACGTGATCTTTTTTAGCTGCACAGTCATGTATCACTCAAGTGATTTTGCACTGAAAGAATCCGATTTTGATGCGGATAAGCCTTTGCATCCTCGTTATTTTGGCGTAGGCTACACCAAACTTTATATTGAAAAAATGTGTGAATTCTTCGCGCAAATTTCTAGCACTAAATTCACAGCAATCCGCCATTCTAATATTTATGGCCCGCATGACAAATACGATTTAGAACGAAGCCATGTGTTTGGTGCAACCATTACGAAAGTCATGACAGCAAAAGATCAAGTGACTGTTTGGGGCACGGGTGAGGAAGAACGCGATTTATTACACGTCGATGATTTAGTGCGTTTTGTTGAATGTGTACTTGCCAAACAGGAATTACCCTATCGATTATACAATTGTGGCTATGGTCAAGCGATATCGATTAAAGAATTAGTCAATAAAATCGTGCAACATTCAGGTAAACAACTTGAAATTAGGCATGATTTAACCCAACCAACCATTAAAACCAGTTTATTTCTGGATTGCACGCTTGCCAAAAATGAATTAGCTTGGTCACCCATGATTTCATTGGATGATGGCATTATACAAACGATTAAATGGTGGCAAGACAATATTGGTTCTAGACAAATTGCAGGAAATAAAGATGTCGTTCTACAAAAATAAAAAAGTATTAGTGACTGGTGGCACAGGTTTAATTGGCAGACCACTTGTTGATTTATTAGTGGCACAAGGCGCAATTGTCACTGTGGTTTCATTAGATGACGCATCACGTGCACCTAAGAATGTCATATTTAAACGCGCAGATTTACGTGAATTTTCCAACTGCCTTGATGTCTGCAAAGACCAAGAAATTGTCTTTCAATTAGCAGGCGTAAAAGGGTCGCCTGCAATGACGGCTAAACGACCTGCTAGTTTTTTTGTACCCACCATTACATTTAGCATTAACATGATGGAAGCTGCAAGGCGCTGTCATGTTGAGCGCTTTCTCTTTGCCAGTTCCATTGGTGTCTATGCACCTGCTGATGTTTTTTATGAAGATGACGTATGGAAAACCTTCCCCTCCCCCAATGATCGCTTTGCCGGATGGGCAAAAAGAATGGGCGAACTGCAAGCAGAAAGCTACAAAATTGAATACGGTTGGGACAAGATTTCAATTGTGCGACCGGCAAACGTTTACGGACCTTACGATAACTTTGACCCAGCGAATGCTATGGTCATTCCATCACTCATTCATCGTGCGATGAATGGTGACAATCCACTTACCGTTTGGGGTAATGGATCACCGATTCGTGATTTTATTCACGCCAAAGACGTGGCACTCGGCATGATGTTAGCGGTTGAAAAGGGCATTAATGAACCCATTAATTTAGGCAGCGGTACGGGTGTCACGATTAGGCACATTGCAGAAATAGTCGCAAACAATGTTCCACATGGACCCATCAAACTTGAATGGGACATTACTAAGCCAAGGGGTGATGCAAAACGACTCATGGATATGACAAGAGCAAAGAGTTTTGGCTTTCTACCTACAGTTTCAATCGAAGATGGCATTAAAGAAACCATCGCTTGGTATAGTGAAAACCAACAAACGGCTGCAAATCGTTATAATGCGTTTACAGAATCAGTTCATGTTCCAAATAAATTAGTCGAAGCCGTATGAAAAAAGTTGCATTAGTCACTGGTGGCAGCAGAGGAATTGGGGCTGCTATAGTAAAATCTTTGGCAGAGGATCATGCGGTCTGCATTAATTATCAGTCATCGAAAGACCAAGCGAATGAATTGGCTAATCTGATACAAAAACAACAAGGTATTGCCATTGCAGTACCTGCAAACATCAGATCAGAACAAGAAATCATCGAATTATTTAATATCGTTGATCATAAATTTGGGCCTATAACCACACTTATTAATAATGCTGGCGTGACTGGTGTTGTTGGTGAATTGGTTGACAACACTTTTGATAATATACATAACATATTTGCAACAAATGTATTCAGTACTTTTATTACCTGTCGTGAAGCAATAAAACGCATGAAGAATCATGGTGGAAACATAGTGAATATTACATCGGAAGCAGCTAAGTATGGCGGCAACAAAATTGCTGCGTATGCTTCTTCAAAAGCAGCAATCAATACGTTAACCATCGGTTTAGCGCGCGAAGTCGCAAAATATAACATTCGTGTCAATGCAGTAAGCCCGGGTGTCATTGATACTGAGATGCAACAAAATGCATCGAGAGAACGTATACAGCAACTGATTAACGCCATACCGATGGGTAGAATGGGCAACATAGATGAAGTGGCAAGTTTAGTGAAATGGCTGGTTTCTGAGAAAGCATCTTACATCAGTGGTGCCATTATTCCCGTAGCAGGTGGAAGATAGGATAGAAAAATGACTATAGTAAAACGAATGAACGTTAGCATGATATGGCTTGCCTCTTTAGCCTGTTTTATCGCTGGACTATATGTTGCAATCGATCATACGATGGGTATTTTTACCTATCATAATTATGCGGCAGGACCGATAGGCGATGAAGCAGTTGATGCTGCTAAATTTACATACCCGATTTTAACTGGTGAACAACCATTTATGACGATTTTCAAACCATTCGCTGATCATCGAGTGGTGCTTGCACGCATTCAAGAAATGTTCGATTTTATATACACACAAGGCATTCAAACGATACAGCCTTATCGATTAGCATTGCTTATTTGGTTGCAAGCTTTTCTATTTATAACATTTGTTATAGTTAAAAATCCCCTATTAAATCGATCAGCAAAAATATTATTGACAGGAACAACACTCTCGCTTGCTTTTGCTGGAATGAGTATCATGAATTACAGCACAACCATGATGGTCACATGGCCATATATTTTGGTGTTTAGTCTCTTAAGTTTCATCACCACACAAAAATATTGTGAGAGTCTTCATAATAATGATTCAAGCATTAAAGCAATCATGTATATGACGTTGACTTTTCTTTTTGTAACACTCGCAGTCCTTACCTTTAATATTGGCCTCATTATATGGCCCATTGTGTTTATTATATTAATTAAACAAAATTGTTTCAAAAAATATTGGTATTTATGGAGTTTCGCGCTCATTACGTATCCTCTTTATTTCCGACATTGGGCGCCACCGCAAGGCAAAATGGGATTGATTCAAGTCTTGAAACATCCCATACAAGCATTTCTTTACATGTCAAGAATTTTGAGTTTACCGATTGTCCCTACTGGTGCAACAACTGCCTCTGTAGCTACTGCCACCATTGCGTTATTTATATTGTGTTTCAGTCTGATATTTTTATATGCATTATTTAAGAAAAAGCATTGGTCTACTACTGATGGTATCCTGTTTCCTTATTATTTATTCGGATTGATTGCAATTGGCATCATTTCATCGATGCGATTTTTTATGGAAGGGGAGGCAGCTAATATTGGGTTACGATTCACCACACCGAGCTTCATTATAATGGGCTGCTTATTAGTTTCATTGTTTAGCATCAATGTAACATCGAATAAAGACCAATTATATACACAAGCCATACCTTACATGATTACGATGGTATGGCTATTATCATGGTTTATCCCAACAGATCCATTTGTAATTTATGATGCCAATGCTGGAAATCAATTACTGATTAGTCAAGCTATTGTTCCAATTGATGAAGGTTTTATCGAAAGTACTCGTAGTATGCATAACTCATATGACGTTAGGAGGCTTAATTATCTTAACGATGTGCAAAAGCAATATAAAAAAGGCGTGTATGCATTTTGGTCTTCACAATACATTAACCATTCCATTGATGATCTTAAATTTAAACAAGTGAGATGTTTCGGTCAAACTGACCTATCCACTTCTCTTGATTTTCGTCAACATCATAACCCAGGTTTATTTATTAATATAACAGTTAAAGATTATCTACCGCCCTTAACAAAATCATGGCAAATTTTATTCACCAATGCAAGCAATACCATCATTGGATTCGGATTGCCAGGACCCGCTTATATTTCATTAATTGACCGACTTAAGAATAATTACACGCCATTTATACTTTTTCGAGGTGCAATCAATACAGATATGTTAAATAATGTTGCAACTGTAACAACATGGGCTGCAGATAATCAATTAAAACAGATATGTAAGTTAGGATCGATTAACGTATAGTGCTGATGAGATAACTGAGATGCAACAGACCCTACAACAAATGATTAACGCTATACCCATTGCACCTGAAGATGCGAAGATAGGATAAGAAATATGATTCTAGTAAAACGAATGAACACGAGCATGATATGGCTTGCTTCCTTAGCCTGTTTTTGCGCAGGATTATATGTTGCAATCGATCATACGCTAGATATTTTTGCCTATCATAATTATGTGCTTGGACCAATAGGCGATGAAGGTACGGATGCAGCTAACTTTACCTACCCCATTTTAACCGGCGAGCAACCATTTAGTACGATCTTCAAACCATTCGCTGATCATCGAGTGGTTCTTGCACGCATTCAAGAAATGTTTGATTTTATATATACACAAGGCATTCAAACAATACAGCCTTATCGATTAGCATTACTTATTTGGTTGCAAGCTTTTTTATTTATAACATTTGTCATTGTTAAAAATCCACCGTTAAATCGATCAGCAAAAATATTGTTGACAGGGACATCACTCTCACTTGCTTTTGCCGGAATTAGCATCGCTAATTATAGCACGACCATGATGGTCACATGGCCATATATTTTGGTGTTTAGTCTCTTAAGTTTCATCGCCACACAAAAATATTGCGAAGTATTGCATAATAATGATTCAAACATCAAAGCAATCATATATCTGCTATTGACTTTTCTTTTTGTAACGCTCGCAGTCCTCACTTTTAATATTGGTCTCATATTATGGCCTATTGTTTTTATTGTATTAATTAAGCAAAATTGTTTCAAAAAATATTGGTATTTATGGAGTTTCGCGCTATTAACTTATCCACTTTATTTTCTTCATTGGGTACCCGCGCAAGGCAAAATAGGACTTCATTTATTCTGGAAACATCCCATCCAAGTATTTCTTTATATGTCAAGAGTCTTGAGTTTACCGCTTATCCCTACAAGTACAACAACTGCATCTGTCGCAACCGCTACGATTGCTTTATTTATACTTTGTTTCAGTCTGATATTTTTATATTCATTATTGAAGAAAAAGAATTGGTCTACTGCGGATGGTATTCTGTTTCCGTATTTTTTATTCGGGTTTATCACAATTTGCATCATTTCGTCTATGCGATTTTGGATGACAGCCGAAGCCGCCAACATTGGACCGCGATTCACCACACCGAGCTTCGTTATAATAGGGTGTCTACTTGTTTCATTGTTTAGTGTTAATGCAACATCAAATAAAGACCAATTATATACACAAGCTATGCCTTACATGATCACGATGGTATGGCTACTATCATGGTTTCTTCCAAATGATCCGATCGCAATTGAAAAAACTTCTGCAAATCAGATGCTTAATGTTGGCAATGCAAATCAAATGCTTATTAGTCAAGCGATTGTTCCAATTGATGAAGGATTTATCGAAGGTACTCGTAATTTACATAATTTATATGACATTAACATGCTCAATTATCTTAACGATGTTCAAAAGCAGTATAAAAAAGGCGTTTATACATTTTGGACTTCACAATACATTAACCATTCCATTGATGATCTTAAATTCAAACAAGTAAGATGTTTAGGTCAAACTAACCTATCTACTTCTCTGGATTTTCGTCAACATCATAATCCAGGTGTATTTGTTAATGTAAGAGTCAATGATTATCTACCACCCTTAACAAGGTCATGGCACATTTTATTCACTAATGCAAATAATACTATCATTGGATTCGGATTGGCAGGACCTGCTCATATTCCATTAATTGATCGACTTAAGAATAATTACACGCCATTATTACTTTTTCGAGGTGCAATTAATACAAATATGTTAAATAATATTCCAACTGTGACAACATGGGCTGCCGATAATCAATCAAAGCAGATATGCAAGTTAGGATCGATTAATGTATAGTGCTGATAAGATATTACCGAACAGAAAATTGTCGATGCTTATGAAAATCAGCATATATTCATGCAAGTTAAAGGAAAGTATCAGTGAGAGTTTCTAAAAAGTTATTGCTGGCTTTGATAATGATTTTATTGTTAATACTGTGTTTTTACAAGATACAGTGGACAATGATATTTACTATGCTACAAACAATGACCGGTATTCAACTTCTTGCATTATTCTCATTATTATACATAGTTAGCAATTTATTACTTTTTCCAACTGGACTACCACTTAATTTATTGGCTGGCATACTGTGGGGAACATTTATTGGTGGATTACTTATTAATGTATTAGCAACATTAGCTGCTGCTCTATCATTTGTCATAGCGCGATCTTTTGGAGCAACATTTATTGAAAAACGACTTAATCATTATACTGGGTTACGAAATTTTAAAAAAACAATCAATCATTATGATTGGCAATTTATTGTAATGATACGCATTAATCCTATTATTCCATTTTGCCTATCAAGTTATGTATTTGGTTTGATACCTGATTTATCATTTAGACATTATATTTTAGCAACTGTTATAGCCAATATGTTACCTAGTTTTGCTTTTGCCTCAATTGGCTCTGTTTTTAAAACGATATCATTAACTCATGCCAATCCAAATATTAAAAATTGGATTATCAACATTGGAATTGCGCTGCTTTTATTATCAGGAACATGGCTGCTCAAAAAATACTACACCATCAATCAGGACTTGCTCGCCCAAGAAAAGGAAACAATATGAAAATATCATTATGTGTACTGACATTAAATGAAATAGACAGTATAAAAGTCATTATGCCACAAGTCGATAGAACATTGTTCGATCAGATTTTAATTATTGATGGTAATTCTACTGATGGCACGATTGAATGGTGTAAACAACAAGGTTATGAAGTATACGTACAAAAACAACGTGGTTTACGTCAGGCATATTTTGAAGCCTTACCTCACATTCGTGGTGACGTGATGATTACATTTTCTCCGGATGGTAATTCAGTGGCGCAGGTATTACCTGATTTAGTTGCTGAATTAAAGAAAGGCTGGGACATGATTATCGTTTCTCGTTATCTCGGCAATGCAAAAAGCGAAGATGATAGCATGATCACTCGATTTGGTAATTGGATGTTTACGACACTCATTAATATTGTGCATGGTGGCAAATATACGGATGCCATGGTCATGTATCGAGGTTACAAAAAATCACTGATAACTGATCTAAAACTAACCGATCCTCGTGCTTATAGTGTTCCTGAGAAAATATTTTGCACACGAGTCAGTATTGAGCCATTACTTTCGATTCGAGCTGCACGTGCTCGATTAAAAATATCTGAAATTCCTGGTGATGAACCAAAACGCATAGGTGGCGAAAGAAAACTACAAATTATTCGTTGGGGCTTAACTTTTTTATACCAAGTTTTTACAGAAGCATTTAAAAAACGTCCTGTGCTCTCACAAGAATAAAGGAAATGAATATGGCTATACCTAAAGCGAATTATGGCGACATTAAATATCTCACACCTGATAATCTTTATGAACAAATAAAAGCTTTTACATCAGGAATGTCAGTGACCAAGGGAACATATGAATTAGACGTGCCTAAATGTACGCTAGAAGATTTTGAATGGAACCACATGGACCAGATGCATAGACCCAGTATCCACAACACCTATGATAAAGGCATACGCATTGCTGTGGGGCCAAATTTTGCTGTGTCACTGACTCAATGGGGAAAATGGCCTATATTCATTACCGTTTCAGATGTATATATTGCAAAAGGCTTATTTTATCAATCATTAACTCTTGCAGGAATAGTGTTTTTACATTCTATTATTTCCATGGAAGAAATCGGCAACGATACAATTAGATTAAAAGATGAATGGTATATTGCCTCACATAAATTACTTAAATGGCTACATAAACCGCTTAATAATAAACTTTATAAACTTAATGCACGTTTACAACAAGAAGATGAACAGTTAAGACAAGGACGGTTTGCTTTAAGAAAAAAAGGATATACTTTTCAAACAGACTGCCCCGATTATTACAACTCAAATCGCTTGACCAATAATACCATTTATCCGATTTTAACAAATGGGAATATATTATCTACTGATTGGATCACAAACGAACCTGTCATTAGAAAAGTAGGTGACATCGAGTTTATCTTTCAAAAAGACAATGATGGGACTATTTTGATATGGCCAGCAGTATGCCCGCATGAAGGCGGACCATTATTACAAGGAAAGTTTTGCAAGAACCATCAAATTAGCTGTCCTTGGCATGGGTTGCGTTTCAGCGCAGTAAAGTTATCTCAAACATCACCGCTTGGAACTAAGTATGGTTTTAACTATCTCTTGGATGGTAATAACATACATATTGAGCAAATTGAACGTGTTAAATCAAATACTGATGTTGCAGAAGAGATGAGCATCCTTACCTAAGTGAGCTTAGAAGGCAACATGTGTGCGTTTGCATAATTAGCAGCTGCACCAAGTTGATGAGGTGTATTGTTTCTGTTCAATGCTGCCACTGAATACGATTGAACTAAGCAAGCTTTGTTATTGTGAGTAAGCGCCCATACTTTTATCGTGTGAATATCTTTGCTTTGTATTTTTTCATAGGGAATATAAGCACGCCAGGTTGATTCAGCTGTCGTTTGTTTCAAAGCATGTGTCATTTCTGCTGCAGCCGTATTAATGATTACATTGTTGTCATCCGTCAACAGTATGAGTTTAGGAATGGCATTTGTCACACTGTCCCAAGCCCATCCCTGTAATTCTATTAAATCCCATTTGTTAAAATCATAGTGTACATGACTGGCAAGATCTCCTGGGCAACTCACTGTTTCCTTTAAAATATCTCGACCTATTTGTTTTTCTCTATATGCTAAATCAGGATGATTGGCAAAGCCATAATGATATTTTGCAAGTACGTTAATGTAAGGCATCTCTTTTAGCGGCTGCGATTGAATTTGCACAAAAGAAGGAAGGTCGATCACACTAAATAACATCAATGAAATCCGTTCATAATCTGGTGCGTTAGTGGGCGAGAAAGGATGACTACCATTATTAATAACAAAATGATAACCATGAGAATGATACAAGAATAATAATATAATCGATGTCGTTAATAAATAACTTATTCTACCTAAGAAAACATATGTTTGTGTCGCAATCAGAGTAATCAACGGTACATATAATGCCAATACACATGGTTGATAATGGAATGACCAAAATTCGATTTGATTATTAAAGCGTCCATAGGCTATACCCAACAGCACTAAGAATGAAAAAATAAGTACCCCCAGAACAAAGCGTTCAAATAATGATCTCGGTTTATCAATGATAAGCTTGAAGATAAAAATCAAGGATAAGCATATTGTAACACTGCCAATCACATAATTTATGAAAGGTATGTTAGAATTGTAAGTTGTGATGCCATTAGCAGCAAACAGTAAAACCACGTACTTTGTAAAAAGCATTGGAAAATTTAGAATCATGAGCGAACGATCATGAGTTGTATAATATGACGGCGTATGCATTAATGTATAAATTAAAATAGCAAATGCAGCATTCAGAAAGGCAGCGCAATAGTGTCTAAAATGCCATTGCTTACTCATCTGCATGATGCAGAAAAATACTGGCCAAATAACAAATCCTGCTGCAAAAAAATGGCCGCTCAAATAAGCAAATAGCATTGCTGCGATAAGAAATTTCCACGGACTTTCAGTAGTATCAGCGAAAATCAATAAAAAAATTGTTATAAAAGCGCAAACATAACCATAAGCCCAGGTATAACCTTGGATAACATGAAAGAATGCCCACCAAGAATAATCAAACATGAATAGTAAAGGAACAGCAAGTAATAGAACTTTCAACACAATAGGAAAACGTGAATGTTTCAACAACCAATAAGCGTAAATTAATACCGTAGTACTTTGTAAGAATATATGATAAACAATCACATACTGATAAGAATACAAACCCAATTTATAAGCAAAAAAATCCACCAACAACATCAATGGTTGGGGATGGCCATTATAACGAATGAAAAAAAGATCTTTAAAATAGGGTTTTCCAGTTAAATAATGAGCAAATGCAGCAATATCGTTCCAGTCATCTGCAGCAGGTCTTAATAAATATCCATTAGACCACTGAGAATTCCATACGGCAACAACATAGAGTATGCCCAAAACCAGTAATGATGCTGCCACAATCAACATAAAACAATCAAAGGTAATTCGTGCAAAATTATTCAAACGAATACGGTTCATCATAATAATATCTCATTCCTTACAAAGTTTTTTTAGGTAAAATATTGGTATTTGCATATTGAACAGCAGCACCAACTTCTAGGCGGGCTGTGTTTTTATTTAATAAACCTATTGAATATGACTTTATGAAGCATGCCGTGTTATTTTTTGTGAGCGCCCACATCTTTATCATGTCAATATGCTTGCTTTGAATTTTTTCATGAGGAATATAAGTAAGCCAAGTTGATTTTGTTGTTGTTTGTTTTAAAACATGCGTCATTTCTGCGGAAGCTGTATTAATGATTTCATTGTTACCGTCTGTGATCAAAATCAGTTTAGGTATGTTATTCGTCACGTTATCCCAAGCCCATCCTTGTAATTCTAATAAATCCCATCCATTAAAATCATATTGCTCATGACTCATGATTTCACCGGAACAGTATGTTAATTCCGTTGAAATATCCCGATTGATGCGTTTTCCTCTAAGTCCTAAATCAGGATGATTTGCAAAGCCATAATGATATTTTGCTAGTACATTAACGTATGGCAATTCTTTTACCGGTCGCGATTGAATGTTCAAAAAAGAAGGTAGGTCTATGATACTAAATAACATCAAAGAAATTCTTTCATAATCTGGTGCCTTAGAAGGTGGGAAAAAAGGTGTACGCAGTATTTGATTATTATTAATGACAAGATGACAACTAGGTGAATAGTATAAGAACAGAACCAGGACAGATGCAATTATTACGTAATTTAGTTTGCCCAAATAATCATAGCCTTGAATCGTTATTAATATAATTAAGGGAGCATAAAGGGCTAACACACAAGGTTCATAATGAAATGGCCACGTCTCAATATGGTCATCAAAACGTCCGTAAGCTACACCCAACAGTATCAAGAATGAAAATGTCAGTAAACCCAGACTAAATTTTTCAAGTAATGATTTTGGCTTATAAATAATAAAGTTAATAGTGAAATAAAGTGATAAGAATAGTGTCACGCTGCCAATGATATAATTTATGAAAGCAATACTGGGAGTATAGGTTGTTATAGTATTATTTGCGAATAATAAAATAAGATATCTTGTAAAAAGCACGGGGTGATGCAAAATCATGGTAAGGCGATCATTAGCGGTATAATATGACGGTGACTGCATCCTTGTATAAATATAGACTGAAACTATTGCAAACAAGATAACAAAACTATAGTGACGAACATGCCATCGGCTGCCCAACCTCATCATAAATAAATAAACAGGCCATATCATAAATCCTGCTGCAAAAAAATGACCGCTTAAACAAGCAAATAACACTCCTAAAATAAGAAATCGCCATGTATTCTCAGTAGTATCAGCGAAAATTAACATGGAAAACGCTATGTAAGCACAAACATAACCGTAAGCCCAAGTATAGCCCTGAATAACATGAAAAAAGGCCCACCACCAAGGATCAAACATTAATAACAACGGCACTCCAAGCAAATAAACTTTTAACACGAGAGGCAAACTAGAATATTTCAACGTCCAATAGGCGTAAATCAATACAATAATACTTTGTAAAAAAATGTGGTAAACAATCACATACTGATAAGAATACAAACCCAATTGATAAACAAAAAAATCAATTAACAACATCAAAGGTTGTGGATGACCCGTATAACGAATGAAGAAAAGATCTTTAAAATAGGGTTTTCCAGTTAAATAATGCGCAAACACAGTAACATCGTTCCAATCATCTGCAGCAGGTCTTAACAAATAACCAGTAGACCATTGTGTATTCCATACTCCTACAAGATAGAGGGTGCCTATGATTAGCAAGGATACTGCAAACATCAGCATAAACAAATCAACTGAAATGCTTATAAGATTTTTCAAAAGCACGCGGTTGAACATGATAAAAAGGTCCTTCTTTGTATTAAAGTAGCAAAACGCGATATCTTAACATCTGACATTCGAGATGTCACCTAACAAATTATAAATTGCACAGGATTTATTAACATGGTAGCATGTCATGCCCTGATTCAGGTTAGTGATCGTTAGGATGCATATCCATGCAGCAGCTGCTCTCATATGCCAGCAAAATCAAATTATCAACCACTCTTTATGCACTTGGCATATTATGTTCATTAACCAGTTTTGCTGCTTGGTTTGCTTACCAGCAGATTCATACTGTTTTTCATGGCGCATCATCTTATCCTTTTTTTTATTACCTATTAACGATTTATAAAGTCAGTGTATTTCTATTAATATTAACGCTTCTTTGTTTATATTTGTTGGATTTAATTTGTCATCAAACATTCAGTATAAAACGGATGTTTTTTTCAATCTTTCCAATTGTATTAATTAATTTTGGTTTCTCGCTTGGATTTTGTACATTCGCAATCATTAGCATCAGCATTCTTTTAACTTTACCTTATTATAAAGAAATAGAAAAACTTTTATGGCAGAGAAAAATTGATGTTCTCGTATTAATTTTGATTATTCTATGGTTTACTTTTTATAAAAATGTAAATTTATTTTCACCGTTACAGTGGGCACGATCACTTTTAAATATCCGCTCTGAAGAAATAGGCGTGACCGCTCAAATATATAAAAATTATATTTCATCAAAGCAATTTAGCTTTTCTGATATGGACTATAGCAATTGGGCCGGAGTAATCCATTCGCCTAATGGTCTAGTTTCGCCATTATTACAGATTATTGCTTTAGTATTTGACTTACCAAGCATTGATATTAAGTCATTTTTAAAAGTGATTTTAATCATCTTGTATGCATTAGCAATTGCGGGTTCATTTGGCTTTTATTTATATTTTCGTTATGCGCTGATGACTAGAACATCCATTGCGATCATGGCATCGTTATTTTTTGTATTAGGAAACGCATTTTTTCTTACTACCTTACAAATAGAGTATTTTATATTTGCTGTAAATTATTTGCTCCTACCTTATGTGTTGTTAAGTTTAAAATTGTCTATTATAAGAAACAGCATACGCATTGCTTGCTGGACTGGCGCTGTGATAGCATTACCATTTTTTATTTTATCACCTCATCCAGAAGCCATCATTTATACAGTCTTTATTTTCATGATTTTTGGTGCAATCAACTTAATAGCACCCAAAGATCAAACCAGACTAAATATTGTAAAGCTACTCGGTACATCCTTATTAACGTTTGTTATTTTTTCATTATTTTACACAGGCCCATTATTATGGGAAGTATTAAATGGTGATATGCATGTTTTTGGACATGTACAACCATTGAACGTACTTGCTAATGTTTTACCATTAATCCATAAAAGTATATTGTCGCCTTATTTTTATTTAATTATCTTGTGTTTTCCTTGCATTGTTTTGCAACAAGCAAGCGAAAAGAAATTTGATCCCGATCCCTGGGCGTGGCTTTCTATTGCTTTTATATTTATTTTCCTTAATGCATTCAATGTAATTTGTGATTATTTGCCATTTTTAAATGCATTGAAAAGCATTCAAATACACTTTAATCTTGGAACAGTGATGCGGCCTGCATTATTTTTTGCATTATGTGGAATTGTAATTTTCTGTATAGCAGCTAATAGCATGTTAACTTTGGTTAAAAGCGCTATTGAAATTTTCAACAAATTATTGCAGCCACTACTCTCGTATAAAAAGACAATTACAGTTTTAAGTATTTTACTCTTTTGTACCGCTGAATTGAATATTAACCTATATTCTATTCAAGCATTACTCAAATTAAAATTACCATTAGTATCACAAAATTTACCGACTATCATCAGTCAATCTACCGATGATAACCCTGAAAATTGTGATTATTATATTGGCCTAGGAGCACATTTAGTTAATTATAGTGCTCTTGCAAACGATGCAGCAAATTTACAATTTATTAAATTTCATATGCTTAAGTTTGAAAATGACTTAAGTAATATGACAGCAAATAATGCCTACAAAGAGCAATATTTTAAACTGCTAAACAAATCAAATTATAACGGCATTAAATCAATAAAAAATGCTGACGACATAACAAGTTTAGCAAGCTCTAACAAAATGCTTATAGATCGCTTCTACATGGATAAACAATTTAATTGTGTTAATCCACTATTATATATTTCGGTTCGAAAACGTATATTACATTACAATTATGATGCGATGTACGCCAATATCCCAAATCGTTTTATGCGAATTATTGCTGCAACAAATGATGAAAATCATCTAGGTTTAGGTTCAGGATTATTTATTAATAATGCTACTGAGACTTTTGAACATCGATATTTAATAGGTTATCCCTTATTACAAGCTTTATATCCAATAGGATGGCAATTACATCCATCTTTGTTAATTGGTGTCACAACACGTAAAATGGCTAATATTGCAGGTGTAGATATTTTTACATTTAAAGAAGCAGTAAATGACGCTCAACGTCGCAATTTAAAGTTATTACCTTATCAACTTCCTTCTCTCGTCGATCCACATTATTTTGTTTACCGTAATCTAGAATCTTATGGGATGGTATATTTAGCCAATAATATTAATATAGTTACTTCATCTATGGTAAAACAACAAGAAGCTACTATTAGGAAATATTTTCATAAACAGGATATAAGTAACGATGAATTTATAAAAACACAAAAAAACTTGCAGTCAATGTTACTGAACCTCAAAAACAGATATGATATTATATTAGAAAGCGAATCTTTAAATCTTACTATTCCACCAACGAACAAAATTCCCACGCAACATATTAAAATACATAACATTGCCGGGGAAAGAGCTGCTATGACTGCTAACTGCCAACAAAACACTTGTTTTCTTGTTTATAATATTGCCTCATTACCAGGATGGCACGCATTCGTTAATCGAGTTAATGTTCCAATTTATCGAGTTAATTTTGCATTTATGGGAATTGAAATTCCGTCAGGAATAAGTCATATTTGGTTCATATACCAATCATGGGCTAGCTTGTTATTTTACACTATTAGTCTCTTTGGTTTCTTATTTCTTCTAATTATAAGTTATAAATGCTTAAGTAAATCAACAATGTCATATAAATGCACCCCATAAAGAAATGAATATATTGTCCGTAGGAATATATAAAGGAGTTAACTTTGGTAAATAAACTAATTAGTTTTATATCGCCTAGTAGAAACATAGATACGATCAAAGGATTCTTAGATAACATCGAAAACACTATTCACAATCCTGCGTTAGTTGAATGTGTATTTAAATTAGACAGTGATCAACCTGATGCCAAATTATTTATTGAGACGGAAATTAAAAAACGCCCATTTGATATCAAGTACATTATTACACCGCGTTTAAACGGTTTGTTTTCTCTATGGCTGGCATGGAACGAACTATTTTTCTTAACTTCACCTGATAGTTATTTTATTCAACCGATTTCCGATGAACTACGATTTAAAACTCAACATTGGGATGATATCCTAAAAAAATATGTGGGCTTCTTTCCAGATAATGTTTTTAGATTAAGAACATCAACCTTCAAACTAAATACATATCCCGATCCTTTCATTTGCAATTTAACACCAGATAGTTTTCCGATGTGCACCCGTCAATGGTTAAATTTGACTCTCGGTTTTGGCACATATTGTTGGGCTTCCGATGTTTATCATCAATTTATCGCGTATTACTTGAGCCTTGGTGAACAAGGCTATCAATATTACAATACCCCTTTTTACGATAAAGGCATTTTTCGAGATATTCCGTTGCTTGATGTCGAGTTTGATGGTTTAGAGTTTGGTGTTGGTATTACAGATAAAATGCAACGCAAGCGTGATGAGTGGACAACCCATCTTTGGAATAAAAATCTTTCGCACTATGAACAAGAAAATTTTTGTTATCTTGCAAAACGTGTTTCCTCTTACATCTGGGCAAAACAACATGGTTTGAATAACTTTAAATTAGTAAAAAACGACATTTATAAAACTGTACAGGTGATTGATAGTAATAATATTACACATCGTGAAGTTTCGTATAAATTACCAAGAATGAAATTTTTTATCATGAACATTAAACGAAACTATTACTTCAAAATAAGCAAATATTCCGCCAAACCAAAAAGAGCATTGATTAAACTGTGTCATGTTACATGTAAAATAATAAATAAGGTACTCGATAAATTGTCTCCTTACCAAGAATCCAAAATTATTGATCAACTATTGCGCTTGAAATTACCCATTGTCATTAAACAAAATTTACTACAATTAAAAGAATATAGCCAAACACTGTCTGTATTAGAACACGGTCGATTCCAAAAGAATATTAAATTATGCTATTTATTTTTTTACAATCTAATACAACAATCTTTAACAAAAATTGAAAAATCAACTTTATCGCCTGCACCAGGTATTCCAGATGAGCGAAAATTTCATTGGGTGCTGGGTGAAAAAAAATGGCCGTCCTCATATCATTCTATATCTACAAATGAAACAAAATGGGCTTTAAAAAAAGTACATGAACAAAATGATTTGATGAAAGAAATTGAAAACTCTGTTCATGGATAAACTAAATTAATTTTTATAATATTTATTGTACAAATGTCCAACGACAATTTGTAAAAACATAGCAAACAATATAACATATAAACCATTTATATAAAAACGATAACGCTGTTGTTCATTATCAGCAACCATGGTCATCAATAATGATTAATAAGTAATGTTGCAAAAAATGAATGAATACCTTGTTAAAATAAAAATTGCATAGCAATATATAATATGATACTTATTTTGTTTCATATGTAACTCTTTGCCCAACTAATCTGTGCAAATATTTGCCATCGTAAAAATAATCAATTTGTTCCTCTGCGAATGACTGATTAAACGTTAAATTTTTAATAGTTTTTAAAGATGCCAATCTAATTTTGTTAACGATTCTAATAACTAATCGTATTGAATTAAAAGATAATAATTTAAGTTTATTAAAGACTTCAATAATCAATCGTGTTGGAATAAAAGCTATTAGTGTTAGTGTTAGTATGTTGACATGTTTTTTCAATTTATTTATATAGATAGTTTTTAATATTTGTTTTACACTAAGCTTTCTTTTTCCATTATATAATCTCAAATTAAATCGTGGTAACAAAAAACTCCAGCTTTGCAAACAAACTGTTTTATTGAAATTATACAGTCTAATCTCTTTTGAGACATAATTTTCTTCAATGATATATTGTTCTAATTGCTTTGCTGATGCCTCAATATGCACGTTTAACCGTAACGCAAGCCTATTAAAATTTTCTTGCGCCTGATGACGACTGTATTTTGTCCATCCCTGCCAAATACGTACAACTCTTTCATTTAGTTTTTCTGTATCCTCTATCCCTTGCCCCGCTTCTTGCCCACCTATTTTAATATCAAATACCGGCACAGAACGCCACGTACCGTATGGGTTATCAGTATTCCGACATTGCCCCAAGAAATAATCAATGCACTGGTGCCAAGAGTCAGGCCCCCAAAAATCTCCCCAACCTCCTGTAATCTCAAGCCATTTACGTGTCGTCACGGCATAATTATCTGGACAAGGCAAGCACTCAAAGAAATCATAATAATTCTTTAATGCAAATACTGATAATTTTATGCGAAAAATATCGTCTTGAAACAATTTGATGTATTTTTTAAGGATGCTGTCCCAGCCTTTCGATTCAAAACGAATTTCATCGGTAAGTAACCAACAAAAATACGTATCAGGATGAGCAATTTTCAATAATTCGTTGTAGCCAACATTTAGGGTGTAATACCCATCAAGACGTGGTGTGGCAAGGTACTTAATATCAAGGTTTGATGTTTTTTTATAATCTTCTAAAGCATTAATAATACTAACGTCATCATCATCAAGTTTAATCAACACTTCAAATGAGCTGGAATCATCACAAGTTACTGCCAGATTATTTAAAAACGCGATAAGGTTATTTGATCTGCAACTTGCCGCAAAAATGGATAAAAACATCTTATTCTCTTTATACTAGAATGGCCCTTTAAATGCATCAATTTCGGTTACAGCATTTGCTTCAGGTATCCAATTCTCTGAATTTCCATTTAACATTTCATATGCTCTTTGCGCAATGGTGCGACTATTCGGATAAAACACGTTTTCCAACGGCTTCGTTGTTGGACAAGTAGTAAATGCAAAACCCATACGACTCATGTGCGGTACAACTTTATTCTGTTTTTGATAATGCTCGTATACTTGAGTCAAAATTTCACTGCTGGCACCACATGTCAGCCACGCATTATCAACAATGAGTAGGTGCCCAGTTTTATTTAATGACGTTAAAATAGTTGCCATATCCAATGGCCATAATGAAATCGGATCAATGATTTCGGCGCAAATACCGACTTTTTCTAACAGTTTTTGCGCGCGCAAGGCTTCCATCACCATATGCGATACCGCAACAATGGTGATGTGATCACCCTCTTGCAAAATTCTTGCTTTACCTAATGGCACCTCATAAGATTGGTAAGGCACATAGCCATCAACTGCATATAATAAGCGATGTTCAATAAAAATGACTGGGTTATTGTCACGAATGGCTGCGATCATGCACCCTTTAGCATCATTAGCATTAGAAGGTGCGACAACTTTCAAACCCGGAATGTGCATGAATAACGAATGCAAAGCTTGTGAATGTTGACCACCTTGCCCCCAAGAACGTCCTATCATCGTACGTACCACTAACGGCACTTGCACTTGGCCGTTATACATGTAATGGGCTTTTGCAGCCATATTAACTAATTGGTTCATGCAAAGCAGCATGAAATCCATGCGTATGTGCACGTGTATGGGGCGCATACCTGCCATCGCAGCACCAATAGCAACACCTGTCATGGCATCTTCAGAAAGCGGGGTACAAAACACTCGATCTTTTCCGAATTTATCTTGTAATCCTATCGTTGATCCTTGTATGCCTTTATGATCATCGACATCCAAACCAAATAAAAATACGCACTCATCACGTTCCATTTCTTGTTCAAATGCTTCACGCAATGCATCAACGTAACGGATCAAACGTACGCCTTCACCCGGTTGTTCAGATACAACCTGCTGTTTCCTTACTTCAGACTGCATAGACATGCGTATAAAGTTCCTCTGCTGTTGGATAATCACTTTGTTCTGCAAATAATTCGGCTTGTTTAATCAATTCATCCACTTCTGAATCAATGTTTGTTTTGATTGTTTGATCTAACATTGCGCCCAAGCGGTTAATTTCATCGCTTGATTTCCAACGTCGATACTCATCTAAATCACGATAATTATCGGCGTGATCGTCTCTTGGTCCCACATGCTCTAACCAACGATAAGTTGCGCATTCCATGAAAATCGGACCACTTGTTTGAGAACGTAATTGCTGTACTGCTTGCAAAGTGGTATCGCGAATTGTAAATACATCACCATTGGTGATTTTATGCGTTGGAATACCGTAAGTAGCGACGCGTTCGCATAATTGTTCTGTTGCCCACCGTTTTTCAAGTGGGGTATGAATAGCTAAACGATTATTCTCGCAAACAAATAAAACAGGCAGTTGATGTAAGGCAGCAAAATTAAGCGATTCGTAAAAACATCCTTCTTCGGTAGCGCCATCACCAAACACCGAAACGACTATTTGTTGCTTGCCGGTTCGCGCTGCTTGCATTTTGAAAGCCATGGCAAAACCCACTGCGACAGGAATGGTGGTACCGACAACAGCGGACGCACCCATCACGCCATTTGCCATATCGACTAAATGCATGGAACCTGCTTTGCCGCCTGCACACCCCGTGCGCTTACCGTATAGTTCAGCCATCATGGCGTTTAAATCGCCGCCTTTTGCAATGTAAGTAGCATGACAACGGTAAGTATTAGAGACGATGTCGTGTTGCTCTAAAGGATCACAAATGCCAACTGCAACCGCTTCTTGTCCAACTGATAAGTGAACAGGGCTTTTAATCGCATCTGTGTGGTAAATTTCTGCTAATCTTAACTCAAACCGTCTAATTAAAAGCATTTTTTTATATAAACGGGCTGTTAAAGTATCATTGTTCATATATAATTCGTCCGTGCAACTATTACCACGAACTGTATAGAAAATTAAAGATAAGATCAAGGAGAATTCACGTGTGGCAAGATAGAAAAGTGTTAGTGACAGGGAGTACTGGTTTAATTGGTAAAGCACTCACGCAACAACTTCTTCGACTGTCTTATGACTTACTAACACCCTCGCATACTGAATTAGATTTACGAGATCAAGACACCGTTTTTAATTATTTTAATCAACATAAACCCGATTATGTATTTCATCTCGCTGCGATTGTCGGCGGTATACACGCGAACCATGCTTATCCAAGTCAGTTTATTTACGATAATACACAAATGCATTGTAATGTCATTGCAGCATCCCATCGTTATGGTGTCAGTAAATTATTGTTCCCAGGTTCTGCATGCACTTATCCCAAAACAGCACCTCAACCGATCACAGAAGCTGCATTTCTAAATGGCTTAATTGAACCAACTAACATTGCTTATGCTGCTGCTAAAATTAATGGCATTATCATGTGTCAATCGTATGCGCGTGAACATGGCTTGGCAGTTGCATTACCCATGCCAACCAATGCTTATGGTATTGGCGATAACTTTAATCCTAAGCAATCACACGTCATCCCAGCGCTCATGCAACGCATTCATGATGCGAAAGTGAACCATACACCAGAAATTGCGTTATGGGGAACTGGCACACCACTGCGTGAATTTATTTATGCAGACGATGTGGCAAGTGCGTTTATTTTCCTGATGGAGCATTATGAGTCATACGATATTATTAATGTCGGCACCATGCATGAAATCAGTATTTTACAGTTAGCAAAATTGATTGCGGAAGTTGTAGGATATCAGGGAAATATCGTTGTTGATACCAGCAAACCAGATGGCGCACCGCGAAAATGTTTAGATTCAGCGCGATTGTTTGAGCTGGGATGGAAGCCGCAAGGTCAGTTAGCTGAAGGATTGCGAAAAGTCTATGAGTATCATTTTAATAGGCAAAGCGTTTTCCATGAAAAATAGGATATATGATCCTATTTTTCATGGAAAAATTATTTAAGGTCAAGCCCACAAGATGAAATAAATCATGACGTTAACTATATTTATATCGACAATACAGGACTGCCCGCCAACCACCGCCAACACTTCCTCACTAACGCCCTCACAGTGACAAAGGTAAATATACTTGTCCATAGCAGCACACTATCTTTAAACCCTTGACGCATTGCAGCCATGCTATTACGCCATTCTTTTTGTAACAGATATAAATAAAACAAATAGGCAAGTTGCTCATAACGCCAACACAACAGAGTCGCGCGCTGCGCGCGAGATAATTGTTTGTTTGCCAAAAAATGTTGTGCTATCCATTGATGTTCTTCGCTAATGCGAATAATGTTGCGCGCATTATTACCAAATGAAATAGAACCATCATGAGCGCAATAAGTGTAGCCAAGGAATGGCACCACATACGATGACACCGGATATAAAGCGGCTCTAATCACCCACTCTCTATCGTTAGCAACAAACACCTGACCATTGAGATAAGGCATGAATAAACCGATACGCTTAAATACGCTCGGCTTAATAAAACAGCAACATATGGCAAAATAAGCATTTAAACAGGTATTGAATAAGGTAAATGTTTGTTTTCTTGTTGACATGAAATTAATTTGTTCAACGTAATGTTCACTCGCAGGCTGATAAGCAATGCGACGGCCACCGCATACTAAAATATCAACATCATGCGTTTGATACGCCTTAGCAATCTTAAAAAAAAGTCCTGCTTCAAACCAATCATCAGACATCAAGATCACAATTAAATCACCGCTTGCTTTTTCAATGCCAGCATTAATTGATTCTGTACAACAACCATCCGGTTGACTGTGCCAATACGCAATATGTTGTTGGTATTGTTCAATGACATCAACTGTACCATCAGTAGATCCGCCATCGAGTACGATCAATTCAATGTTAGGATATTGTTGCTTTAATACACTCTGAATTGCCCGCGCGATCATGGTCTTGCGATTTAAAACAGGCATGATAATCGAAATTTTAGGTAGAGTTAGAGTCATATGATATTAACTCGAGATGGAATCTCTATTTGTGCACGTCGATAATCATCAGGAATACCAATGTCAATAAAATAGCCGTCAGTAAGCACATAACGCGGTTTAATATCATGGACATGTGGGTATAGATAATCATTTTCGAGAGAAAATATTGCAGGTAATTCATAA
>Ga0207073_1012_pt1 | contig 58603 bp, 47 predicted proteins | sample Alteio_BWMinHeat_65_FD_153575 | JGI IMG/M metagenome (GOLD analysis project Ga0207073, IMG submission 153575) | Enriched cells from forest soil in Barre Woods Harvard Forest LTER site, Petersham, Massachusetts, United States -... | ecosystem: Environmental > Terrestrial > Soil > Temperate forest >...
GGTGTCCAAGAAAGCGCACATCCTGACATCGCGATGGCATAGGCTCGTTGCCAAATGCTTGTTTCGTGCAATGGCTTATTTTTTTTATAAATAAAATAAAGCAGGGTAAGTGAAATCATCATGATATTGAATACGATTACCCAAGCAAGTAATAGCTTGAGTGGCGCATATCCATAAAACATTAAAAAAAATGTAACGCTAGAAACAAAACCCGCAATAGTTCCTGGCAAACAACCTTCATAAAGATGTTCAACCAGATCAGCTTGTACTTGTTTGCTGATCTGGTCTTTTTCTTGCTCTGAAATTTGCTTTTGATTTTTAACTATATTCATAATAACTTAATTACTTAATTTTTTCAGTTAAAGTATAGCATTCAGGTAATGAATCGAGAGTGACTCCTGGTTTTATTGGGGTAATATACGCTGTCATTTCACCAGGCAAATCTTCAAAAGGTTTGCTTGATTGATAGGTAAAATCAGCGAATGGTAGCTTGTTGCATAATCGTAACATTTTGAATTGTCGAACAATGGCTTCACTTTTTGGATTTGTGAAATCAGAATAAATAAAATTAAATCCTTTACGTATGGCTGATTCTACGTGTGACATGCCCATTTCGATATAAACGCCATGTGATCGATGTTTTTCGTCAATAGCTGCAACCCAGGTATGCAAGACTTTTCCATTTTTAAATTTTTTACCTTTTAAAAATGGCTTACCTGTTTCTTCTAATAAAGCATAAATGGTTTTCATTTTTGGATATTGAGAAAAATTTGGAATAAATGGATCAGCAAGATCTTCTCCAAGGATTAAGCCTATCACTTGATTTTTTTCATCTAACACAACTTTGCCTAAGCCATCTTTGATAGCTTTTTGGGTTACCGCTGTGGCAAATGGGGTATATTCAGCATGAGTAATACCCAAATATTTTGTAAGCGGCTCGCTATCACAAAATGATTTGACAAATAAATCAACGGCTGGTTTTAAATACTGCTCTGTAAGATCTTCAGTTTTAAGCGTGTTTTTATTGTCTTTTGGTTTCATGGTTTTTCTCCTGTCATTTTTAAGGTCGGAAATAAAACGATGGATAAGCTCTTTTGTTACGTTGGTTAAAACACATATGGTTGCTTTCTCGCCAGTGAGCATCAGTTGATATTTTTTTGCAATTTTCATAGATGGTTTAGGAAACATAATATTGAATTGATGCGGATAATAGACATTTTCTTTGCCATATATTTCTATTAATTGATTATAGAGATATTTTGCTGATTCAATATTTTCATATAGCATCTCTTTTAATTTGTCACTACTTTCTTCAAGACCTAATGTAAAAAGCGCATTGAAGAACATAAGTACATTCAGGCCTGAACGAGAACCTGTGATGGTGACATCACGAATATTTCCTACATATTCAATTGCGCGTGGACTTTTTTCAAATGCTTTATCAAAAAAAGATCTTTTGGCGAGAATAATCCCACAAGGTTGTGATAATCCAGGATATTTATGAGCAGAAAAAACTAATGTATTAACACCAAGTGCATCAAAATAATTAGGAACATCGCCAAATGGTTTGATAATAGGTAAGACAAATCCAGTGAGTGCGCCATCCAAATGTATGGTGTAAGTCATTTTTGATTTTAATTCGTCTAATATTTTTTTTATGTTAGGGACATCATCAATGGCGCCTGTGATAGTCGTTCCAATGTTTGCAATCATAATAATTGAACTGTGAGGATGTGAACCTTGATGTAAAATTAATTCTTTTTTTAAGTTGTCGAGATTAATAGAACCATCTACATTTGTCGAAATAACATGTGTGTTTAAATGTAATATTTCAGAAATTTTTGGAATAGAGTAGTGTGTCGCATCTTTGGAATAAAAAACTGTAGGTGTTAATAACTGTTGAAGAACATCTTTTGTGTCATGAAGAATTTTTTTGACATCAATGATTTTTTGTAAATGTATCGCTCGCGCTTGATAGTCATTTGTTGAGATCTTAGCAAGGGCTGCCATGAGTTCTTGTTCTTGTTTACCTAATATTTTAACTTTTCCATCAATTTCAATAATTTTATCAAGAGCGCAATCAATGAGATATCGCTTTGACCACCATAAACTTGCAAAATTACCTTCAGTTCCACCCGTTGTGACATAACCACGAGCTTCATTTTTTTTAAGGCCAAAATATTTTTCTAATATGCGTATTAATTTTCTTTCATGTTTTTTAACTTCCATGAGCGATGTTTGCGAATCCACAAAAGGATCACCGACATTGTTTAGTAAAACATTGGCAAGTGTATGCGGATTTATTCCTAAAACTTGATTATCTACCATGCCTATATAAGTTAACAAAGACACAGGATAGCCAAGTTTATGATTTGCCAGTCGATGAATATAATGTAATAGTTTCTCGAACTCTTTATGATGTGAGTCCGAGAGTTTTTGGTGTTTTGCTTGTGTTGAATTTTTATTCAACATAAACACTGACCTTTAGTAGTTAAGTCATATATATAATTATACCTTAATACTTCATTAGCTTGATGAAAGATGTAAATATAAATTCGATTATTTTGTTAGAATAATCATGTTGTTAGCAAAGTTTTGTCACTCTAGAGCGTGATTGCTTGCATTTTGTTCTACGTGGCGGGACAATAATAGAATATGCCCTCAACCAGGAGGTTGAATGAAAATCAGATACCAACTTTTTTTATTGATGATTTTCTTATGTATATCTTTTCTTATAATAGGATTTTTTGCATTTCAAAGTTGGTTGTTTGTATTGATCACATTAGGATTTATTTTATTTTCCGTTTTATTGATTTACTTCTCTTTTGTTAAGCGAGTAGAACAATTAAATAACGACTTGGTAGATGTCCAATCTGAAACTATTATCCCGTTAAAAACAAATAGTGTGATTCATGACGAACTTTCTGAAATTATTTCCAAAATTAATGGCTTATTAGAAACGATTAAATTATCACGCCAACAACTTTTTTTTCTGACGGAAAAATCACAAGAAAATTCCAGTTCATTAACGACTATTTCTAAAAAAGAACATCGTGATGACAGTATGAAACTGCAAGATCGTACTCATTTTAATGAAGCATTAAATAAAACCATTAGCTATATAAAAAGACATAAAAAATTGGCAGCAGTCATTATTATTGACATTGATATTACAACGGATGCCATGATAGCAAATGCTAGTTTGGATGATGCTATTATTATAGAAGTTGTTAAAAAATTTTCTAATATTGTACGTAATGAAGATGTGCTTGCAAAACTTGATGGTAACGAGTTTGCTATATTATTAACTGATGTAGGAAAACCGAAATTTGCAAGTGCGGTTGCTGAAAAATTACTGCAATTTATAGCAGGTGGTGTCGAAGTTAATAGTAAAGATTTATTATTAAAAGCAAGTATGGGTATTTGTATACTTCCTATCGATGCAATGACTTTGGAAGAAACGATAGAAAAAACATATACAGCTTTATATAGAGCTAAATCCATGGCAGGTAATCATTACCAATTTTATACAAAAGAACAGGATGCTGAAGCACATGAATTTGCAAAAATGAAAGGTTCGTTACAAAAAGCCATTGCAAATAATGAACTTGTTTTACATTATCAACCAAAAATAAATATAAACAAAGGATGTGTGTCGGGGGTTGAAGTATTAGTTCGCTGGTTGCATCCCACTTTAGGATTGTTGCCTCCAGGCAAATTTATTGATATTGCTGAGGATACAGGTTGTATCATAGCTTTAGGTGATTGGACTTTACGTGAAGCTTGTAAGATCAATAAATATTGGCAAAATGAAGGCTATGAACATTTAACCGTGGCATTGAATATCTCGAATAAACAGTTTTTTCATCCCCATTTTTTAACGACTTTAACAAAAATTTTAAATGAAACCCAGTTAGATGCGAATTATTTAGAATTAGAAATTAATGAAGAAACTATTATGAGTGATCTCGAAAAATCAACGCATATTATGAAACAAATATCTGCGTTGGGTGTACAAATTTCTATAGACCATTTCGGTATAGGTTATACTTCTATCAGTCATCTTAAACGCCTTCCTGTGAATACCATTAAAATTGATCGGGAATTTATTAATGGAGTTCCTTTTAATCCAAATGATTGTGCTATTACCAGTGCTATGATAGCCATGGCGCATTGTCTTGGAATATATACCTTAGCTGAAGGCGTTGAAAATTCTGAACAACTTCAATTTTTGACGCAACAACAATGTGATATGGTGCAAGGCTATTATCTCAGTTATCCATTGCCTGTTGAAGCTGTTACACAGCATTTTAAAAAAATTAGTGATAGAACATTAGGATAATTTTTCTATAAGCCATATGTCATGACATGCATAGACTTATGGCCAATTTTTTTATTTTATCACTTGTTCGTTGGGTACATGACTGCCCAAAAGTTCACGCATTTTTGCTTTAATCATGTCGATTGCAATACGATTGCCGCCTCCACGAGGAACGATGATATCAGCATAACGCTTTGAAGGTTCAATAAACTGCATATACATAGGACGAACCGTTTCTTCATATTGAGTAAGTACTGAATCTAATGATCTTGCTCTTTCTTTCACGTCACGTTTTAAACGACGGATAAGACAAATATCAAGTGCTGTGTCTACGAAGATCCGTATATCCATGATTTCGCGTAATAAAGGTTCGACGAATAAAAGAATGCCTTCAAGCACGATGATGGTATGTTGCCCAATTTTACGAGTTTCTTTTTCTCGCATATGAGTGGAAAAATTATAAATCGGAACTTCAATGGGTTTACCCGCTTGTAACATTTGTAGATGCTTGAAAAGTAAATCATGATCAAACGATTCAGGATGATCGAAATTGATTTTTGATCTTTCTTCAAAAGGCATGTCACCATGATCTTTATAATAAGCATCCTCCGAGATAACGACAACTTTCTCAGAGCCTAGCTCATTGACTATGGTGTTCGATAAAAGACTTTTCCCAGAAGCAGATGCTCCTGAAATTCCAATAATAATAGTGTTGTTTTTCAACTTTTCCTCCTCAAAAGTACAGCATCTTGTCATTCCCGCGCAGGCGGGAATCCATTTCGAAATAGATTCCCGCCTGCGCGGGAATGACAATAAATGCGCGGGAATGACAAAATAAATAACTAACTCCCTTTATGGGAAATAGCTCTCAAAAGTACATATAACGCACCGCTACTACCATCTTTTGACATGGCAGAACAAAATGCTAAAACATCATCAGTTTGACGTAACCAATGATTTAATTTGTTTTTTAAAATCGGTTTGCTATTGCCTCGACCTTTGCCATGTATCATTAAAACATGGCGTATTCCATTGCGTTTGCAGGCGGTCAAAAAATGGCTTAATGCGCATTTGGCGTCATCCGCGGTCATGCCATGCAAATCTAGCGTAGCTTCTATATTATATTGACCTCGACGTAAATTGCGAAGAATTTTATGCTGTAATCCGGATCGAGCGTATTGTAAAAGGTCTTCGCTGCCGACAAGATCAAATTTTTCATAGTCGGAAAAGATGAAAATATTCTCATCAGTCGAGGGTTCTTTAGATTGGGGGACTTTAATAGCAGGTTTTTTAGGTGGAATAATGACCTTGGTAAAGGATAATCGCTTGACCCCCTGCATGGCCTCGCGGAAAATCGCTTTATCCTCATCACTTATATCAGATTTTTTGGCCATTTCTTGTAGTTACTTCATATTTTTGATAGTGTACCTTCCTTGATTTTACATTAACTCGGTCGTATTTGCTTATTTTATGAATGATAAAGACATATTACAGCGATTTATTTTCGATAGTGCTCCTGTTCGAGGCGAAATTGTTCATTTAAATGACAGTTTCAAAGCCATTATGAAACAGCATGATTATCCACCTATGATTCAAAAAATTTTGGGTGAGGCCTTGGTTGCGGCGAGTTTGCTGTCAGCAATTATTAAATTTAAAGGTCGTTTAACTGTTCAATTTAGAGGCAATGGTAAGCTAAAGTTATTGCTAGCACAATGTAATCAACAATTTCAACTGAGAGGTTTAGCTCAGTGGAGCGAAGATTTAAAAGAAGATGAATTGTGGGATGCTTTTAATCAAGGTGTGTTAGCTATTATGATGGACCCCGACGTTCCGAATGGTAAGCGTTATCAGGGTATAGTCGCCTGGAAAGGCGAATCCTTTGTTGAAACATTAGAAGGCTATTTTTATCAATCAGAACAGTTGCCAACACGATTATGGATGGCTGTTAATGAGGATTGCGCAGCAGGTATGTTGTTGCAAGTCATGCCCAAAGAAAAACCCGAATTGTATCAAAATGATTGGGAACGATTGATTATTTTGACAGATACGGTGAAATCAGCAGAATTATTGCAATTAGATAATGAGATTTTATTACATCGTCTTTATTCAGAAGAAGATGTTCGTATATTTGAAAAAGTTCCTGTCATGTTTAGTTGCAATTGTTCGGTTGAACGAGGGGAGCATGCGATTGCAATATTAGGTCAAAAAGAGGCTGAACTAGAGCTTAAGTTAAAACAAAATATTGTTGTCACCTGTGAGTTTTGCAATAAAGCATATACTTTTGATCGTGTGGACGTCGCACGTATTTTTACAAAAGGCGATAAACCACCTTCATCAACGCAAATACAGTAAAATGGGCTAATTATGTTAAATGTGATTTATGAATTATCTTTAATTGTTATTTTTTTTCTAACGTTTAAATTTTATGATATCTATGTTGCGACCATGACTATCATGGTGGGCGCTTTGCTGCAGTTGTTAGCGACACGTTTTTATAAAGGCCATTTTGAAAAAAAACAAGTAATTGTATTAGCCATTTTATTTGTATTCGGCGGAATGACTTTGTATTTTCATGATCCGATTTTTATAAAATGGAAACCAACCGTTATTTTTTGGCTCATAGGAATTGTTTTCTTTGCCAGTCAATTTTTGGGTGCAAAAACACTTACAGAGCGGATGTTGTCAGCAGCGCTTGAAGGTAAGTCTGTCGTGCCTGACTATGTTTGGAAACGCTTAAATTTTGCTTGGGCTGTTTTCTTTATTTTGCTTGGTACCGTTAATGTTTTTGTTGCATATTGTTTTAGCACGGACACTTGGGTGAACTTCAAATTATACGGTATTTTGAGCGCGTTAATTGTATTTGGGTTTGTGCAATCTTTTTGTTTAACGCGATACTTATCAAATGAAAAACAATAATGAATATATTAGAACTTATCCAAGAACGTTTACAAAAAGCATTTTCACCGACGGAATTAGAGGTGATTGATGATAGTCATAAACATATAGGTCATGCTGGCAGCAAGGATGGAGCGGGGCATTTTACTGTTCGTATCCAAACAGCCAGTTTTGTGGGCTTGTCACGTATTGAAGCACATAAACAAATTTATAAGATTTTGGAAGATTTAATACCACATAAAATTCATGCATTGCATATTGTCATTATAATTTATAAAATTTATCATCAAAAACAGGATTCATTTCTGGAAGTTTAGTTTTTGGATCGCGATATTCAAAGAGACTATAACTACGAATAAAATTAACATAAGAATCTTTTTTGTTTTTATTTTCAGGATACATATCAACTTTTCTTATATCAGACTGCATTTTTAAAAACATATCTTTAATTTCTTTTTCGTCTATTGACGATAATGATGCATCATTTTCATCATATACAAGAAACGCTGCAATTAAAAAATATGCATCACGTGTTCCACATGGTAAGTGATTTGATAGCTGACAAAAAGCTAAAACACCTTGAATTTCTGGAAGATCCCAAGCACGTTTTTGTTGGAAGCTAATTTGCCTTGCGTGCATAAATGTCCCACACTGATAAGCTTTGAGAGTAAGTGTCATATCTTTTCGTATTATTTTAATTTTTTTGCATTCTAAGTCTTGTTTGAGTCTTAGTCTCAAAGATGGATCTCGTACAGGAGCGAGGAATCGTGTTACACCCATCGCATGAGCGAATTGATCACCACTACAAGCACCGTCTATAGCAAATGCTGCTGCTTGACGTGCAGCAGGAGGTGATGGAATTCGATTAATTAAATTTTCCATAAGTTTGAAATGACCGTTTTTTGCAGCTTCATAAATAGCGTGATTTACATAGTTTTCTTTTGCAAGGAAGATTTCTACGATGTCATCCTTACCCCGACTGGCGGCGAATTTTGTTGCATATAGTAATATGTCTTCATCGGTTTTTGCGTGATTCATTAAATATTCTATAATATGTAAATGATTACCAGTTATTGCGCCACTGAAGGCAGCATTCAATGGGGCTCCTTTATTAAGTAAATCAATAACAAGATCTAAATGACCTCCACTTGCTGCGCCTTTTACTGCGCTGATTAATGAAGGAGCTTCAATTTCGTCTCCTATTTTAAGAAGAAATTCTAAAGCTATCGTATTATTTTCAGAAGCAATTCGACTAACGGCAGTACGAAATTCATCTTTGATGGCATTAAAATCAACATCAGCTTTTTTAAGCTCATCCAAAAGAGTGACTATAGCTATTCTGTTATTATCTTTGGCAAGTTTGTAAATAGAATCATTGACTTGCTCAATTGCTATGCCTTTTGTTTCAAGAAATCGTGATTCCATTAAAAAAATCCTCGAGTTTTTATATAACCAGCTGATTTTAACACAAAAACTCTTAAGGAAGTCTTAATGTGCACAATAATAAGCATAAAATTGATCATATTTTTAGCAAGTTGTGGATTATCCGCCTAAATTGTAATATAATTGAGCAGTTAAATCGCAGTTGCACATTCTATAATAGTTAGAGGTGGAAAAATGCAATCATCAAGCTCGCGCAACTATAACCCAACTAAAACAGTTGTGGTAGGTCAGAAAAGGGTATTTGACGAAATCAATGATTGCTCTGACATTGAAGATATTGAAAAGGAAATACCTTCTGATTGTGAAGATACGGATGGTAACAAGCTTCAAGTTGGTGTTAGGCTTGGCATAGGAGCTTCTGATGTTGCATGCTCTCTTAATTATTTAACAGATTCAAAAGAAGGTCGCACTAAAAAATCAGGTAAGGTTGTAATTAAACCTAGAAATCCAAATGACACTCATTCTCTTTATACTAAGAAAGATTTTAATTCTATTTATTATCAAAAACCCGGCCAAGTTTGTTTGTATGAAATCCCTGAAGAGAACATTGTAAGACTTGTAGTTCCAGAAGCGGAAGGCGAGCTATGTTTGGATGTAAAGAAGGGAATTCTTGTGGGTGTTGATATTAACTCTGTAGAAGAAATGTTAATTTTTAGTCTCTCAGCGATAAGAAAAATAAAAATTTTACATGCTTTCTCTCGTATTATTATTGATTTAAAAGGCGATAATATTTTTTATGATACAAAAACAAAAGAGAGTACTTTAATTGATGGTGGTTCTTCTTTAGTAAAAGGTTCTGTAGAAAATATAGCTGATAGGGCGCGATCGCATCATTTAGCTCCCGAATATTCGTCAGGAGCTCCTGCTAATGAATCTATGGATGTTTATTCTTTTGGCGTAATGGTCATAATAATGATTGAACTCATGCAAGAAAGATATCCCCATATTGAAACTGCTTCTATACAAAATTTGGTAGAGTTAATGACAAAATGTACGAATATGGATCCACTCAAACGACCCACTATGAATGAATTAGAAAATAAACTCGGTCGCGATCTTCTCGAAATTAGAGGAGAAAAACTACAAGGAAAGTTCGCGCTTTCGTTTTTTGCTCCTGATCGTATTGAGTTTTTATTAGAAAACACTGTCACAAGTAAAAACTATAATCTTTAATCAGAGCGATTCCTGATTATTGTAGCAACAGAATCCTAATAATCCACGCGTTTTAATTGTTCAAACGTTAACATAAAGACCCCGCCACCACCGTGTTCAAATTCAAGCCATGTAAAAGCAATATCAGCAAATTTTTCAGACAAAGCAACTTCGCTATTGCCTACTTCCACAATAATAATTCCATGCGGTTTTAAATAATTTTTTGCCTCGCGTAATATTCGTATCACAATATCAAGACCATCAGGACCTGCTTGTAGTGCAAGTTCAGGTTCATGTTTAAATTCGAGTGGGAGTGATGCCATATCTGCTGCATCGACATAAGGTGGGTTGCTGACAATAAGATCGTATTTTTGGGAGGGTAGACCATTAAATAAATCAGCTAGATAAACATGTACTTGGTCTTCACATGCATGACGTGAAATATTTATTTTCGCAACCTCAAGAGCGCCTGGAGAAATATCTGTGGCATCGACTACAGCGTCAGGGAATGCTTTAGCGCAGGCGATAGCAATGCAGCCACTGCCCGTGCAGAGATCTAATATATTTTCGATAGGTTCATGAGCCCAGGGTTGAAACTGATTTTCAATAAGTTCAGCAATAGGTGACCGTGGAATAAGTACTCTTTCGTCGACATAATAAGGTAAGCCTGCAAACCATGCTTCATGTGTGATATAAGGTACAGGCAGGCGTTCGCGAACACGTTTTTCTATCGCTTCAAGCAAGGTATGTCTTTCGCTTTGTATCAGACGGGCATCCAATATCATGGGATTAATATCATGAGATAGGTGAATGGTGTGTAAAACAAGCGCACATGCTTCATCCCAAGCAGTTTCAGTTCCATGACCATAATAAAGATCAGCTTCATTAAATTTGCTAACTGCCCACCGGATAAAATCACGAATGGTATATAATTCGCTCACTTCACTCATTTTTTACCTCATTCATAAAATCATTATTCTCTTCAGGGATTCCCAGTGTATAATCCTGGCTCGGATTCTTAGTCAGGCCATTATCATGCTACAACAGATCGGTCCAGTCATACTTGATTTAGTAGGGACTGAAGTCACCCAAGAAGAACGGGAGATAGTACAACATCCATCAGTAGGTGGGGTAATATTATTTGCTCGAAATTATGAAAATCCCAAACAACTCGCATCGCTTTGTCATTCGATACGCGAAGCAAGAAGCGCCCCTTTATTAATTACAGTTGATCAAGAAGGCGGTAGGGTTCAGCGATTTAAAGAAGGTTTTACTCGATTACCTAGCATGGGTGCGATAGGCGAATGGTTTGATCGCGATCAAGTTCAGGCATTAGTTTTTGCAGAAGCTTGTGCTTGGCTTATGGCGAGTGAATTGCTTTGTTTAGGTGTGGATCTAAGTTTTGCACCTGTTCTTGATTTAAATAAAGCAAGTAATCCGGCAATTGGTGATAGAGCATTTCATCGAAATCCAGAAAATGTAATTGCACTCGCAAAAGTATGGATTGATGGCATGCATGCTGCAGGTATGGCTGCAACGGGTAAACATTTTCCCGGGCATGGCTCAGTCACTGTGGATTCTCATGTCGCATTGCCGCATGATGAGCGCAATCTCGATGATATTATGCAAGATGATTTACAAACGTTTGAAGCATTGATGTCTACGCATTTAGATGCGATGATGCCAGCGCATATCGTATTTTCTAAAGTGCATGATCAACCAGTAGGATTTTCGTCGTATTGGTTGCAAACTATATTGCGTAAGCAGTATCAGTTTGCCGGGATGATATTTAGTGATGATTTAAATATGCATGGCGCGAGCTTTGCAGGTGATTATCTCAATAGGGCAAAAGCTGCTTTGTCTGCAGGGTGTAATATGGTACTTATTTGTAATAATCGAGAAGGCGCGATTAATATTGTCGAAGGATTACCGCGACAACATTTTATAGATCATGCATTATTTAAAAAAATGCAAGGAAAGTGTCATTTATCAACAGATGACATTAAAAAAAGTCCTAAATGGCAAGAAACATATCGTAGTATTATGCGATTCATTGAAACGACTCAAACTGTATAATAGGAATAAAACATGGAGCTCATAGAAAAATCCGTGAATGGTAAAATTCAAAATGTTTTTGATAAAGCAGATTGTCTGCATAATCTTGAAGCAGTCGAAACTGCTTTGGATAAAATGGCTGTTGCTATTATTGAACAATTGAAAGATCGAAATCCACTTATCATATGTGTCATGGTGGGCGCATTGATTCCAACAGGACATTTGCTTACACGGCTTAATTTTCCTCTCGAAGTCGATTATATTCATGCAACGCGTTATAGGGATCAAACACGGGGTGGCGATTTGCATTGGTTGGTAGAACCTAGACAATCTCTAAAAAATCGCACGGTCCTCATTGTCGATGATATTCTTGATGGCGGAATTACGTTGGCAGCCATCATTGATTATTGTAAACAAGCTGAAGCTGCAGAAGTATTAACCGCAGTGATGGTGAATAAAGTTAGAGAACGTGAGCCAGGTGGTGATTTTATTCCAGATTTTGTGGGTCTTGAGACAGAAGATAGGTATTTGTTTGGTTTTGGGTTGGACTATAAAGGATATTTACGCAATGCTCCCGGAATTTATGCGGTTGCAAAAGAGCATCAATAACAATAGAAATGAATTCAAATATAAAATAAGGAAAGTACTATGGGATGGGTTTGGCTACTAGGATTTATCGCGTGTTTTTGTACCTTAGCTTATCAACGAGCTAGTTTACAAGTTTGGACGGTAGGGTTATCTGTATTTTTTGTATTAATGGCAATCATAAGTGATGCGTCTGTTTCAACTTCTGTGACTATTTTTGTTATCTTTCTTGCGATTATTATTCCATTGTATGCGACAGATTGGCGTCAAAAGTTTTTTACGAAAAAAGTTTTGAAATTTTATCGTAAAAGCATGCCTACGATGTCTAACACAGAACGTGAAGCCTTATCTGCAGGAACGATTGCTTGGGAAGGCGATTTATTTCGTGGTGATCCGGATTGGAATAAACTCCTTAACTTTGCAAAACCTGAATTAACTTTTGAAGAACAAGAATTTCTTAAGGGCCCTGTTGAAACGCTGTGTGCTGCTATTGATGACTGGGATATTACGCATAATAGAGCTGATTTACCTCCAGAAATGTGGCAATTCTTAAAAGATGAAGGATTCTTTGGCTTGCAAATAAATAAGGAGTATGGAGGCAAAGGATTTTCTGCTTACGCACAATCTCAAGTGTTAATCAAAGTATATGGCAGAAGTGCAGCGGTCGGAACATCTATTGCTGTTCCAAATTCCTTAGGACCTGGTGAGTTATTATTTCATTATGGTACAGATGAACAAAAAAAATATTATTTACCGCGATTGGCGCGTGGTGAGGAGGTTCCTTGTTTTGCATTAACGGGTTTAGAAGCAGGATCTGATGCAGGAGCCATGACAGATAAAGGTTATGTCACCTGGGGTGAACATGAAGGCAAAAAAGTTTTAGGAGTGTGTTTAAACTGGGACAAGCGTTATATCACCTTAGCGCCTATTGCGACAGTGATTGGTCTAGCTTTTAAATTATATGATCCTGATCATTTATTAGGTGGTCAAAAAAATCTTGGTATCACCTGTGCGCTCATTCCGCGCGATACAAAAGGCGTGACTATTGGGCGTCGTCATTTACCTTGTGATGTCGTTTTTCAAAATGGACCTACTCAAGGACATAACGTTTTTATTCCCATGGATTATATCATTGGTGGTCCCGCCATGATTGGACATGGCTGGCGTATGTTGATGGAATGTTTGGCAGCAGGACGTGCCATTTCTTTACCAGGCAGCGCTGTGGCTGGTGCAAAAGTCGCGGTTTATGCAGGTGGAGCTTATGCTCGAATACGTCGCCAATTTAAAATGCCAATTGGACGTTTTGAAGGTATAGAAGAAGTTTTAGCGCGTATCGTAGGTTTCACCTATATGATGGATGCTACGCGTAGTTTTACAGCGGGTATGATTAATTTAGGAGAAAAGCCAGCGCTTGCTTCAGCGATTACCAAATATCATGTGACTGAGATGGGTAGAGTCGTTGGCAACGATGCCATGGATATCCATGGTGGAAAAGGAATCATGCTCGGCCCACACAATTATATTGGACGAAGTTATCAAGCTATTCCTATTGCAATTACGGTTGAAGGCGCCAATATTTTGACCCGAAATATGATTATTTTTGGGCAAGGCGCGATGCGGTGTCATCCTTATGTTTTTGCTGAATTAGAAGCAGCGCAGTTGGAAGATGAAGAAAAGAGTTTACAGGCATTTGATAAAGCATTATTGGGTCATATGACTTATTTTGTGACGAATTTCGTTCGAACCTTTGTATTAGGTTTAACAGGCGGAAGATTAATTCGTTTTTCAAAAGGTAAGAAAAAACGCTATTTCCAACAAGCATCTCGATTTAGCGCAGCGTTTGCGATGATGTCTGATATCTCTATGTTGGTTCTTGGTGGTTCACTTAAAAGACGAGAAAATATATCAGCTCGTTTAGGAGATATTTTAAGTTATTTATATATCTTATCTTCGGTCTTAAAACATTATTATAATCAAGGTGAAAACAAAGACGATTTGCCTGTAGTACGTTGGGCGAGCTTGTATTGTCTTTATCAAATACAACAACGTTTTGATGAGCTATTAAAAAACTTTCCTAATCGCTGGTTGAGTTATTTATTACGCTTTATTATTTTCCCATTCGGTATGCATTTTTCATTGCCAAATGATAAATTGAGCCAAAAAGTAGCACAATTGGTCATGGAACCTACTGCAACACGTTTTCGTTTGTCAGAAGGTGCTTTTCTCGCGGATGTCCCAGGAAATATGTGCGCAGTGCTTGAGGATGCTTTAATTAAAGTCATTGCAGCGGAGGAAGTTGAAAAAGTCGTTAAACAAGCTGTCCATGATGGAATCCTTAAAAATGATAGTTTGTCAGAACAGATGAAACAGGCTTTTGAGAAAAAATTGATTTCTGCCGGCGATTTAGAGATTTTTTATGCTGCTGAAGAAGCGCGTCTTAAAGTTATTGCAGTAGATGATTTTGCGCCAGAGGAATTGGCACGTTACCCTTATGGACATGTTATAAAAGCAAGTAAAGCAGACATAGGTTAATAAAAAAGCTCCTTTTAAGAGTATCTGTCATTCCCGCGCAGGCGGGAAACCATTCAAATAGATTCCCGCCTGCGCGGGAATGACAGATACATGCTCGCATGACATGTTGTCAGGTTTATTAACATTATTACGCCCCAAGCGTTTCTTTATCATCACAGTTTTCTTGTTTGTGAGTCTGTGGTTGTGAACTGCTTGACGATGAAGAAAAATTAAACATACTGAGTTCGCTTGCGCTAAGTTCAACAGGAGCTGTCATTATGGATAATAAAGAAGAATTTGATTTTGAAAAATGCTTTAAAATTTTAGCCTGATTCTCACGACGTTGTTGTCTTGTGGGTAATGTTGCTGTTTCAGATTGATTCTCTGCTTTGGATTGACCAAAAACCCATGGTTCTTCACTACGGTAAGAGTTAGTTAATTTTGCTATCATATGTTGTGTTGATTCATAATTGAAATTCAAAAGCTCTAATGGAGTTCGACCTGTATAATCTTTAGTTTCCCACTTTGCTCCTTTTTCTACTAATAAGGTTATAAGCTCTGGATCATCGCCGCGTAAACAAGCAATATGAAGTGGAGTCATTCCATTAGACAAATGCGCAGCATTCACATCTGCGCCGTTGTCTAGTAAAGAGGTAATTATTTCTCTTTGCTGATAGATTGTGGATTTATTGGGGCTCTCTTCTTTAGAATTTTGGTGATTCCATCCTTTGCTCACTGCTAACAGTATAGGTGTATTACCTTCTATCGGTGAGTATTGGTTAATATTAACACCGAAGTTTATCATTGCTATAACAAACCTATGCATACTGCTTGCTAAGAATAAAAGTAAATGATTGGAATAATTGATGAGTGTTAAGTCTGCCTCGACAGCTGCGTTGGTATCTTTGAGATTAAAGTAATAGATAGGCGTATTCACTGTAGTTAGGCAATTTTTTTCTTCTTCTGCTGTATAAGTTTCTGTTTTCTTAAGGATGTCTTCGTTTAAAATGTATTCACAACATCCAATTCTAGGGCCTAAACATCGGTTTTGAAAATATAACTGATCTAAATCATTTCTAATTTTTTTGGAAACACCTTTTATATGACCTTCTACTATTTTATTTTTATCAATAAAATCGCAAACGCTTAGATAGTTGTACCAAGCTTGTTCTGCGACTTTGTCTACTATAACTGAATGGCATTGCTCAGGGTAATTTTGTAAATGGATTTTTTTCAATGCATTGCGGAATTTAGGAAAAAATTGATCTTTTTGAAGTCGTTCTTCTTTTTGAAAATATCCTGGAATTACAATGGTATCATCAGGTCGGGTTGTGGACATGGGTTGGCTCACCTTTTTTATTATTTTGTAGTAAGAGATTAACTTAAAAAAATACATTTCAACACAAATATCTTTGTTGTGAACAATTATTAAAACAAAATTTTTTTAAATAACATCTTGACAGTCGAACTATTTTACAACTTTCTTATGCACAGCTTTAAAATTTAAACACTTCTGTATAATAAATAATGGTCTTTGTGCAATATGCATCATAGAAGTTATATAACATATTGATTATTAGTTAAAAATTACTTATGTTTATTTACTGGTCTTTTTGCAATAATCCTATACGTATGTGTTTTAAGTCGGTTTTATATAGCTTAATAACAGAGTTATCCACAGAATCTGTGGACAACTTTCAAGGGGAAATCAAATAATATTTTTTGTCTAGTTTTTTGTGATAATTATTTATTGTTGTTATTTTACGTTGGATAGACAAGCTGCGCGATAGTAAGATTGAAATTATGCTAAATATCCACTGACAGTTTAACAATTTCACAGCTTTTTTATGCACAACTTTAAAAATTAAACACTGATGTGCAAATAATTACTTTGGTTTATGCTAAGACCTGTTTGTAATGTCGTAATAAATTGAATATACAGAATATTTTATTAGAAAATAATAATTCTTACCTATGCGCTTTTTCTTGATTTGCAAGTCTTAAGTCAGTTTTCTATAGCTTAATAACACAGTTATCCACAGAATCTGTGGACAACTTTAGATGTGTCATCAAGTCAAATAATTATCCCTAGCATTAAAAACTATTTTTGACTTATACTGCCGTACTCGAAAGAAATCTAGGAATGATGAAGGAGATTGCATGGTTGCGTTAAGTGTCGCTATTTTATTGCTCGCAGTTTTCGGATTAATATATGTGAGAGTGCCAGTTTTAATTTGGACAGTTGTAGTAGGTGTGGTATTGGTCGGGTTGAGTTTAACCGGTTATCTGAATGTAGGATTTCTTATTGTCTGTTGGATTCTTTATATTGCTGTAGTTTTGTTTACCAATTTGCATCAATATCGTCAACGTTATTTTTCTAAACCACTGATTGAATTTTTACAAAAAAGAATGCCATCTATCAGTGAATCCGAGCGTGATGCCATTGAAGCAGGCAATGTTTGGTGGGAAAAAGAATTATTTTGCGGCAGACCTCAATGGAAAAAATTGTTACGCAATCCAAAACCAACATTAACACCGGAAGAACAATCATTTATAGATAATGAAGTTGAAACACTTTGCCGTTTGATTAATGAATGGCAAGTCATTCATGTTGACCAAAATTTATCTCCCGAAGTTTGGGCATTTTTAAAAGCATCTCGATTTTTTGGATTAGTGATTCCAAAAGAATTTGATGGTCTTGGTTTTTCTGCATTAGCGCATTCAACCATTGTGACTAAAATTGCCACTCGAAGCCCAAGTGCTGCGGTAAATACCATGGTACCTAATTCTTTAGGACCTGCTGAACTCATTTTACATTACGGTACTAGCGAGCAAAAAAAATATTATTTACCACGATTGGCGAGAGGTGAGGAGATCCCATCGTTTGGTTTAACAGCGCCTGAGGCAGGTTCTGATGCAGGTTCGATTACAGATAGCGGGATAGTTTGTTATGACCAACACGATGGCAAAGAAGTGTTGGGTTTGCGTTTAAATTGGGATAAACGCTATATCACATTGGCGCCTGTTGCGACGGTGATAGGTATTGCATTTCGCATGTTTGATCCAGATCATTTGTTGGGCGAAAAAGAAAATATAGGTATTACTCTAGCATTGATTCCGACAAACCATCCGGGTGTAGAAACTGGAACAAGACATATTCCATTATTTTTAGCCTTTATGAATGGTCCTACGCGAGGCAAAGATGTTTTTATTCCTCTTGATTGGATCATTGGTGGCGTAAAAATGGCAGGGCAAGGATGGCGTATGATGATGGAATCCTTATCTGTGGGTCGATCTATTTCTTTACCAGCTTTGAGTACAGCGGCGGGACAATCAGCTTATCTAGGTACAGGTGCTTATGCTCGATTACGTAAACAGTTTAATGTACCTATTTCAAGTTTTGAAGGTATAGAAGAAGCATTGGGTGATATTGCCGGTTATACCTATTTGTTAGAATCATGTCGTACGATGACCGCAGGTGCAGTTGATTTGAAAATTAGACCCTCGATAGTTTCTGCCATTGCAAAATATCACATGACCGAATTGGCAAGAATTATTATGTTACATGCCATGGATATTCATGGAGGCCATGGTGTGCAAATGGGACCTCGAAATACGGTAGCTATAACTTATTTTGCCGTCCCTGTGAGTATTACAGTAGAGGGCGCAAATATTTTAACCAGAAATTTAATTATTTTTGGCCAGGGTGCTATACGTTGCCATCCTTATATTTTAGATGAGGTCAATTTATTCGCAACACCTGATAGCGATAAAAAAATTAAAGCTTTAGATAAATTATTATTATCACATATTGGGTATGCTTTAAGTAATTTTGTACGAAGCTTTTGGACAGGTTTAACAGGCGGCTTTTTAATGTTATCCCCCGTTCATGGTCCGACCGCAAAATATTATCGTCAATTGTCGCGTATGAGTTCGGCTCTCGCTCTACTATCAGATATGTGTATGTTAATATTAGGCGGAAATTTAAAACGCAAAGAGCGTACTTCAGCTCGTCTAGGAGATGTATTAAGCCAACTTTATTTAGCATCATGTGTGTTAAAATATTTTCAAGATCAAGGGAAAAAAGTCTCTGATCTCGATCATGTCAAATGGTGTCTTGAAGATTGCTTAAGTAAAATTCAAATTGCTCTTGATGATATATTAGATAATTTTCCGATGGGTTGGCTTGGAAAAATATTTCGTGCCGTTATTTTTCCATGGGGAATTGCGTACCGTAAACCTAATGATGCATTAACGCATAAGATGGTAACATCCATGTTGCAACCCGGAGAATTACGCGATCGTTTAACGCAGTTTTGTTATGTCGGTGATGATAGTGAACCATTGCGTAAAATGCAGAATGCATTATTAAAAGTGGAAGCTAACGATTCTATATGGAAAAAATTTCAATCGGCTGTTCGACATGGTACATTACCACAGTATGGGAGTTTGGAATCAAGAATGCAGCAGGCGGTTCATGCGGGTGTTCTAACTCAAGAAGAAATGATCGCATTACGCGAATACAATGATTTATATCGAGATATTATTCAAGTTAATGAATTTACGTTTGACTTGCAAACGGTCGTCAAATAAAAAATAGGGAAGAGCTATGATGGAAACAAATAATTCTTATCGAGATGTTTATATAGTTGATGGTGCTCGCACACCATTTTTAAAAGCAAGAGGTAAACCGGGTGCACTAAGTGCGTCAGATATGGCAGTGCAAGTTGGCAGGGACTTGCTCGCTAGACAACCTTTTGCTGCAAAAAATTTGGGTGAAGTTGTTTTAGGTTGTATGATGCCAAGCCCTGAAGAAGCGAATATTGCAAGAGTTGTTGCGTTACGTTTAGGCTGTGGTGATGCAATGCCTGCTTTCACTGTACAACGTAATTGCGCATCCGGCATGCAGGCGCTTGATGATGCTGTTAAAGACATTGCATCGGGCCGCCATGATTTGGTTTTAGCTGGTGGTACAGAAGCCATGAGTCGTGCACCATTGTTATTTAATAATAAAATGGTGAATTGGTTGGCGGGTATGTGGTCATCAAAATCCATGGGTGATAAAGCTAAACAAATAATGAAATTCCGTCCAGATTTTTTAACACCCGTGGTCGCTTTATTAAAAGGATTAACCGATGCGACCATTAATTTAAATATGGGGCAAACGGCAGAAATTTTAGCGCATCGATTTCATATCACTCGAGAGCAAATGGATGCATTTGCCATGGAAAGTCATATGCGCGTTGCTAAAGCACAAGACGAAAATCATTTTAAAGATGTTTTCCCCACTTACAGTGCTCAAGGTGAATATTATCTTGCAGATGACGGCGTAAGACGTGATACCACTATGCAAAAACTCGCGACACTTAAACCATTTTTTGATAAAAAATTTGGAAGTGTGACCGCAGGTAATAGTTCGCAAGTCACAGATGGCGCAGCATTACTTTTGTTGGCTAGTAAAGACGCTGTTAAAAAATACAAATTACCTGTGCTTGCAAAAATTACTGATACTGCATGGGCAGGGCTTGATCCTGCTGAAATGGGTTTAGGGCCTGTTTATGCATCGAGCAAGATCATGCAAAGACATAATTTAAGTTTAGATGATATTGATTTCTGGGAAATCAATGAGGCGTTTGCTGCGCAAGTGTTAGCATGTCTCGCGGCATTTGAAAGTGAAGAGTACTGCAAACATTATTTAGGTTTAGATAATGCAGTAGGTAGAATAGATATCAATAAATTAAATATTGATGGTGGTGCGATAGCATTAGGTCATCCTGTAGGTGCAAGCGGTGCACGTATTGTTTTAAAAATGATAGATATCTTACATCGAACCGGAGCAAAACGTGGTATGGCATCGATTTGTATCGGTGGTGGTCAAGGTGGTGCAATGTTAATTGAAAATATCTCAGAGGTAGGCGTATGAGCAGGATGCAACATTATAAACATTGGCAATTAGAAACAGACAATGACAAACTATTGTGGTTATATTTTAATAAACAAAATGCAGCGGTTAATACCATAGATCGCGAAGTTATGGAAGAATTATCCCATATCATCGATGGATTGCAGAATGATACTGAACATCGTGGTGTTATTCTTGCTTCCGGCAAAAAAAATGGATTTATAGCAGGTGCTGATATCTCGCAATTCAATAAATTTAAAGATATTGACCAAGCTGTTCAAATGCTACGTCAAGGTCAAATGATTTTAGATAAAATTGAAAATTTAAAAATTCCTACCGTAGCAATGATAGAAGGATTTTGTGTTGGAGGGGGCCTAGAATTAGCTTTGGCATGTCATTATCGTGTTGCTGAAGAAGGCTCAAAAACAAGATTAGGTTTACCTGAAGTTAAATTGGGTATTCATCCTGGTTGGGGTGGTAGTGTTCGTTTACCACGATTAATCGGTGCACTTCAAGGTATGAATATGGTGTTAACGGGTCGCACCGTCTCTGGAAAAGCTGCCGCAAAATTAGGTTTTGTAGATGCAGCAGTTCCTAAACGCCATTTAGTCAAAGCCGCAAAATATTATGCCATGGAACATCCAGCGCGTCATAAAGCAACATGGTTTCAAAATCTCACTAATTCAAAATTAGCTCGTATGGTACTAGCTAATGTTTTTAGAAAACAATTACGCGCAAAAATTAATCCTGCGTATTATCCTGCACCCTATAATGTCGTAGATAATTGGGAAGACGTTGGCGTGTATGGTGATTTACCCATGCAAAAAGAGGCAAGAACTTGCGGTAAATTATTTTTTAGTGACACTTCTGAAAATTTAGTAAGAGTCTTTTTCTTACAAGAACGTATGAAAGGTCTTGCAAAAGAAGTTAAATTTTCGCCTAAACATATTCATGTGATAGGTGCAGGCACCATGGGCGGTGATATCGCTGCTTGGTGTGCATTGCAAGGTATGACAGTGACGCTACAAGATCGTGAACCTAAGTATATTGCGCCTGCTATTAAAAGAGCTTACAAACTTTACCAAGAAAAACTAAAAGAACCCAATCTAGTTCAAAAAGCCATGGATAGATTAATCCCTGATGTGCAAGGTAACGGCATTGAACATGCGGATGTGATTATTGAAGCTATTTTTGAAAATTTGGCAGCTAAACAAGATTTATTTAAATCTTTAGAAAAGAGAGCTAAGCCAGACGCCATTTTAGCAACGAATACATCCAGCATACCTTTGGATGACATAAATAGCGTGATGCAACATCCAGAGCGCTTAGTAGGCATTCACTTTTTCAATCCAGTTGCAAAAATGCAATTAGTTGAAATTGTTCAAGGTCAAGTAACTGATCCTATGAATATTCAAAAAGCAATTGCATTTACGCGTAAAATTGATCGTTTGCCATTGCCGGTTAAATCAAGCCCAGGATTTTTGGTAAATCGTGTCTTAATGCCATATTTGCTAGAAGCAGTTGCTATGATCAAAGAAGGTGTTCCAGCGGAAGCGATTGATAAAGCCATGGTTGATTTTGGTATGCCTATGGGACCTGTTGCATTAGCAGATGCAGTCGGTTTAGATGTTTGTTTATCGGTTGCAAAATATTTGGGTGAATTCATGAATACCAGTATTCCACCCGAGCTCATTAAATTAGTTGAACAAGGAAAATTAGGCCGTAAAACAGGCGAAGGGTTTTATAAATATACTAAAGCAGGCAAGCAAATTAAAAATAAAGACTTTAAATATAGTAAGCCTTTAGAAACCATATCTGATCGTTTAGTGTTGCGTATGTTAGATGAAGCATTTGCATGCTTACGCGAAGGTGTAGTGGCTGATTCTGACTTATTGGATGCAGGTATGATCTTTGGAACCGGCTTTGCGCCTTTCCGTGGCGGACCCATTAATTATGCTAAAAGCAAAGGTATTCATGAACTCTATAATCAATATATCAAGCAACGTGAACAATTGGGTGAAAAAATGATAGCTAAGCACGATTGGGAAGCGACCGGGGTATAAATTTAAAATCGTATTACGACCCCCCATCATTCTTTTTTGGCGTTATTGCATGGGGGTTATTTTCTGGCTGCACGGGAGCCTCAACGGATACACTTTTTCTTCGCTGTTGTTCACTGAAAAAATCTTGGCCTGATCCTGGGAAATGAATACTAACTTTCTTTTCATCTGGTGGTGAAGAAGAGTAAGGAGGAGGTGGCTCATCATAGGGAAGAGGTGCGGCATGAGAAAAATTGTGCGCATGCTCTGATTCATAGCTAGGTGGTGCAGCATCGGGAGGAAGGTCGACTTTGTCGACAGATGCAAGTTTGCCAACAGCAATTCTCTCATCAAATTGACTAATAAGATTTTGTAATGCAATGCCAAAAGCGTTACTATTACCTTTCTGCCTAGCCAAACTTCTTATATTATTGGCTCCTAGATCTGCGCCAGCTTGACATAATAAATTCACCATTTCCAAATTTTCTTTTGCAATAGCTTCATATAAAGCTGTTATTCCTTTTGTAGTAGCCGCATTGATTGTTTCACGTGCATTTGGCCTTAATTCGGGGCTTAATAAAGATCTAACCAATCCTATATCACCGATTACGACTGCGCTATATAAAACAGATTTTCCTTCCTTATCTGTGACATTCACATCGGCACCATGTGATATTAATGCGATGGCAAACTCTTTATTCCCTTTCTTGACTGCTAAATATAATGGAGTTTCTCCTCGCAAATTCTTTGCCTCCATAGGTATTTTTTCTTCCCGTTCATCAAAGAACTTTTTGCACTTACTAAATATAAACGGGTTATTTGAAAGAGCGGCGTAGTGTAAAATCGTATTATCATGTCTGTCTTTTAACGCGATATCTCCCCCATTTTTGTATAAGTGCTCAAAAATATAATCATTACCCATCCTAGCGGCTTTCATAAACGGCGTAGGATTCCTCTCATAACGATTAGGGGGATTTGAAGGTTTATTGATATTTTGGGCATGGTTTTCTTTGGCTATTTTGTTTAATATTGCATCAATAATCGTTTTGTTATTTTCGGCTACAGCATAATAAAGTGGTGTACATCCATTTTCATTTTCAATCACTACATTAATAATTTCATCATTTCGCGCGTTATCATATTTTAGTAATAGCTCGAATAAGTCGGAATTTCCCGATTTAGCTGCTGCAATAAGCGGTGCGGGTGGCAGAATCTGATTAAATTCATTATTTATGATATCTACAATTATTCTATTTCCTCTTAGCCTCTTTGAAAGAGTAACGAAAAATTTTTCAAGTGGTTCTATATCTCCGATATTCATTGCATGGTTCATTCTGATTACAAAATCTTTAACTTCTTTTCTGGCATAGTCTCTGTTTTTCATACTACCTCCCAGAATGAAACAAAAATGAACTACTTATACATTCCAGTATAGCATTAAAACAATCCATTATTCATTGGTACGTATTCGGTTTAAATGTCAATAGAATCAATCGACTAAAGCCCAATTAATCCATTTTACTTAGACTCATCAGTTCTTTATTTAAAGTGAAACTTAATACGGTTCGTATGATCACAATAATTCCTAAAATTCCCACGGTATAATAATCGGGTGCAGTAGTCGTACCTATTAAATCAGCAGCTACGATAAATTCTAAACCTAAAAGAAGAGTTCTACCTAAATTCAAACGTATAGCATTAAGACCATCATTCTCTGATAGGATTTCTCCTTTTCTGTATTGCGATACATACTGACAAATAGCTAGTATGACTCCAAATAAAATAATGAGTACGCCTAGAAACGAAACGGTTCGTTGAATGATTACTAAAATAGCCAATAAAAATGTCCAATCCATGCGCAATCTCCATTTGAATATAACCAGTATTATAATAGTATAGATCATCCATGCATAGAGTACGAAGTATGAACACCTTGCGCGTCATAACATTGTTGATAGTAATGCTGATAGGCGTTATAGCTGTTTTTATACAAATCAATGCACTATTTAATATGGATGTCAGTATGCTCATGCATGTTAGCGAACGCATGTTTCATGGTGGAAAATATGGCGTCAATATTTTTGAATCAAATCCGCCAATGATATTGTACATTTATGCGGCACCAATCTGGATTGCAAAATGGTTTTCTATAAATTTTATATTGAGCTGCCGTATTTTTGTGTTTTTACTTATTTTTATGAGTTTGCTTTTATGTAATTATTTTATAACTCAAATCTGTCGTTCCCGCGATAAAGTCTGTCATTCCCACGAAGGCGGGAATGGCAGACTTTTAATTTTGGCCACAGCCTGGGTATTACTGATGCCAGGCGTTAATTTTGCACAACGCGAACATATTATGCTGATACTTATCATGCCATATGTTTATCTTTCCATAGCAAGTTTACATGACATTTATATGCCTCGATTTTTTATCTTAATCGTAGCAATCATGGCAGGAATTGGTTTTTGCATAAAACCCCATTTTTTTATTCCCTTTTTTATGTATTTGCTATATAGACGAAAAATCACGCTTGATAGCAAAATTATAATTTTTATTGCCGTAGTATATTTCTTAGATATTCTTATTTTTTACCCTACTTATTTTACAAAAATTTTGCCTCTCGTATTTCAATATTATTATCCCTATTTTGATTCCAAAACAGCATGGTCAAATATTGGAATTCATTTTTCATTTATGATCTTAATAATTTATAGTATTTCATTTTATTTCATGAAAAATCATAAATTAGAAAATGTATTGGCTATTTATGCAACCGGTTTTCTTCTGGTGTATTTTGTACAAAAATCTAACTGGGGTTATCATTTATATCCTGCAATAGCTTTTGTCACACTTTTAGCAGTGCAAATGGTATATAGATATATTAGGTTAACACTATCTTTGAAGTTTTATGCAAGATATTTTTTTGTTACATTGCTCGGTATTGTTCTTTTGTATAGTCCATTACACTATTATTATCTTCTCAATAAAGAATCCTTGGATTTTAAAAATCACAATGAATTTAAAATAATAAAATATTTATCGCAATTAAAAAATATAAATAGCGTCTATTTTTTATCAAATAACCCCTCCGCGTATCCTGTGGTAGATTACTTGCATTTGAAAGATATTCAACTGATACAATGTTATTGGTTTTTTCCTGGGATGTACGCAATTCATCATTCAAATCAAAATAATTTAAATAATTTTAGAAATTTAATTGTTAATGATATTCTAATAAAGAATCCGGATGCGATTGTAGTAAGTGATCGTCTTTTTCCTGGAAGTGTTAAAAAATTTTCTATGCGATATTTTTCAGAAAATTTAGAATTTAAAATTTTTTTAACAAAATATAAAGCAATAGATCAATTTGATGATATTGTGATTTTTATAAAAGGAAGTGTTTATGAGTAATGCGGGCATAATTGTTCTTAATTAAAGTTACACTATAACAGCAATTTTTTTATTTCCATTTAATGTTGCAGCCTACGCTAGGTTTCTGATCTTCTGATATTTTCTTACCCGAAAGCAATGCATCAAGTGCATGAGTCAAATCAATACCAGTGACAGTTTTACCATTTCCAGGAGTCGCATCATCAAACCGTCCTCGATAGACACATAATAAATTTTTATCAAACACATAAAAATCAGGTGTGCAAGCTGCTTGATAGGCTCGAGCGACTTCTTGGCTTTCATCGTATAAATAAGGAAATGTGAAACCTAAATGCTCGGCATTTTTATGCATATTTTCTGGGCTATCAGCAGGATATTTTTCTGCATTGTTCGAATTAATGGCAATAAAATTAATATCTTTTTGTTGATAATGCTTAGCTACCTCAACTATCTTGTCTTGTATTAATTTTACATAAGGACAATGATTACAAATAAACATAATAACCGTAGCCGTTTTGGACTTCATATCGGCTAATGAAACCATACGATTTTGTAGAGTGTCGGGTAGGGTAAAACCAGGTGCTTTTGTGCCCAAAGGAAGCATATTAGAAGGGGTTTCTGCCATCGTAAATCTCCTTACAATAATGGTTGTATTGTTATTAAAATACGGTATTCTACATCACTCAGAAATGCCAAAGGAAGGATTCATGGTAAAGAAACATACATTAAATAAACTTTTTTTATTAATGACTATGATAGTTCTTCCGCATAGTGGATTTGCAGCCGCTTTCCAGTTGTGGGAACAAGATGGTGCTAGTGTAGGTAATTATCATGCAGGACGTGCCGCCATTGCCGAAGATGCAAGTACTGCGTATTATAATCCTGCAGGTTTAATTCGAATACCCAATCAACAATTAGTCATAGGTGTCGTTCCTATTACCATAGATTTTTTATTTGATGGAACGATTGCTGTTGAAAAAATTGATGATAATGAACCAAAAGCTACCAAGGCTCAGGGCGGTACCCTAAATTTTGTACCCGATCTTCATTATGCAGCTCCCATTCTAAATAATCTTGTTTTTGGTTTGAGCGTTGCAGTACCTTTTGGCTTGCAAACGAATTATGGCTATCAATCGATAGCGCGATATTCCGCAACAAAAACATTGCTAAAAGTCATAGATATTTCGCCATCCTTAGCAGTTGCATTTAATCAACATTTGTCGATAGGCGCAGGGGCGGATATCGAATACTCTGAAGCTCAATTTAATCTTGTTGCAACAGTATTCGATCCCATGTTTGATTCCTATGCAAAAAATTCATTGTCAGGTCATGGTGTGGGTTATCATGCGGGTATACTTTATCAATTTACACCTCAAACTAGAATCGGTTTAGCTTATCAGTCAAAAGTCAGACATAATTTTACCGGTACTAGTAAATTTACTGGTCCACTTGCAAATTTTATGGATGATAGTTTACCTGCTGAAATTTCAAATGATAATTTAAAAACAACAGCGACATTACCTGCAACGACGTCATTAAGCTTTTTTAGTTCGGTGCATCCTTCTTGGGATTTAATGGCTACGGTAAGTCACACCCAGTGGGGTATTTTTAAAAATGTAGTGTTACAAAATGTTTCGGGTATCGATGAGAATGTGGATATTAGTGATGAAATTACCGTAAATATTCCACAACATTATCACAATACATGGAATTATGCGGTAGGGCTAAATTATCATGTCGATGAACGATGGTTTATACGTACTGGCGCGGGTTATGATGAAACACCATCAAATAATGAAGATAGAAATTTACAATTACCCGATGGTGATCGTGTCGCAGTGGCTCTGGGCGCGCATTTTCAAGCGACTAAAACATTGGGATTTGATATCGGTTGGACGCATTTCTTTACGGAATCTGTACCTCTTGATATTACCCAGCAAGTGGGTGGCCAAGTGACTACAACCAAAGGTACTGTTACAGGTAATGCCGATGTTTATGGCTTTCAAATGAAGTGGGACATGGTATAACTCACCGAGCCGCGACCGTTAGGTTCTCTGTCATTCCCGCGCAGGCGGGAACCCATTCAGATGGATTCCCGCCTGCGCGGGAATGACAGAGAACCTAACGGTCGCGGTTCGGTTATTTGCTAACTGACGGTTAATTCGGATATTTAACTTTTAATATCGTCCCATTTTCTACAGTGAAAACATAATTAGTATTGGTAGATGTAACATTAGTCACCGATTTTGATTTTAAATTGAGTGTAGCATAACCAACTTTAGTACCAGTGCAATCACGAGTTGCGAAAATATCAGCAGTGCAATCATTACCTACCGTTGTCATGCATAATAATGTAATTTCATTATCACTGGCTGTTGATACGCCTGGGCTACCATCTGGATTTCTTCTAGGTGTGTATTTACCAGCTGAACTGGAACAAGGTTTTAATTTACCTGAAGTTACGCGTACTGATGAATCTTCGTTGGTGTAATTAAATGTTTGAAGAGCCGCGTTTGCGGTGCTTGATAAAGTAATAATGGTTGCTAAAAGTATAAATTTTTTGAATTGCATCCTAATCTCCTTATGAAATATCCTAAAAAACATGCTCACTATATGCTAATTTGATTTTTTAGCCAAGATTCAAGTTTGTTTTTTTCAATATTAGAAAATGTTAAACCAAGTTTTGTTCTACGCCACAAAATATCATCAGCAGTCATAGCCCATTCATATTTTATTAAATATTCTATTTCTTTTTGATAAAGTCCATGCGAAAAAACATCTCCTAAATCATGTAATGAAAATGTATTTTCTAATAGTATTTTTATCCGTGTTCCATATTGATTAATGTATCGTTGTAATAGATTTTTGGGTAGCCAAGGATACGCTTCATCAAAGCGATGGTGTTGCATATCACCACCAGGTAAGGGTACAGTTGAGGTCCATGCAGATTTCATAGTTGGAAAATAAAATTTTAATGAATCAACGACAGTTTCTGCGAGAACACGGTGTGTTGTAAGTTTTCCACCAATGATAGTAATCAGAGGAAGGTTATTTACATTTTCTGTCAAACATTGAAAGTCTCTTGTGGTGGTTACATCAGAATGCCCTTTTTGGGCTTGCAAGCATCTTACACCTGAATATGACCAGATAATATTTTTTTTGGTTATCGTTTTTTTGAAGTAGCGATTTATAATAGAGCATAAATATTCTTCTTCATCTGAAGTAATATTAATATGATTTAAATCATTCGTATAATGTATGTCCGTTGTACCAATTAATGTATATTTTTCAAGATAAGGTATTGCAAAAACAATGCGTTTATCACTATGCTGCAATATATACGCAAAATCACCATCATATAATTTAGGTACAATAATGTGACTGCCTTTATCTAAGTTAATATCAAATGTTAAATTAGAATTTATAATTTTTTGTTGAGTTTCTTTAACCCATGGTCCAGTGACATTAAGTAATATTTTTGCATAATGAAAAAATATTTCATTATTTAGAATGTTTTTTAAAGTTATTTTCCAATAATTATTTTCACGCATTGCTGAAATAAACTCAGTGCGAGTAGAAATCACTGCGCCACTTTCTTTTGCTGATATAGCATTTAACATAACTAAACGCGAGTCATCGGTAAAACAATCGTAATAAGAAAAGCCATTAGTTAAGTAGGGTTGTAGTTCAGTTCCACGCGCATCATTTTTAAATGAAATAGAGGTTGATTTGGGTAATAGTTTTCTTTTACTTAAGTGGTCGTACAAGAATAAACCAACCCGAATCATCCACCTGGGTCGCAAATGTTTTTCATGAGGTAGTACAAATTCTAAAGGTTTAACTAAAAAGGGAGCTCTAAAAAGAAGTATTTCACGTTCTTGAAGTGCCTTTTTAACAAGTCCAAATTCATAGTATTCTAAATAACGTAAACCACCATGAATTAATTTACTGCTTGCTGAAGATGTTCCTGCGCTTAAATCATTTTTTTCACATAATCGAACAGATAGTCCACGTCCTGCAGCATCTGCCGCAATGGCAATGCCATTAATGCCGCCGCCTATGATAAAAATATCCGTATAATCTTTCATATTATTCTTGTGATATGTTTAAATAGCTTATATTTTATTTGAGGTGATCGACCTATGTCTATCTATTTATTGGCAATTGATCAAGGCACCACAAGCAGTCGTGCAATGATATTTAAAAGGGATGGGAGTCCAATAGGTCAACATCAAATAGATTTAAAGCAATATTATCCAGAGCCTGGGTGGGTAGAGCAAGACGCAGAAGAAATTTGGCAAAATACCGTCATATGTTGTCGTGAAGCATTAAAAAAAAGTGGTTTAGCGGCAAGTCAAATTGCAGCTGTTGGAATTTCTAATCAACGAGAAACCACTATCATGTGGGATAGAAAAACCGGGATTCCTATTTATCGTGCGATAGTGTGGCAAGATAGACGTACCGCAGAACGCTGTCGTGAATTATCTCAACATCCCATTGCGCGGCGATTACAAAAGAAAACTGGGCTTATATTGGATCCTTATTTTTCTGCTACAAAAATCATGTGGATGTTGGATCATGTGCGCGGAGCGCGTGAATTGGCTGATAAAGGCGATCTCATTTTTGGTACAGTTGATACATTTTTGTTATGGAAATTAACGCAGGGTAAAACGCATGCAACAGATGCAACAAATGCATCGCGGACTTTATTATTTAATATTGTTAAACAAAAATGGGATGATGAGATCTTAACAGCATTTTCAATTCCTGAAACAATACTGCCGACCGTGCTGGATTCCAGTGATGACTATGGTTTCACCCATGAAGCCATTTTAGGTGCATCTATTCCTATTACAGGCGTAGCAGGAGATCAACAAGCAGCAACGGTTGGACAAGCTTGTTTTCATTCAGGTATGGTCAAAAGTACATATGGTACAGGTTGTTTTATGTTGATGAATACGGGATCGCGTTTGATTCATTCTAAACACAAACTATTGAGTACCGTAGCTTATCGTTTGGATGGTCAAGTGAGTTATGGTTTAGAAGGAAGCATATTTTCAGCCGGCGTCACGATCAAATGGTTACGAGATACATTAAAGCTCATTAAAACCGCGGAAGAAACGGAAACACTTGCAAAACAGCTTAATGATACTGAAAGTGTGTATTTAGTGCCAGGATTTACGGGTTTAGGCGCACCGTATTGGGATCCCGATGCTCGGGGCGCATTAATGGGTCTGACACGAAACAGTGGTGTTGCGCACATCGCAAGAGCTGCGCTGGAATCCGTCTGTTATCAATCACGAGATTTGTTACACGCTATGCGCCAAGACAGCGATACACCTCTTGAAGTGTTACGTGTGGATGGTGGAATGGTTGTAAACAATTGGTTGCTACAATTTTTGGCTGATATGTTGATGCTTAAAGTGCAAAGACCTCAATGTATTGAAACAAGTGCCCTAGGCGCTGCATATCTGGCAGGTCTAAAAGTAGGTGTTTATGATTCTTTAGATGAAATCACGCATCTATGGAAAATAAATGCTGAATTTTCTCCTAAAATGCCATCATCTCAAAGCGAATATCTATATGCTGGATGGAAAAAGGCAGTTGCAAGAGTGCTGACAAAATGATTGAATGTCGCATCAAAAAAGGAATACTACAATGAGAAAAAACTATTTGATCAGTTGTATTGGTATGTTCATTTTAATGAGCAATGAAATCGGATTTGCTGGCAATATACCGGGTAGTGTAACTGTCACTTTAGCTGATGCCTATTATCATTTTGATAATAAACGTAACTTAGAAAACTCGGCTTACCCTAATGTTGCATTAGCCTATAATTTTACTCAGCATTGGGCGATGGAAGCGGTGGCTGGGATTTTGAATACTAGGCAAACTGAAGCATTGGGTGATAATGGTGTGCATGGTGCTTTATACACTATTGATGGTATTTATCGTTTTACACCTTGCGGACATTTTGAACCTTATATTTTAGGTGGTATAGGATTACTTAATTTGACCCCTAATGGAACAGATAGCGAACATCCTGGGAATGTTAATGTTGGTTTTGGAGCTCAATTATTTTGGGGACCCACAGTTGCTATGCGAGCTGAATTCCGTGATATTTATCAGACAACAGGTAATAGTCATAATGATTATATGTTGAACTTTGGAGTAAGCTTTTTATTTGGTGGGGATAAATAATGTTTAGCAATAAACGCTCTGAAGAACAAAATTATTCATGGTCATCTATTGGATTATTTGAATATGAAGCATTGCAAGTTATAGTCGAGAATATTAATTATTTATCGCGCGGACAATGGACGTATGTGAAAGATGAGAAAGATTCAGGTAAAACGCATTTTAAATTAGGGAAAGGTACGCTTGATCTTGAAGCTATTGCAATGATGACATCAAGCGGTGCTTTGATAGATTTTCAAGACAATACTTATAAGATATTTAAAATAAATATGGAATTGTTACAGAAAAGTTGTGATGCTGCTAAACTTGAATTAGCAGATGTTACTAATGAACAAAATCCTACTCTCAACACTATTATATTTACCGAAGAAATATTATCTGAAATGCAAGCGCATGAAAAGAAAACTGGGCGTTGTAATTTCATGTAACTTTTCGTCATCCCGCGCATGCTTAAGCATGCGCGCGATGACGAGAGCTTAAACATGTGCGCGATGACGCGAAAGGTAACGATACCTGCTAAAACACTTTTTCATCCTTTCTGCTATTCATAGCTACATAATTCCTTTCTGTAGGACCGGTATAAAGTTGTCGTGGTCGACTTAAACGATAGGGGCTACTAATCATTTCATTCCAATGTGCTATCCAACCAATGGTTCTTGCAAGTGCAAAAATAACGGTAAACATATTCGGTGGTATACCAATGGCGCTTAATGTGATGCCAGAATAAAAATCCACATTAGGATAAAGTTTTCTGTCAATAAAATAGGGATCTTCTAGTGCGATTCTTTCAAGTTCCATCGCAATTTTGAAAAATGGATCGTTATGTGCGCCAACGGCTTCTAATACTTCGTAGCAAGTTTCACGCATCACTTTTGCTCTTGGATCATAATTTTTATAAACACGATGACCAAAGCCCATGAGTCTGAAATTATCATTAGGATCTTTAGCGCGCGCAATATATTTAGGTATCTGAGAAATATCACCAATTTCATGCAACATGTTGAGCGCTGCTTCATTCGCACCGCCATGTGCAGGTCCCCAAAGCGCTGCTATACCTGCAGAAATACAAGCAAATGGATTTGCTCCAGTTGAGCCGGCTAATCTGACGGTAGATGTGGATGCATTTTGTTCATGATCAGCATGTAGGATAAATATTCTATCCAGTGCGCGTGCTAATATTGGATTGGGTATATATTCTTCACAGGGGGTTCCAAACAGCATATGCAAAAAGTTTTCTGCATATGTCATGCTGTTTTTAGGCGGCATAAAGGGTTGTCCAACAGAATATTTATAGCACATAGCCGCAATAGTAGGCATTTTTGCGATAAGGCGTAGGGCAGAAATAGCTCTATGTTCAGGATCTTTTATGTTTAATTTATCATGGTAAAAAGCAGAAAGCGCACCTACTACACCCACCATGACTGCCATAGGATGTGCATCTCTTCTAAATCCATTGAAAAAGTTACGAATTTGCTCATGTACCATCGTATGCCGATTGATAGCATTGCAAAATTCTTTAAATTCTATTTTATTAGGTAGTTCACCATGTAATAAAAGATAGCAAACTTCGACAAAACTAGAGTCTCTAGCAAGTTGGTCTATAGGATAACCACGGTATAGTAAAATACCTTCATCACCGTCAATATAAGTAATTTTGGATTCACAAGACGCTGTAGACAAAAAGCCTGGGTCATAAGTGAAATAGCCTGTTTTAAATAACGAGCTTACATCAACGACTTCAGGACCTAATGTGCCTGAAAGTATATCCAATTCGATGCTTGTGTTTTTTATGCTTAATTTTGCTTTTTGTTCAGCCATGATAGTCTCCATCTTTCAGGGCACAACTATAAGAATTCAAAGGATGCTTGTCAAATTTATATAAGTGTCATGCCAGCTAAAAGCACATAGGCGTCAACTTAAGCAAATCTGTCATTCCCGCGAAGGCGGGAATCCATTCAAATGGATCCCCGCCTTCGCGGGAATGACAAGCTTCCGCGTTTCGCTTTGTTAAGTTGACGCCGCTAAAAGCATGCTGGCATGACATGATCTATACATTCTACTGCAAGTGCCGCGTGTATCCTACTGCTTCTGATTGCTTTGGCATATCTTGCTGGTTATAATCGGGATTATTTTGTTAGTGCTGGTTTTAATAAACACAAACTTTCAGGGGAATATTTGCCGCTGTGAATAATCATCGACCTAAAAATTTAAATTTATTGACAATTCGATTTCCAATACCTGCTATTGTTTCAATTTTGCACCGTATTTCCGGAATCATTCTATTTTTGCTTATCCCTCTCTTTCTTTGGGGGCTGAAGTTATCTTTGGCTTCACAACAAGACTTCGATAATCTGAAGGAGTTTTTATCGGCTCCTGTAATGAAGTTCATTGTATGGTGTTTTTTGTCAGCTTTTATTTACCATTTTGTGGCAGGTATAAGACATTTACTTATGGATTTACACATAGGTGAAGAACTTAAAAGTGGTCGAATTACGGCCATGTTAACCATGATTATCAGTATTTTATTCATTATAATGACGGGCATTTGGCTATGGTAAAAGCAGTATATGCAGTAAATCATCAAGGCTTGCGTGATTGGCTGGTTCAACACATTTCAGCATTCATCATGGCTATTTACACAATAGGTATCGTGATCTTTTTAGCGTTTAATGAGGGTATAAATTATACAAGCTGGTCTCTGCTTTTTGCCTCGACTTGGATGAAGATTGCAACCGCGATTGTATTTTTATTACTTTTATTTCACGCTTGGATAGGGGTTTGGACGGTCATTACTGACTATGTGAAATGTGCGGCTATACGATTATCTTTATATGTGTTTATTTTATTAGCTTTAGTAGCTTTTTTTATCGCTGCACTGTTAATCCTCTGGGGTGTTTAATCAATGAATATAGCAAATTTAGCTACTTATACGTTTGATACAGTCATTATTGGTGGCGGTGGGGCTGGCTTACGAGCTTCTTTAGAACTTGCACAATCAGGTTTAAATGTCGCTGTTATTTCCAAAGTTTTTCCAACCCGGTCACATACCGTTTCTGCGCAAGGCGGTATCAATGCTGCTTTAGGTAATACCGACGGCAGTGATGATTGGCGTTTTCATATGTATGACACCGTTAAAGGTGCTGATTTTATTGGCGATCAAGACGCTATTGAATATATGTGCAAAAATGCACCGGAGACAATTTACGAATTAGAACACATGGGTTTACCTTTTTCTCGTTTAGACGATGGGAAAATTTATCAGCGTGCTTTCGGTGGGCAATCGCGTAATTATGGAAAAGAATTGGTACATCGTACCTGTTGTGCAGCAGATCGTACCGGTCATGCCATGTTGCATACTTTGTATCAAAAAAATATTGAAGCAAAAGCAAGATTTTTCAATGAGTGGTTTGCGATCGACCTCGTTAAAACCGAGCAAGGTATAGCAGGTGTTGTGGCTTTGTGCATTGAAACGGGTGAAGTGGCTTTCTTTCAAGCGAGAGCGGTTATCTTAGCAACAGGTGGTGCAGGTCGAATTTTCCAATCAACGACCAATGCGCATATCAATACAGGCGATGGCTTTGGTATGGTATTGCGAGTCGGTATTCCATTGCAAGATATGGAATTTTGGCAATTTCATCCTACCGGAATTGCTGGGGCAGGTGTGTTAATTACCGAAGGTTGTCGCGGTGAAGGCGGTTTTTTTGTGAACAAAGATGGCGAACGTTTCATGGAACGTTATGCGCCTAATTCTAAAGACCTTGCTAGTCGAGATGTAGTTGCACGCGCGATTATGGTTGAAATACGTGAAGGCAGAGGTTGTGGGCCTAACGGTGATTATGTGTTACTCAAATTAGATCATTTGGGCGCTGATGTTATTAATGAGCGCCTACCTGGTATTCGTGATCTTGCGATTACTTTTGCTGGCGTTGATCCTCTTAAAGATCCTATTCCTGTTATTCCTACTTGCCATTATATTATGGGTGGAATTCCAACCAATTATCACGGCCAAGTGCTCACTGTGAAAGATGGTAAAGATCATATTGTTGAAGGTCTGTACGCTGCGGGTGAATGTGCATGCGTTTCTGTACATGGAGCAAATCGTTTAGGTGCAAATTCACTATTAGATTTAGTTGTATTTGGTCGAGCAGCAGGTAAGCATGTTCAAGAAAGTATACGAATGGGTTTAGCTTTTCGTCATCCTTCACGTCCTGAAATTGAAAAAGCATTTACCCATTTAAATCGTTGGAATGAAAATACGGGCGGTGAAAGTGTAGAAGAAATTCGTGCTGCACTACAAAAAGTGATGCAAACCGATTTCGGTGTATTTCGTACTGCTGAAGCCATGAAAGAAGGCTTCGAGAAATTGAAAAAATTACAAGAACGGTTGAAATCAGCTTCGATTAAAGATAAAAGCCAAATCTTTAATACAAGCCGAATTGAAGCTTTAGAGCTTGATAATTTAATGGCAACAGCGCTGGCAACGGCTCATTTAGCAAACGATAGAACAGAAAGCCGTGGAGCGCACGCACGTGAAGATTTCCCAAATCGTGATGATGCGCATTGGATGAAACATTCCATTATTTTTGCAGATGGAGAGATTACATTCCGACCTATTAACATGAAACCTCATGAAGTTGAACCTATTCAACCTCAAGAAAGAAAATACTAGAGGATTTAATTATGCGCTTTTCAATTTATCGCTACAATCCTGAAACAGATAGCAAACCTTATATGCAAGACTTTGATATTGATATCAAAGAAAATAATTGTTTTATGGTGTTGGATGCATTATTAGTTATTAAGAATAAATTTGATGATTCTCTTACGCTAAGACGCTCTTGTCGAGAAGGTGTTTGTGGTTCAGATGGTATGAATATGAATGGTAAAAATGGTTTAGCATGCACCACGCATCTTTCATCATTATCAGAACCTGTTGTGATTAGACCTTTACCTGGACTGCCAGTGATACGTGATTTGGTCGTTGATATGACACAATTTTATGATCAATATAATAAGGTCCAGCCTTACTTACAGAATTCTGCTCCAGTGCCCGCAAAAGAACGTTTGCAATCACCTGAAGAGCGCGCAAAATTAGATGGTTTATATGAATGTATTTTATGTGCATGTTGCTCTACCGCATGCCCTTCGTTTTGGTGGAATCCTGAGAAATTCATAGGTCCAGCAGGTTTATTACAGGCTTATCGTTTCTTGGCAGATAGTCGCGATACTGCAAAAAATGCACGTTTAGCTGATTTAGCTGACCCATTTAGTGTATTTCGTTGTCGCGGTATTATGAATTGTGTTGATGTTTGTCCAAAAGGCTTAAATCCAACGAAAGCAATTAGTCATATTAAAGAATTAATGGTTGAAGCGGGCGAGTAACTACGATGAAACAGCAAAAAACAATGCAAGAGTTGCAACAAGAATCCTATTTGTCGGGTGGGAGTGATATTTATTTAGAAGGACTCTACGAAACGTATCTTAAAGAGCCTGAGTCAGTCGCCCCAGAATGGCGTGGTTATTTTAATCAAATTGCACAATCTACAAGTGATATTTCACATGCGGATGTCAGACATCAAATAGCGGAACTTATAAAACATCCGACTTCACATCGTGCGAATCCCAGCCCTATTCATGGTGTAGTGGATATTGCTTATAAACATAAACAAGAAAAAGTGATTGATTTAATTTTTGCTTACCGTAATTTAGGTCATTTGAATGCAAATTTAGATCCTTTAGGTATCTATAAAGGTACCTATAACCCTACCTTAGATTTAAAATATTATAATTTTACCGATGCTGATATGAATACGGTATTTGATGTCGGTTCATATAAAGGTATTAATAAACCCTCTGCGACATTAAATGAAATTTACCAATCTTTACGTAAAGTTTATTGCGGCGGCATTGGTATTGAATATATGGATATCATGCAATTAGAAGAGGTGAATTGGATTCAGCAAAGGATGGAACAAAATTGGAATCATTTTTCTTTAACGAAAGAAGAAAAAATCCGCATACTTGATAGATTAGTTGTTGCAGAAGGTTTGGAAAAATATCTAGGTACTAAATACGTTGGGCAAAAACGTTTTTCTTTGGAAGGTGGCGATAGCTTAATTCCCATGTTAGATGTCATGATTAATCGTGGCGCTGAAACTGGATTGAAAGATGTTGTCATTGGTATGGCTCATCGTGGTCGATTAAACGTTTTAGTTAATATTTTAGGAAAAGAGCCAAAGGATATCTTTGCTCATTTTGAAGATCACGTTGTTGATGAAGCAAGTTCTGGCGATGTGAAATATCATTTAGGTTTTTCAACTAATTTAAAAACGAATTATGGTCCTATGCATGTGGCACTGGCATTTAACCCTTCGCATTTGGAAATTGTATCGCCTGTTGTTCAAGGTTCAGTACGCGCGAGACAACGTCGTAGAAAAGATATTGATCGCAAATTAGTTATGCCCATTCAAATTCATGGTGACGCAGCATTTGCGGGTCAAGGTGTTGTGATGGAAACTTTTGCCATGTCACAAACTCGTTGGTTTTGGGTGGGTGGATCTATCCATATTGTCATAAATAACCAAGTGGGTTTTACGACGAGCAACATAAAGGACGCACGTTCTAGTCTTTATTGCACAGATGTCGCGAAAATGGTCCAAGCTCCCATTTTGCATGTGAATGGAAATGATCCAGAAGCAGTATATTTTGTTGCGCAATTAGCGTCTGATTTTCGTGCTCGATTTAAAAAAGATATTGTGATTGATCTCGTGTGTTATCGACGGCACGGTCATAATGAAGCTGATGAACCCTCAGCAACACAACCTATGATGTATAAAATTATTAAAGCATTACCAACGCCTGCTAATTTATATGCGGCTAAATTAATTAGCGAAGGTATTATTGATGATAAAAAAGAAAAACAAGATGCCGACGATTATCGCAATAAACTCGAACAAGGCAAAAGCGTCGTGGATTTGTGGACGGATCAAAATGGCTATGAGTTTTCTGATGCGTGGGCACCTTTTGCAGGTAAAAAATGGACTGCAAAAGCAAATACGGGTTTTCCATTAAAAAAATTAAAAGACATTGCAAAACAACTCGAAAAATTACCTGAAGGCTTTGTATTGCAACCGCAAGTTAAAAAAATGATGGAAGCAAGAGAGAAAATGACAGAAGGTGCATTACTCTTGAATTGGGGTTATGCAGAAACCTTAGCGTATGCGACGCTATTGGTTGAAGGTTATCCTATCCGTTTATGCGGTCAAGATGCAGGTCGCGGCACATTTGCTCATAGACATGCGGTTTTATATGATCAAAATACCGGTACTCCTTATATTCCACTTAGTAATATTGAAGTAAACCAGGCGCAAATTAATATTGTTGATTCACTTTTATCCGAAGAAGCGGTGTTAGCATTCGAATATGGTTACGCTTCCACTGTTCCAAATAATTTGGTGTTATGGGAAGCTCAGTTTGGTGATTTTGCAAATGGCGCACAAGTTGTTATTGATCAATTTATTAGCTCTGGTGAACAAAAATGGGGTCGATTATCAGGTTTAGTGATGTTACTTCCTCATGGTCAAGAAGGTATTGGCCCTGAGCACTCATCAGCACGTTTGGAGCGTTATTTACAATTATGTGCTCAAGATAATATGCAAGTTTGTGTACCAAGTACACCAGCACAAATGTTTCATATGTTGCGTCGCCAAATGATAAGACCTTATCGTAAACCGCTGATCGTGATGACACCTAAAAGCCCTTTACGTAATCCATTGGCTGTTTCGACGCTAGATGAATTAGCAAACGGTGAATTTCAATTAGTTATTCCTGAAAAATCTAAAGAAATTAATGCTAAAAAAGTCGATAGGGTTATTTTATGCGCAGGCAAAGTATACTATGACTTGCTCGAAAGACGTAATGAGTTAAAATTAGATAACGTTGCAATAGTACGTGTTGAGCAACTTTATCCATTCCCTGAAGCATGTTTTAAAGAAGTTATGGCGGCTTACAAAAAAATAAAAACCATTATATGGTGCCAAGAAGAACCCGTTAATCAGGGAGCATGGTATAGTATCCAACATAATTTACGTGAATGCCTGGAAGCAGATCAAAGATTAAAATACGTAGGACGACCTTCAATGGCAGCGCCTTCTGGGGGTTATAACTCTGTTCATGTAAAAGAGCAAAATAAGATACTGGCTGAAGCGTTAACTGAACCGCTCTAAAATCGAATTAATATATATTGATGTAAGGAAAAACTAATGACAATTGAAGTAAAAGTTCCCATGTTGCCTGAATCGGTAGCTGATGCCACTGTTTCGACTTGGCACAAAAAAGTAGGTGATGCTGTATCTCGCGATGAAAACTTGGTTGATCTTGAGACTGATAAAGTCATGCTTGAAGTTCCATCGCCAGTTGACGGAGTTTTAAAGCAAATTATTAAAAAATCGGGCGATGTGGTTAATGCTAGTGAAGTGGTAGCTGTCATTGAAGAAGGTGCTACAGCTTCGAAATCCTCAGAAAAGGCATCAGAAAAAGCGCCTGAAAAAAATTCTGAAAAATCAGCTGCTGCTGATTTAAGTCCATCGGTGAGACGTGTGGTCTCTGAGCGTGATATTGACGTTTCAGGTGTCAAAGGAACAGGTAAAGGTGGCCGTATTACTAAAGAAAACGTGCTTTCAGCAAAAAGCCCAGCGATTGATAATAAACCTGCCACAGAACAAACGTTTGTTGGCGAACGTCTTGAAAAACGTGTTCCCATGACTCGTATTCGCGCTAAAATCGCAGAGCGTTTACTGGAAGTGACACAAAATACCGCAATGTTAACGACATTTAATGAAGTTAATTTGCAAAAAGTCATTGAATTACGTAATAAATACAAAGATAAATTCGAAAAAAGTCATAATGTTCGTTTAGGATTTATGTCATTTTTCGTGAAAGCAGTGGTTGAAGCACTTAAACGGTCACCTGCTGTTAATGCATCTATTGATGGATCGGATATTGTTTATCATGGTTATTTTGATATTGGTGTTGCTGTATCGACAGATAGAGGTCTAGTCGTACCCGTATTACGCGATGCAGACAAAATGAGCATGGCTGAAATCGAAGCTAAAATTGCAGAATATGCAAATAAGGCTAGGGCTGGAAAGTTGACCTTGGAAGAAATGCAAGGTGGAACATTTTCTATTACGAATGGCGGTGTATTCGGTTCATTATTGGCTACTCCTATCCTCAATTCGCCACAAAGCGGCATTTTGGGTATGCATAAAATAGAAGAACGTCCTGTAGTCGAAGATGGTCAAATTGTAATTAGACCTATGATGTATATCGCATTATCGTATGATCATCGTATTATTGATGGCAAAGAATCAGTGACTTTCTTGGTTGCTGTTAAAGAATTACTTGAAGATCCAGCTCGTTTGTTGCTTGAAGTCTAATTCTGCATTACTATTGCGCACAAGAAAATATTGTCATGCCAATATAACCGAGCCGCGACCGTAAGGGAGTGATCACCACCGTGAAAGTGATCACTCCCTTACGGTCGCGGCTCGGTTACACTAGCATGTATTTAAGAGAATCTGTTTTATGAAACTTGGAGATGATATTGAATGAACCTACATGAATATCAAGCAAAACAATTGCTTGCAAAATATGGCTTACCTGTTCCGCACGGTGAAGTTGCTTTGAATGTGAATGAAGCTTTAACCATTGCAGATAAATTAAATACAAAACGCTGGGTTGTGAAAGCACAGGTTCATGCAGGTGGACGCGGTAAAGCAGGCGGCGTTAAGCTCGTATCGACCAAGGACGAGTTAACAAAAGCCGCGCAAAATATGCTAGGCACGCGTTTAGTGACTTATCAAACGAATGCAGATGGTCAGCCAGTTAATCAACTTTTAATTGAAGAAACCAGTGATATTGCTAAAGAATTGTATCTGGGCGCGGTAATTGATCGTGCTAAACAGCGTATTGTTTTTATGGCTTCTACGGAAGGTGGTGTCGATATTGAAAAAATTGCGCACGATTCACCTGAAAAAATTCTTACCACAGTAGTTGATCCTATAGTGGGTGTTCAACCGTTTCAGGCTAGACAATTAGCTTTTGCTTTGGGTTTGAAAGGCGATCAAATTAAGCAATTTACCAAGATTTTACTTGGACTTGCGAAGATGTTTGAAGAATGTGATTTAAGTTTATTAGAAATTAACCCATTGGTTATCACCCAACAAGGAAACTTAATTTGTCTAGATGGCAAAATCAATATTGATGACAACGCTATGTATCGTCATCCTATATTGCGAGATATGCGTGATACCACTCAAGAAGATGAGCGTGAAAATCGTGCTCGTGATTGGGAGCTCAATTATATTGCGCTGGATGGAAATATTGGCTGTATGGTCAATGGCGCAGGTTTAGCCATGGCGACTATGGACATTGTAAAATTGCATGGTGGTAATCCTGCAAACTTTTTAGATGTGGGTGGTGGTGCTACAAAAGAACGTGTGACGGAAGCATTTAAAATTATTCTGTCAGACAAAAATGTTAAGGCTATTTTGGTCAATATCTTTGGTGGAATTGTGCGTTGCGATTTGATCGCAGATGGCATTATAGGTGCAGTCGCTGAAGTAGGAACCCGTCTTCCTGTCGTTGTGAGATTAGAAGGTAATAATGCAGAACTCGGTTCCAAAAAGCTTAAAGAAAGTGGTTTAAACATTATCGCAGCAGAAAGTTTTACTGATGCTGCTAAAAAAGTCGTTCAAGCAGCAGGTGTATAGATATGAGTATATTAATAGACAAAAACACTAAAGTCATTTGCCAAGGTTTCACAGGTAAACAGGGAACTTTTCATTCAGAACAAGCTATCGCTTATGGAACAAAAATGGTGGGTGGCGTGACCCCAGAAAAGGGCGGTCAAACACATTTAGGATTGCCCGTTTTTAATACCGTGCAAGAAGCTTATGATGCAACGCAAGCAGATGCATCTGTCATTTATGTTCCTGCACCTTTTTGTAAAGATTCGATTGTTGAAGCTGCTGAAGCAGGTATTAAATTGATTGTTTGTATCACCGAAGGTATTCCAACCATTGATATGTTATATGTGAAAGCCTATCTTGATATGGAACATCCAAAAGTAAGACTTGTTGGTCCAAATTGTCCTGGTGTGATTACGCCTGGTCAATGCAAAATTGGTATCATGCCTGGTCATATTCATTTACCTGGTAAAGTTGGTATCGTTTCACGTTCTGGAACTTTAACTTATGAAGCGGTTCATCAGACCACCGAATTAGGATTAGGCCAGAGTACCTGTGTGGGTATAGGCGGAGATCCTATCCCAGGTACGAATTTTATCGATGTATTGGCTTTATTCGAAAAAGATCCACAAACCGAAGCTATTATTTTAGTCGGTGAAATTGGTGGAACAGCTGAAGATGAAGCCGCTGAATACATCAAACATCACGTGACTAAGCCGGTTGTTTCTTATATTGCGGGTGTGACTGCGCCTGCAGGCAAACGTATGGGCCATGCTGGAGCGATCATTGCGGGTGGTAAGGGCACAGCTGCTGAAAAATTTGCTGCATTAGAAGCAGCAGGCGTGACGACTGTTAGATCACCGGCTGAAATTGGTAAAGCAGTGGCTGAGGTATTAAATCACGTTAAAGCATAAATATAGTAATTATAACATACCTCAAGCTCTCGTCATCCCGCGCTAGAAGCATGCGCGGGGTGACGAGAGCTTAAAGTGAAGTGTATAACTACTGAAAATAGGAATTTCCCTCATGCTAGACCCTAAAATCATTCGCCATGATGTCGAAGCCGTTGCAAAACAATTAAAATCGCGCGGTTTTGTTTTCGACACAGTTCGTTTTAATTCACTTGAAAATCAACGTAAAGATTTACAAGTTAAACTGCAAGATTTGCAAAATGAACGTAATGCGCAATCAAAAGCCGTAGGGCTTGCTAAAGCAAAAGGCGAAAACATTGATACGATTCTGAGTCAAGTGAAGGATTTAGGCGAAGCATTAAATGCTGCTCAAACCAAATTTGAACAGATTCAATGTGAGTTGAATGATTTTTTGGCGCTCATTCCGAATATTCCCCATTCCTCAGTTCCAACCGGTCAAAGCGAAGAGGATAATGTCGTCATTAGAACTTGGGGTGAACCCAAAAAATTTGATTTTACACCTAAAGATCATGTTGATCTGGGTCTTGCGTTAGGCATGGATTTTACGACAGGTGCTAAAATTTCAGGCGCACGTTTTGTAGTACTTCATCGTGGACTCGCTCGATTGCAACGAGGGCTCGCGCAATTTATGTTGGATTTGCATATTAAAGAGCATGGATATCAAGAAATTTATGTGCCCTTCATTGTTAATGCAGAAACCTTATACGGTACGGGTCAGTTACCTAAATTAAAAGAAGATTTATTTGCTTTAAAAGGTGAGCAAGAGTTTTATTTAATTCCTACCTCAGAGTCACCTATCACCAATATCGTGCGTGATCAAATTATTGAAGCTGATCAATTACCTTTAAAATACGTGGCACAATCGGCCTGTTTTCGTAGTGAAGCGGGTTCTTATGGCAAAGATACACGTGGCATGATTAGACAACATCAATTCGAAAAGGTTGAACTCGTTCAGATTGTTAACCCACAGCATTCTTATCAGGCTTTAGAAGAGCTCACGACTCATGCTGAAAAAGTACTGCAGCGTCTAGAACTACCTTATCGTGTTGTATCATTATGTACGGCAGACTTAGGCTTTTATTCTGCTAAAACCTATGATTTGGAAGTCTGGTTGCCAGGACAAAATCGTTATCGAGAAATATCTTCTTGCAGTAATACAGAAAGTTTTCAAGCACGACGTATGATGGCACGTTTTCGCGATTCCCATACCGCAAAACCTGAGTTACTTCATACTTTAAATGGGTCAGGACTTGCTGTTGGACGAACATTAGTTGCAATTTTAGAAAATTACCAAGATGAAAAGGGTAGGGTTCATATCCCTAAAGCTTTAGTGCCATACGTGGATGGTCTACATATTCTAGAACCATAATATCGTATTAACCCTAATAGAGGATAGGAGAAAACAGGAATTTCATCATGCTAAAAAATCTGTTATATTAATGATGAACTTAACTAAAAGGGAAAACGACCATGCCAGTCAAGAAAAGGAAAGCTGCTGCAAAAGCAAAACCAGCTAAACGTAGAAAAGCTGCTAAAAAGGCTACAAAAAAAGTAGCTAAAAAAGCTAAAAGAAAAACCAAGCGTAAGAGCAAGAAGTAAGCTCTTTCGTTCATTCAAAAGGCCTCTATATGAGGCCTTTTTATTTGTACACTTGTCATCCCGCGCATGTTTCGCGCGGGACCCATCTACATATCTTAAACTTCTTTCATAGCATCCAGACTCACCGAACAAGCCACGTCAACACCCTTGAAGGCATTATAAACAGCCATGGTGTCATACCCTCTTTTTGCAGCAGCCTGAATCACACCACAAGCACCATCATTGTAAGTAGAGTTAGTAGTCCAGTAAAACATATTGGCATCTAACATCACTTGATATGCCTGGTCAATCGTCCAGCCTGACGTAGTGCTTAATAAATAAAAGGCTTTATTATAGACGCCGCTTGAATAGTGAGGATTCATGCCCACTTGAAAGTTCAATGCACTACCAATAGAATGACCATCAATTGTTGGATCATAGAAATAACGTAATGGCTTACCATTAAGCCCAACTTCTGCGCCAATGGTCCAGTCACTGCCATTTTGATACCAGCTAAAGCCAAGGTCGGTACGCATATGAGAATCAACGGTTATACCTGTTATATCTGAAAATGCTTCATTCATACCGCCTGACTGATCGACATAAGTTAAACCGGCATGATGATCAGTCACTAAGTGGCCGAATTCGTGTGCTACCACATCGCCTTCTGTTAATGCGGCAAACATCATTTGTCCATTACCAAAGATTAATTGCTGCGGACCAATGAGACCAGAATTGATCATACAGTTTGTCCCACAGGCAAATGCATTATCAAGGCTTCCAATGTGTGTATAAACGCGTATAGGTAAGTCCGTACCAATAGGTTGTGCTACCTTGTATTTTTGAATCAGCATATGGAGTGTTTGTCTCACAAAATACGCGGTATCATTTACAGGTGATGCACTGTGGTTGATTGGAGCATAACCATTATCGTTAGCATTTATATAATTGGGAGCAGAACAATAATAAGCAAAAGGTGTAAGCTGATTATTGGTTTCATCTGCTAGTGATGCAGGTAACTCAAAGGGCAGAGATGCTTCTATCTGGTTTTTTAAATTCATGATACGAAAGGACGGGTTAGAAATAACGCATATATTACCTTGAATTAACACACCGAATTTTCCTAATGCGTTTAAACCCGGCATAGATTGGCCAAATTGATATGCATATTTTCCATTAGCTAAATCTGTACCACCATATCCTTGACCTACCATACTTTGAGCATCAGCACTGGGTAATGCATTCCATTGTTTTATTATTTTTCCATTGTTAGCATCAATAATAGACGAAGGCATAACCGGTCCATCTGCCGTTCTTGTTAAATACGTCACATGATAGGCAAGTATGGCTTTGGGCGATATATCTTTATTGAAATAAATTATTTTTTCAGCATTAAAATGTTCTTTTACGGTGTTTTTACCAAAAGCAATTTTTTTTGCTTGATCAAGCGATATTTTGCCATTTAAATTTTTGATATCTTGTTCGATACCTTTTATTAATGAACCTGTTACCGATGTTTTTTTAGATGATACATGATAAATAAGTTGTGGTCCAAAAACGGGGAATCCATGATAAGACTGATTATATCGTGAGTGACTCACTTTTGAATTATCAACAACGCCCGAAACAAACTGTAAGCCATTATTAGCATTAAGTTGAGTGTTTAAGTTCGTAGGTAACTGCAATCCTTGAACGGGGTGTGATAAGGGATTTAAAGAAAACTCTTTTAATAAAGATGCATAATTATCAACTTTGCCCCAGAGAGTGTATTGTTGTGCTGCATAACTCATAACACATGGGGTGATGCATACTCCAAACGCTAAACCTTGCAATAACTTTTTCAATTTCCTTGGTTTCATGTTGTTTCTCCGTATAAATTCCATTTAAAGTCATAACAACAAAGCACTAGTGTTTACTTATTGCCTAAGTAGTTTAACTTATTTTTTTTACTAAAAAAAGATTGCGCAAAATATATACATCAACGTGTTTTGCAATATATGATCATTAATAATCCCTTAATATAATAAATGTACAATTCAAGGCATAATTTTGAACGAGGAGTGTGAGATGTTTAGATTTTCACAAAATATGAAACAAATTTTTTTTGGTCCCGCAGCATCCTTAGATGATGCAAGTACTGCAGATTCAGCTTCTGATAGACCATTAAAATATAAAGCTTATCATCAGAGCGATTTTCAAAAGAATTTATGTTTTCATCGTCCTCGTGGATTTTGTGGTGGAGCTGCGATAGTGGAAGCCACAGATGACTATTCTTCAAAAATGGCATTGGAAGTACAAGATCAACTTTGTAATAACCTTGAGAAATTACCAAAGAATGAAACGGCAAAACGATGTATGGAGGTCATCGGTAAAACATATATGGAAGCAAATAACTTAAAGGGTAAAGTAGGAGAATGTAAAATGGACGTTAGCGTTGAGGATGCTGCAGAATTTATAAGAAAAGATAGTAGACATAAATCAGCAAGGACTTATTTAACATATTTTGATGTTCATGTGTCCCCAGATAGCACTGCTAAGAATGCTAAACATTTAGTCAGTTTCAAAAAATATGAAAAAAATGATCTGCTGCCTCTTTGTAAATTTTATGACTCTAATGGTGGAAGGATAAAGGGTCCATGCCCAAAAGTTTTAGAAATATATGAGCAAAATGTTCGCGAATATAATCCGACTTCTACGCATGTAGTGAGTGTTCCATCTTCTAATAATAAAAAAACTTTTAGGTAACGATTATTTATCAAGCTTGCTCATGCCAGCATGTTTTTAGCTGGCATGACATGGTCCCATGTTTATATGAAAAATTGATATCCTGCCATCCCCATGATAGTCACTGAAGTGCCTATAGCTAACAGTAAACCTATTTTGCCCCCACTAACTTGATATAACATAGGTATCTTTTGAATATAACGACAGTGCCAAGCCATCATAGCAGGCAACAAAGCTTGCAGTAAGACACATAATAATCCGGCGATACTTAGTAATAAAATAAAAGCTTTAGGATAAAAAATGACAATGAGTAAGGGAGGTAAAAAAGTTGCTAAGGTTACAAGCCATCTTCCTTGGCCTTTGTTATTATCGACATTAAAGCCATCAGCTAGATAATCTGATAATCCTAAAGACACGCAAGCAAAAGCCGTTAAAATACAAATCGAAGTAAATGCTCTCACTAATACGGAAATTTTATCTGTGGGAACATAATAAATAATGGATTCTAGCAAACCCGAGATAGGCTGATTGACGTCTATTAAGCGTTTTAAACCGACTTCACCTTGTAGCGGTACTACGCCGAAAATAACCGCATTCCATGCGATGTAACATAATAAAGGAATAAAAGAACCTAATAAAATGGCAAAGCGTAATTTTTTAATATCATTACCAAAATAATTTCTAAGGCTAGGTACAATAATAGAAAATCCAAAAGAAGTAATTGCAACAGTTAATGCAGGTAACAATAACGTAACTTTTCCAGCATCATAATTGATAGGATCAATATGCATGGCAATAAGTGCCATCAATAATAAAAGCGACCCTAATTTGATAATCATAAGAATGCGGTTGAATAGATCGACATGTTTGATGCCAGCCATGACGACTGCACCGAATATAAAAACAAATAATATGCCACATTCCCAAACAGGCATATTAAAGCCCATGATATTCAATAAACCATGCAATACATCTTGTCCACCAGCAATATATGCAGAAACTAAGGCATATAAAAAGAATAAATAAACAGTCCAACATAACACCGCACCCAACGGACCTAAGGTAGCTTTTGCCATAGAAATGACATTACTATTTTTAGGAAAACATAAATTAACTTCTAATGTTAATAATGCAGTGAATGTCATTAACATCCAACAAAGAATAAATAATACGCTTGAATTGAATATACCACCTTGCGCTGTTGCGATAGGTAAACCCAACATACCGCCACCAATGCAAGTACCCGCAATAAGTAATATACCGCCTAGCATTTTTGATTTCATTTTTTATCTCTCAGTTACTTGAAAATGACTTTTTAATCCTTGCCAGCAAGCTAAATAGTCCATTTGACGAATATCGGCAGATAGCGCATAAGGTGTTAAACGCCAGGTCAGTTGCGACTCAAACATAAATGCTAGAGTATCTTTATAATATTCGGGTTGTAAAGAGGCATTTGATGCTTTATAGAATGATTCGCTATCCGGGCCGTGTGCCGACATGCAATTATGTAGGCTTCCACCACCAGGGACAAATCCTGTTTCTTTTGCATCATAAATTCCATAAATTAAACCCATATACTCATTCATGATATTTCTGTGATAATAAGGCGGTCTAAAAGTATCCATTGCAACCATCCACCGCGGCGGAAAGATGGCAAAATCCACATTACTTGTCCCGGATATACTCGATGGTGAAGTTAATACGGTAAAAATAGATGGATCTGGGTGATCATAGCTCACGCTATTGATAGTATTAAATTGATTTAAATCATATTTATAAGGAACATAGTTCCCATGCCAAGCTACCACATCTAAAGGTGAATGCTTGACATCAGCAGTCCATAAAAATCCTTGAAATTTGGCAAGCAATTGAAAATCGCCATCTTGAATTTCATAGCTTGCCATTGGAACTTTGAAATCTCTAGGATTTGCTAATCCATTAGAACCAATGATACCTAGTTCGGGTAAGCGAAATGGTAAACCATAATTTTCACAAATATAACCACGCGCTTTATGATCGGGTAAAGTCACTCGAAATTTGATACCTCTTGGGATCACTGCAATTTCACTTGGTTTTAATTCAAGTATTCCGAATTCTGTTTTAAGTGTTAATTTACCTTCTTGCGGCACAATTAAAAAATCCCCATCCGCATTATAAAAAAAACAATCCTCCATGGATTTTGTGGCAGCATAGAGATGAATGGCAGCCCCATTTTGAATTTCCAAACCCCCGCTTTCTGCAATGGTAGTAAGACTATCAATAAAATGTGTGGGAATTTTGGGGTAAGGCATAGGATTCCAACGCATTTGAGTCGGTGGTGTGATTTGACTAGGATTAGGTCTAGCTAACAACCCTTGTGGATAAGGTTGAAATTCATTATGCAGTACCGAAGGTCGAACTCGATATAACCAACTATGTAAATTCATAGCACGAGGCATAGTGAATGCACTACCACTTAGCTGTTCTGCATATAATCCAAAAGGAACTTTTTGTGGCGAATTTTGTCCCTGAACTAATGCATTTTCAATGGCTTCTGATTGAAAGTGATTTCCAAAACCAGTCAAATAACTATTGAATGTTTCCATATAACTATTTCCTCATGACTTTGTGTAATGTTTCTAAGAAACGTTCATTTTCTTCTGCAGTCCCAACAGTAACGCGTAAATGAGTTGGCATATCATATGCCAGTAATGGTCTTACAATGACGCCAAGTTCTAAAAGTTTTTGATAGGTATCTAATGCATGTGATTGGATATCGAGTGTAATGAAATTACATACGGATGGAATGAAGTTAATTTTTAATTGATGTAAACCATCTTCGAGTTGACGTAAACCCTCGTGATTCATCTTAACGGTTTTTGCGACATGATCTTGATCAAGAAGAGCAGCTATACCTGCGCTTGCGGCTATGGAATTCACATTAAAAGGTAATCGTGCTCGGTTTAAAATATCCGTAATTTCAGGTGACGCAATTGCATAACCCAGTCGCAGTGCTGCAAGCCCATAAACTTTTGAAAATGTTCGTGTAACTATTAAATTAGGATAAGTCGATAATAAATCTAAAGTCTTAGGATAGTCTTGATGTGTGATATATTCACTATAAGCTTCATCAACGATAACTAATACTTTTTGTGATACTGATTCAAGTAAAAGTTTTAAATTTTCTTGAGTGATATAAGTTCCTGTTGGATTATTGGGATTGACCACGAAAATAACGCGTGTTTTTTCAGTGACTGCAGAAATCATATTATTAATATCATGCCCATAATTTACTGCAGGAACTTTAATGATATGCGCGCCATGGCGTTTAATAAGTAAAGGAATAGTTAAAAAAGCATATTGAGAAATGACAGCTTCATCATCTTTACTTAAATACGAATTGACTATAATTTCCAAAACGTTTTCTGAGCCATTACCTATCGTTAATTGATTAGCATAAACATTTAAAAAATTCGCTAAAGTTTTTTTGAGCTCATAACAACTGCCATCAGGATAAATATGTGATTTTAATAAAGCGTTTTGTGCAGCAATAATAGCGTTGGGGCTTGCACCAAGCGAATTTTCATTACTTGCAAGTTTAATGATGGAGTTGAGACCGAATTCTCTTTCGACTTCTTCAATAGGTTTGCCAGGTTGATAAGGTGTTAAATTACTTATGTAATTATTTGCGAGTGTTCGATAATCTAAAACCATGGAATTATCCTCATTTTATTTTGATTGATCTGGCCATGCTTTTTTAAATGCTTCATGCTTTTGACAGTGCTCATCTATTCTAACTAATGTTGGATATTGACTTGTGTCACAAGAAAAACGTCGTGCATTATACATTTGTGGTACTAGCACAATATCCGCAAGTCCAGGTGTATTTCCAAAACAATAATCACTATTATTTGTTGCGAGGGTTGCTTCGAGTGCAGAAAATTCCTTATGAATCCAGTGTTGATACCATGTATTTTTTTGTTCTTCAGATAAATTTAAATCCTTTGTTAAATATGTTAAAACCCGCAAATTATTGAGTGGATGTAAATCAGCAGCGATAGCAAGAGAAAAAGATCTAACTTTTGCTTTATCAAAAGAGTCATCTGGCAATAAAGCAGGAGAGGGGTGGGTCTCATTAAGATATTCTATAATTGACAGTGATTGCGTAATAATTTTATCGTCATCTTTAAGAACTGGAACCAGTCGATGCGGGTTTAATTTTATATATTCGACAGTATGCTGTTCACCTCCATTATTAACAAGATGAACAGGAATGTCCTTATAAGGTATTCCTTTTAAATTCAAAGCAATTCTAACTCTAAAACTCGCCGATGAACGGTAGTAATTATAAAGTTCTATCATAACCTATGACCTTTTGTTGAATACATCCAAAAATACTTTTTTGATTGATGTCAAACATTTCAATAGTGACTTGATCGCCTATTTTCATGAAAGGTGTTGTGGGTTTTCCAGTTGCAATAATTTCTAACATGCGTTTTTCTGCTAGACATGATGAGCCTTTGCTTCTATCCACGTTAGATACTGTACCAGATCCTATGATAGTGCCGGATCCGAGGTGTCTTGATTTTGCTGCATGTGCGATTAAAGTAGGAAAATCAAAAGTCATATCTACGCCAGCATTCGGACTACCAAAAAGCTGCCCATTTAAATGAGTTACGAGTGGTAAATGAACTTTTTTTCCATCCCACGCATCACCTAATTCATCGGGGGTCACAGCAACAGGTGAAAAAGCACTCGATGGTTTACTTTGAAAGAAGCCAAAGCCTTTATTTAGTTCGGCTGGGATAAGATTTCTTAATGAAACATCATTAACTAACATAAATAAACAAATTGAATCAGAAGTATTTTTGATAGATGCTTGCATACCCACATTTTTTGTGATGACAGCAATTTCAGCTTCAAAATCTAATCCCCAAGCTTCATCAACCAGTGGAATATCATCAAAAGGTCCTAAGAAAGTATCGGAACCACCTTGATACATCAAAGGATCAGTCCAAAAGTCAGGAGGTAATTCTGCGCCGCGTGCTTTACGTACAAGTTCAACGTGATTCACGTATGCGCTGCCATCGGCCCACTGAAATGCTCTGGGTAAAGGAGAGCGCAATACAAATTTTTGGAATGGTTTTGCATTTGAAACGTTGCCATTATTTAATTCGGCGTAAATTTTTTCTAGTTGCGGTTTGCATTGATCCCAATGATCTAAAGCTTGCTGCATAGTGTGAGCTATTGCGGTAACTTCAACTGCGTATTGTAAATCTCTGCTTACTACGACTAATTGACCATCTTGTGTGTTATTTTGAATAGTTGCTAATTTCATAGGAATTATCTCATTATAAATGTACTCAACCTGTCATTTCCAAGAAAATTCTGTCATTCCCGCGCAGGCGGGAATCCATTTGGATGGGTTCCCGCCTGCGCGGGAATGACAGAATTGTGGTAATGACAAAAACTTATTTTTCAACTTGGAGTACACCACGTTGTATTTGATCAAGTTCTATAGATTCAAATAAAGCTTTAAAGTTGCCTTCTCCAAATCCTTGATCGCCTTTGCGTTGAATAATTTCAAAAAACACCGGGCCTAACATATTTTTTGTAAATATTTGAAGTAGCAATTCATTTTTAGCTACCGTATTTCCATCAATTAAAATTCGATTAGCTTTGAGTTTAGTCACATCTTCACCGTGATTGGGTAAGCGTTTTTCGATCAAATCATAATAGGTATCGGGTGTATCTAAAAACTTTAATCCACTTTGGGTTAATGTTTCAACTGTGTTATAAATTTCGTTGGTACCTAATGCGATATGCTGAATACCTTCGCCATTAAAATCTTTTAAAAATTCTTCGATTTGTGATTTATCATCAGATGATTCATTTAAAGGAATACGAATTTTTCCGCACGGGCTTGTCATGGCGCGACTTTTCAAGCCTGTTAATTTTCCTTCAATATCAAAATATCGAATTTCTTTAAAATTAAAAATACTTTCATAGAAGTGGGCCCATTTATCCATATTGCCGCGATATAAATTATGGGTGACATGATCAATGTATGTAAGACCACCGTTTGTCATAGGTGCATGAGCAAGTTCGGCAAAGTTTTCTGAATAATTAGCAGAGTTATTATCTTTATAATCGACAAAATAAATCAAGCTTCCACCGACGCCATAAATGGCCGGCACGTGATAAATTGAATCTTTTTCTTGGAAAGATTTTGCTCCTGTCGATAACGCGTGTTCATAAGCTTTTGTCGCATCATCCACAAGCCATCCCATGGCAGAAGTTGATGGCCCATGCAGTGTTGCAAATTGACTTGCATTGCTGTTTTTTTCGACGTTGACTATAAAGCGAATATCATTTTGTTGATATAGAAAAATTTCAGAAGAAATATGTTTTGCGACTGGCAAGAATCCCATTTGACGAAATTGCGTATCGAGAGTTTTAAAATCTTGTGTTGTGAACTCAAGGAAATCAAATCCATTCGTACCAGCAGGATTGTAATTGTTCATTTTTGCTAGCCTCTTTAGTTATGGTGAACGTCTGAATATAGCACACGCGGCTTATGGAGTTAAGAGGTTATGATTGAGTTTTGTTTTTACAATTTTTTTTTCTTCATCCGATTCTTTTATGAAGAATAAAGCTATAATAAATGCTAAAATATAAGTGGCGAAAATAATGTACACACCATTTTTGTAATTACTCGCATTGTAATCGAACGTATTTTGATGTCCTAATTCGATGACTTTTCCAATGATGGGTTGAAATAATGCACCTGATACAACAACAGCCATATTGTTAAATGCGATGGCGGTTCCTCTCATCGATACAGGGTTGCTATCTTTGACAAGTGTAAAACATAATGCTTGTCCTGTGCATGCTACCCCCGCAAAAAACAAAAGTATTCCAACAGCTGTTTCTGAAAAATTAAAATGAAGCAATAAACCGAATACAGTAATACCCATCGATGAAGTGACAATTAACGGCAGAACACGATTATTGAGTAAGGTTGAAATAAGTCCTAAAATCGGGCTTCCTACCGCAACACCAAACCACATGAGTGAACATAAAAATGCGGCTGTGTTTTGACTAAAATGATTAACTGAAGTGAGATAGGGCACACCCCATAAAGAAGCAAAACTCGACATAGGTGCCCAAAGTAAAAATGAGTAGGCTGCTAAGTACCACGTTTGTGGTTGCGCCATAATTTGTTTTAGACTTGTGCTGATTTTATGTGATTGATGAGAATGAAGAGTAGGTCGATGTTTTTCATATTTTAGCAAACACCATACAATAATAGACAGTGCTATCCCTATTGCGGTTATCACTAAAAGAGTTTCACGCCAACCAATCATATTCACTAAGGCGCTCACGGGCATTTGACCCAAGATTGCGCCCATCGCGCCTAACATTTGAGTGATGCCTGTCATTGTTGCAAAATATTTTGATTTAAATAAATCAGCTGAAACCACTAAGACTGCAACAAATGCAAACGCTGAGCCGGAACCCATCAATAACCGCGCAATGGATCCTATAAAAATATTATTTGCCATGGAAAATAGTAAAGTACCGAATGAGCACATTAAAATAGATAACGTTATAATAATTCTTGGGTTATATCGATCAAAAAGTAATCCTGTAGGTATTTGCATGCTGGCATAAGTATAAAAATAAATACCTGACATAAGTCCTAATCCAAATGCGCCTATATTTAGATCGCGCATAAGTTGTGTAGACATGACACTAGGGGATACTTGTATCGCCATTTCAAAAATTAAAAAAAAGGAAACAATACAATATATTAATAATATCTTCCATTTTGAGATGGTAACGTTGGATACCAAGCTAGTATGTACTTCCATATTTCCTCGCACACGATAGATTAACAATGACCGGTTAATCTAGCCTGGCGGCTTGAATTTCACAAGAAATACTTAGTAGTTGCATATAGTAATGACTTAAATCAAGCACTTACATTTCACGCCTTAAAATAAATATCACTAAAAATCAATATGTTATTAGAAGTCAAGTCTTATAATTATCAATTGCTATTGTCTGAAAACCGGTTTTTCTGTACCATGGCCGGATGCAAATGGTCATGAATTTTTCAAAATTTGTCGTATTAGCTGTATTGAGTTTCTGTCTATTAACTACTTGGTATGGTAAAAATACTTTAGATATTGTTCCTTTTGATACTTTCTCTTCTGATGAAGAAGTCGTCGTCAACAGTAGAGATCAAGGACCAACAGGATCTATTTGGAGTAGTTTAACTAGCGAATTCAAGTTAGATCACAGAGCAAATTCAGCACAAGTCAAAGCTGAGATCCGTAAACTTCAAGCAGATCAACAGAAGTTTTCTAAGATTTTAAAAGCTGCTGGCCCCTATATCTATTTTATTCACAAACAAACACAGCTTCGTGGTTTGCCTGCTGAAATGGCGCTGATTCCTGTGATTGAGAGTGAATTTAATCCAAATGATTACTCTACTAAAGGTGCTACAGGTCTTTGGCAATTAATGCGCGGTACGGCGCGAGAGCTTGGTGTTAAAGTTATTTCGGGATACGATGGTCGTCGTAGTGTCACCGCATCCACTAAAGCTGCTCTCGCTTATTTCAATGACTTAGGTAATTATTATAAAGGAAATTGGTATCTTGCATTAGCTGCTTATAATGCGGGTCAAGGTCGCGTTGATAAAGCAATTAGACGTGCTGGAAGTCGTAGTTTTTGGAATTTACCAGTGCCAAAGGAAACTCAGTATTATGTACCAAAATTGCTCGCAGTAGCAGCTATGGTAGAAAATCCAAAAAAATATGGAGTTAAATTACCACAAATCGATAATCAGCCTTATTTTGCAGAACTAAAGCTTAAAAAAGCGGTTAGCCTTGATAAAATAGCTAAATCTATGGGTGTTGCAATCGATACGTTGCGCACATTAAATCCAGATTATAAAACAGGTACGGTAGTTCCTAAAAATGGCGTTTATACTTTGCTTGTTCCTATTAATAAATTAGCTGCTGCAAAATCGCTACTTGGCGGAAATCTTATAGCTAGCTAAATCAGAACTTCTTCAGCTCGGGTTTTACCTAATATCCTTTTAGTGTGGCGCATCATAACATTAACTTATGATGTTATATGTTATCGAAATCTTAGCCCAAGCTTTTGCCGCTTATTTAATAGGCAGCATTGCTTTCGATTTAGTGCATTATTTATTCCATTGCTTTCTTGAGTCTAATAACAAAATACTCAAAACAATAGGTTACATACATTTATTTCATCATCGCTTTTACACTTCAGAGTTGAAAATTCAACCAGAATGGTCTAAAAAAAATCTGCTATATCATGTTTGCACGGAGTATTTAGTTCATATACTTGCCATTTCGACTTGTGCTTTATTTTTTAATCCCATTGCAATTATTGGAGCTATATTATTTGAAACGTGTATTTTTTTAAGCGTGTGTTATTGTAGGGGGCAAGACGCGCACCATAAGGCGTTTGATGTGTTACCCGCTTATCGCGGGGGGGTATTTGTCAGTGCGGAATATCACGCTATGCATCATTTACATCCTACAAAATTTTTTAGTTCGATTATTAGGCTGTTTGATTGGATATTAGGGAGCGCATATCATCTTAAAGGTAAACACATCGTCATGACGGGCTCTCATGGCGCATTAGGCAGTCATATGAAAAAATTATTAGAACAAGAGGGCGCAGTGGTAACATGTTTTAAATATGGCCTGGATTACAACTATGATAATTATGAAAACTTGACAGAAAAACTTCGAACAGCGGATATTTTATTTTTATGTCATGGTTCAAAAGTTGAAAATGCACAACAGGCTAATTGTGATTCGTTTGTGAGTATCATTGAGCTATTTAAAAAAGTGTGCAAACCTAGTAAAGAACCGTTAGAAATTTGGGGCGTGGGTTCTGAAATTGAATGCCATCCTTGTTTTGGAATAAAAAAAATTAAAATTTACGCTGCGTCAAAACGAAATTATGCAAAATTTGCAAGATCTTATTACCGTGATAAAAATATACAATATCGTCATCTTGTACATTCCGCGTTTATTTCGCCCATGGGGCCAGGATTAATGACGGCAAGTTTTGCGGCAAGAATGACTTTATTTTTTATTAAACG